>ERZ891134.218-NODE-218-length-50737-cov-8.759875_pt1 | contig 50737 bp, 48 predicted proteins | sample MGYA00520888_ERZ891134 | MGnify/ENA primary metagenome ERZ891134 (study PRJEB32303, sample SAMEA104408692) | aquatic metagenome | biome: Brackish water; feature: Coastal; material: water | place: Baltic Sea | collected 2014-10-23 | depth 10 m ... | reverse complement strand
AGTTCAGAGGTGCGCGCCAAAGGATTTTGGCGGATTTTCTTTTCCTGCATGCCAATTTCTTTAAATAAAGCGACGGTAGCCAAAGCATTCACGTAGGCAGGCAAATCTGGGTTGATGTCCTCTTTCACGCCTAGGAGTATTTTGTTGGCGTTTATCGCCTCCACCACCGGGGTCCAATACCGAGCAATTTCCACAGCATCCAAAGCATCCTTTATGACTGGCGCAAATGCGTTTTGAACCGCCGTTTGCGTCGTGTTCTGCAAATAGGCTGTCGCGGCTTGGTCCTCGCCCTGAAGGATACCCAGAGCATCTTGCAAGGTCATGGAGACTATTGCCTCACGAAAAATGGGGGCGGCAGACTTCATGGCTTGCTCCGCCCCTTCATTCATCTTCGCTTCAAGAATATCCAACTTGGGCTGCAAGGCCAGTTTCAAGGCCGGATTCTTTTGAATTTTATCTTTTAGCTGCGTCACCTCTGGGGGCAGTGGAATGTGGTAGATCGGATTTTGCGCTATCCCGCCCACTTTGGCCAAATGGCTAACGCCCGTATCCACCCCACTACGAAGGGCTTCTTTGAGCGCTTTTCCAATTTCCTCCTGCGTGAGTCCCCCTTCGCTGCCTTGTACCGCATTTTTCAAGCCCTGAACCGCTTGCTGCGCATTGGGAAGAGCCGCCGGCAATTTAATTTGTGCATGGGTGCTGATGCCCATGACCAAGAGGCCAGCGAAAAAGAACGGTGCTTTCATAGGAGGTATTTTACAGAACTACCTACAAAGCGAATGCCAAGAAAACGGTTTCAATTACGCGAACAGGGGCTTGTCCTTCATCATGGCGACGACTGCTTCACCCACGGCCTTGATTTTGCCCGGATTTTCCGAATTCATCAAAACTTCATCGATAAATCCAGCGATGCTGTCCATATCCGATTCGACACATCCACGCGTGGTAATGGCCGGGGTTCCAAGACGAATTCCGCTTGTCACAAAGGGAGACTTGTCATCAAATGGCACCATGTTTTTGTTCGCGGTGATGTGGGCTTGAACCAACGCAGCTTCCGCCACCTTTCCCGTCACGCCTTTATTTCGCAAGTCAATGAGCATAAGGTGGTTATCTGTTCCACCGGAAATGATTTCGTAGCCGCGTCCAACCAGAGCACGGGCCAGAGATTGGGCGTTTTTCTGAACTTGAACCATGTATTGGAAGTACGCGTCCTGCAAGGCCTCGCCGTAGGCTACGGCTTTGCCCGCGATGACATGCTCCAAGGGACCACCTTGAATACCCGGGAATACCGCCATATCCAAGAGGTTGGACATCATGCGCACTTCCCCTTTGGGTGTGGTAAGGCCCCAAGGGTTCTCAAAGTCCTGGCCCATCATGATCATGCCCCCACGAGGACCGCGGAGGGTTTTGTGGGTCGTGGTGGTAACAAAGTGGCAATGAGGCATGGGGTCGTTCAATAGACCCTTGGCAATCAACCCGGAGGGGTGGGAAATATCGGCAAGCAACAAGGCGCCAACTTCGTCGGCAATTTCGCGGAATTTGGCGTAGTCCAAATCGCGGGAGTACGCCGAAGCGCCACAGATGAGCATCTTGGGCTTTTCACGGTGGGCAATCTCCCGAATCGTGTCGTAGTTGAGCAGACCGGTCTCCTTCTCAACACCATAAAAAACGGCTCGGTAGGTTTTTCCCGAGAAACTCACCGGGCTTCCGTGGGTTAGGTGGCCACCATGACTTAAATCAAAGCCCATAATGGTGTCACCCGGCTGCAAGCACGCCAAATACACGGCCGCATTCGCTTGGCTGCCACTGTGGGGCTGCACGTTGGCGTATTCCGCATCGAACAACTCGCAGGCACGGTTCCGCGCCAAGTCTTCCACCTGGTCCACGACCTCACATCCACCGTAGTAGCGCTTGCCGGGGTACCCTTCTGCGTACTTATTCGTGAGCACAGAGCCCACGGCTTCCATGACGGCAGGACTCGTAAAGTTTTCGGAAGCAATGAGTTCTATTCCGTTAATCTGACGTTGTTTCTCCGCCTCAATGAGTTGGAAAATAGCGCTATCGTGTTCCATAATATTGGTGGTAACTTGTGCCTCAAAAGTACGCCAAATGCAGCCCCTGAACGATTTTACCGCGCAGAGTTTTCTACCAGTTTCTGAACATTCCGACTTCCCCATTCAGAACATTCCCTTCGGGGTGATTGAGCGTCCGGATGAACTGTTTGTTTGCGCCTCACGAATCGGCGACACCGCTTTGGATTTGAATGCCCTACAGCAGCTCGGTTATTTTGATGACCTCGAGCTCCCGGCGGGGCTTTTTGGCCAGGAAGCTTTGAACGAGTTCATCTCCCTTGGACGTCCTGTTTGGCGGGGGGTTCGAAGCCGAATTGCCGAACTCTACGCTCAAGGTTCGGCCCTCGAAAGTAAAACGGCACAACGCGCCGAAATTGAATGGCCCATCGGGGATGTAGAAGCTGTGTTACCTGTGTTCATTGGCGATTACACCGATTTTTATGCCTCGCGAGAACACGCGACCAACGTCGGAAGCATGTTCCGGGACCCCGCGAATGCCCTATTGCCCAACTGGTTGCACCTTCCAGTAGGCTACCACGGCCGCAGCTCGACCATCGTGGAGAGCGGCGTGAATATTCGACGCCCAAACGGTCAAAGGAAAGGCCCGAACGACCCCTCCCCGGTTTATGGTCCATCCATCAAGGTGGACTTTGAACTTGAAATGGCCTTCATTACGGGAGACGGTCCTGTAGGAGAAACCCCCATTCCCGTGGACCACGCAGAAGAGTACATATTTGGACTGGCCTTGCTGAACGATTGGAGCGCTCGGGATATCCAGCAATGGGAATACGTTCCGTTGGGCCCGTTCTTGGCGAAGAACTTTGCGACCAGTATTTCGCCGTGGATCGTTACGTTAGATGCCTTGGCCCCTTTTCGGTCTAACCGGCCGAGCCAAGAAGACCCCAGCCCTCTGCCCTACTTGCAGCAAAACCCCATCGGCGCCAATGTAGATGTCCACTTAGAGGTGGCCATTGCCCCACCCGGTCATGCCGAGACGGTGGTATGCCAAAGCAACTTCAAGTACATGTACTGGTCCATGGCTCAACAGCTTGCTCACCACACCATCAACGGCTGCTTGATCAATGCAGGCGATTGCATGGGCAGCGGAACCATCAGTGGACCCGATCAAGGAAGTTTTGGTTCCATGCTGGAGATTACATGGAATGGTCAAACGCCCGTATCGCTATCAGACGGCAGCCATCGAAGCTTCATCGAAGACCACGACACGGTCACCATGCGGGGCTACTGCAAAAAAGACGGACTGCGCCTCGGATTTGGCGAGGTTTCTGCTACCTTACTTCCAGCAATGTCATGGAATCCAGCGTCGACTTCGAAAAGCTAGTTCGGAACAAATACCGAATGCTCACCCGTGCCGTGGAATCCCGCGGCGGGGATAAGGATGACGTGGCCCTCGTCCGCAAGGCGTATAAAATTGCCGCGGATGCCCACAAAGATGTGCGCCGGAAATCGGGTGAGCCCTACATCACACACCCACTTGATGTCGCTTTGATTGTAACGCGCGAAATCGGACTTGGACCCCAGTCCATCGCCGCCGCCTTGCTGCATGATGTGGTGGAAGATTCGGACTACACCAAAGAGCAGTTGGAGCATCTTTTTGGGGCCAACATCGCCTACATGGTAGAAGGACTCACAAAAATTCAAGGGATTTTTGACCACCAGAGCAGTTCCATGCAGGTGGAAAATTTCCGCAAATTACTCCTATCCATCAGCGATGATGTCCGGGTCATCTTGATCAAAATGGCTGACCGCCTGCACAACATGCGGACATTGGATGGGATGCCCTACCACAAGCAATTGAAAATCGCCAGTGAAACCCTGTACATTTTTGCGCCACTGGCCCACCGAATGGGCTTGTACCACATTAAATCGGAGTTTGAAGACCTTGGACTGAAGTACACGGAGCCCGAAATATATCAGGAGCTGGAGCAAAAACTCCAAGACGCTGAGGAGGATGACGGCATCTATTTGGAGCGCTTCAGTCAAAGCATTGAAAGCCTTTTGGAGTCGGAAGGCATCACCTTTAGCGTGAAGCGACGGAACAAAGGGATTTTTTCCATTCGGCGCAAAATGCTGAATCAATCCGTCACGTTCGAAGAGGTCTATGACAAATACGCGATCCGGATTATCATCGATGCCCACCCAAAACGCGAGAAATCCGATATCTGGCGCGCGTACTCCGTGATTACAGGAGTCTTCCGACCTAACCCACGGCGTTTGCGGGATTGGGTCACCAGTCCAAAGGCTAACGGATACGAGTCCTTGCACATTACGGTCATGGGCCCTGAAGGTCATTGGATTGAAGTGCAGATTCGGTCCAAGCGGATGGATGAAGAAGCCGAAAAAGGGTATGCGGCCCACTGGCGCTACAAGGAGGACAACTCTGGTAATTCTGCCTTAGACGAATGGGTTGGAAAGATTAGAGAAGCTATTGAAAATCAGAGTGGAAGCGCAGTTGAATTCGTTGATCAATTTAAGCTTCAACTCTTTTCGGAAGAGATCTTTGCGTTTACTCCACAGGGCAAAATGCTCACCCTGCCGAAGCATTCTACCGCCTTGGATTTTGCCTTTGAAATTCACAGCGATATTGGGATGTCCACCTTGGGAGCCAAGGTAAATGGCAAGCTGGTCCCTCTCTCTTACGAGATTCAAAGCGGGGATCAAGTCCATGTTTTGACCTCCGACAACCAACGCCCCAAAGCAGATTGGATGAACTGGGTGGTGACGCCTAAAGCCAAATCCAATATTCGGAGCTTCTTGCGGGAAGAAACGAGGCTTTCCCAGGAGCGGGGAAAACGTATGCTCGCTCGCATGATGCGGAAAGCCAAATCGGAATTGAATCAGAGCACCACCCAGAAGATGCTCAATTTCTTCTCGCTGAAAAATCCACGAGAGCTTTATGAAAGCTTTGGATCTGGGCGCTTGAGCGCCGGTCAGTTTCGGGCGTTTGTTGATGAAGAGTCTGGCGGTTTTTACCAAAACTTACGCCGTCGATTCAAGCCGAAAGTCACCGCCCAAAAATCTGTCAAAGAGAGCGCGAGTCGAATTGTTTTTGGGCCAGACCAAATCATCCTCGAACACACCTTAGCATCCTGCTGCCATCCCATTCAAGGAGACGCCATTTTTGGCTTCATTGAACAGGAAGGCATCCAAGTTCACCGCACCGACTGCCGACACTCGGTAAACCTTCAGGGCCGTTTTGCCGAAAAGGTCATTATCGCACGCTGGGCATCTGGAGAAAGTCGGGGCTTTAATGCCATGCTGCGCTTTTCGGGCATGGATAGCACCGGCTTGATTTTACAAGTTACCTCCTTGATTTCCAGCGACATGAATGTGGACATCCGCGCACTCCACATTGACGGGGGTGACGGTGTATTCACGGGGACAATCTCTGTGCATGTGCAGGACCGCAGCCAACTGGCCGATCTAGCGCAAAAATTAAAAGCCATCAAAGGCATTGACCGCGTGGAGCGTGAGGTCAATAAGGTCGGATAAGAGTGCAACCTGGCGCAGGGCCTTAGGGCATGCCAATGTACTTGTGGGTCTGTAACGAAAGGCGCCACTCGGGATGATCCTCGAGAAATTCAATAATCATGGGTAAGGCCGTTTCTCGACGACTCCACTCAGGTTGCATGTAAAGGATACAGCCCGGATGGCACTGGGCCGCATGTTCTTGCGCCCAACGTATGTCGTCTCGATTGTACACGATGACCTTCAGCTCGTGGGCCACGGCGTACCATTCGGGGCGCGGGGCTTTAGTTTTCTTGGGTGAAAGGCAGATCCAATCCCAGGTTCCCGTGAGTGGGTAGGCTCCCGAAGTCTCAAGATGAACTCGCTTTTCGGCCGCCTGGAGGGCTTCGGTCAAGGGTCCCATGTTCCACATGAGGGGCTCCCCTCCGGTCACGACCACCGTTTGGTCCTCTGGCCGCAGTTGTTCAAGCATAGCCGCCAAGGGGGTCACCGGGTGCTTTCCCGCATCCCAAGATTCTTTGACATCGCACCAATGGCAGCCGACATCACATCCGCCAATGCGAAAGAAAAACGAAGGACGTCCTGTGTGGGCCCCCTCGCCTTGAACCGTCCGAAAGGCCTCCATCAATGGGAGGTTCTGGGCATCAGCCGCGGCCATCGGCTGCGCGTAAAGTATTCATCAGCAGTCCTACCCGCGTCATGAGCCCCACGCCCCCAGGCACAGGAGTAATGGCCGAAGCGATAGGCTCCACGCCCTCAAAATCGACATCCCCCACCAGTTTTTCGTCCAAACGGTTGATGCCTACATCAATGACGATGGCACCTGGTTTCACATGGTCAGCGGTGATGTAAAAGGGCTTGCCAATGGCTGCAACGAGGATGTCCGCCTGCTTGGTGATTTCTGTGAGGTTGGGGGTCTTGCTGTGCGTCAAGGTTGCCGTCGCGTTGCCTAACTTGCCGTTTCGGCCCAGCAGGATGCTCATGGGGGAGCCCACAATATGGCTGCGCCCCACAATGACGGCGTGCTTGGATTCTGTGGAAATCTCGAAATGCTCCAGTAAAAGCAAAACACCATAGGGCGTGGCTGGCAGGTAGGTAGGCAATCCAAGCGCCATGCGTCCCACATTATCGGGATGGAAGCCGTCCACATCTTTTTCGGGGTCGATGGCAAGCAGGATGCGCTTATCGTCGATGTGCTTAGGGAGGGGCAATTGGACGATGTAGCCACTTACAGAGGGGTTGGCGTTCAGCTGCTGGATTTCCTGCAGCACTTCCTCTTCCGTAGCGGTAGCAGGAAGGTGAATGAGCGTGGAATCAAAACCTACTTCTTCGCAGTCCTTGACTTTCCCGCGAACATAGGCACGGGATGCGGGATCGTCCCCGACCAGGATCGCTGCCAAGTGGGGACGGTTCTTCCCTTCGCCCATTCGGTCGTTCACCTGGTTTCGGATTTTGGCTTTCCAGGCCGCTGCGGCCACTTTTCCGCTCAGAATCTGCGCCATTATCGAGGCATATTTTTCATCATGTTCATCATCTGCTGACGGCCGCCTTTGCCCTGCATCATCTTCATCATTTTGCTCATGTCTTCAAACTGCTTGATGAGTTTGTTGACCTCGGCCACCGTTCGGCCCGAACCTTTCGCAATGCGTGCCCGACGGTTTCCGTTGAGGATACTTGGATTCTCGCGTTCTTTGGGCGTCATGGATTTAATCATGGCCTCGACATGCTTGAAGGCGTCGTCGGGAATGTCCATGTTCTTCATGGCTTTTCCTACCCCGGGAATCATGCCCATGAGATCTTTCATGGAGCCCATTTTCTTGACTTGCTGGATTTGGTCTAAAAAGTCATCAAACCCGAAGGAATTGGTGGCAATCTTTTTAGACATCTTGCGCGCCGACTCCTGGTCAAATTGCTCTTGCGCGCGCTCCACGAGTGAAATCACGTCGCCCATGCCCAAGATGCGGTCGGCCATGCGTTCGGGATAGAACACGTCAAGGGCCTCCATCTTTTCACCCGTACCGATGAATTTGATGGGCACCTCCACCACGCTTCGGATCGTCAACGCCGCACCCCCGCGGGTATCGCCGTCAAGTTTAGTGAGAATGACCCCACTGTAGTCCAGGGCATCGTGGAAGGCCTTTGCCGTGTTGACGGCGTCCTGACCCGTCATAGCGTCCACCACGAAGAGGGTTTCTTGGGGCTGTACCGCAGCGTGGATGGCTTTGATTTCAGCCATCAGGGCCTCGTCCACGGCCAAACGGCCTGCCGTATCAATCAGAAGATAGTTAAACCCTTCGGCCTTGGCCTTCTGTTGCGCCTTTTGGGCAATGACGACTGGATCTTTTTCCTCCGGCATGGAGAACACCTCAATGTCTACTTGGCCACCCAAGGTGTGCAACTGGTCGATAGCCGCCGGACGGTATACGTCCGCGGCGGCCAATAGCACTTTGCGGCCCTTTTTGCGCTTGAGATGGGACCCAAGCTTGGCGGTGAAGGTGGTTTTACCGGAGCCTTGGAGGCCGGCCATCAAAACGGTTTGCAATCCGGTCCCGGATGCAATTTCGACCGCTTGCCCGCCCATGAGGGCGGCCATTTCGTCGCGAACGATCTTGACCATCGCCTGACCCGGCTGAACGGCCTTGATGACGTCTTGGCCCATCGCTTGGTCCTTGACGCGGTCCGTAAATTCTTTGGCAATCTTGAAGTTGACGTCGGCATCCACCAACGCACGACGGATTTCCTTGACAGTTTCTGCAATATTGATGTCCGTAATGCGTCCACGGCCACTTAGACGGTGGATGGCGGAATCAATGCGTTCGGTTAGGCCTTCAAACATAGTTGGGGTGATGAAGGCACAAAGTTAACCCATCTTGGGGAGCTGCAGGGGAAGATCTATGGCCAAGACATAGGCATCTTCCGTCGCCGTAACCGCGAAGCTTTCTTGACCCCAGACACCGGCGGCATCGCGGGTGCCCAAGGCCTGGCTGTCCAGGGAGATGCCCCCTTCAATGACGAAGAAGTACACTCCGTTTTCAGGGCGTCTCAGGGCATAATCGCGGCGTTCTCCAGCGGGAATTCGGGTCAAATTGAACCAAGCCTGCTGGTGAATGCCCAGCCCATCGCCTTTCCCCATGGGGTTGACAACCGCGTGCCACTCCCGCTTGATGGCCTCGACATCGTAGTAGGTTTGGGCATATTGCGGCGCCACATTGCGCTCTTCGGGGAAAATCCAGATTTGCAAAAGCGTACAAGGTTCGTCCGCCTTGGCGTTGTATTCCGAGTGAAAAATGCCCGTTCCTGCCGACATGGCCTGCACCTCCCCGGCATGCAGAACCTCTTTGTTGCCCATGGAATCTTGGTGCTCCAGGGCGCCCGTCAAGGGAATGGTCACAATCTCCATGTTGTCGTGGGGATGCTTGCCAAATCCGGTACCGCCCGCAATCCAATCGTCGTTCAAGACACGGAGCACTCCAAAATGGACGCGCTCTGGATCGTAGTAGGAGGCAAAGGAAAACGTGTGATGGCTATTGAGCCAGCCGTGGTTGGCGTGGCCGCGAGTATTGGCTGCGTGAAGAATCATGGCAAGGCGGAACTAAGCGTCTATATATCCCAACAGCTGTAGGCGGCTGAGAGTTCAAAGGCACGCGTGTTTAAACACAAACACCGGCGCCACGGCCGGTGCTCTTCGGTGTGCTTAGGGCCCAAGGGGTTAGTTTTCGTCCTCTTTAATAAAGTTCACCTTGGCGCGCTTTTCACCATTGACGCCTATCTCTTCCGTGATTTCCACGTTGTCGCCCATGGCTTGTTCCGTCCCCCCCGTGATGATTTCCACCTCAACCTGTCCCATGGCAGGCAATCCGCGCATCATTCCGGACATCGGCACACCCATCATGGGAGCCGTTGGGATGAGATAGCCGCTGGCCTTTTTCTTTTTGCCGTCACGGCGGTACGCGATTTCGACGGGGTCTCCTGTAAACTTAGCAGCCATTTCGGCCATCATGCTTTCCTCGCTAAAAACAGTGTTACCGTCTACAGAGACAATGATGTCGCCTGTTTTCAAACCGAGTACAGCCGCTGTAGAGGTGGGGATGACTTCCACCACGAAGGCACCCTTGATGTCCTCGCGTTTTTCCAATTTTACGCCCAGGATGGCTTTGTTGGACGCCATGAAGAAAGCATTTCCAGCGCCAGGAGTCGCTTCGTTCCATACCATGTCGGAACCCATTCCTTCTCCTTTGAACATCAACACATGGGGTTCACCTGAATAGGCGCCTTCGGGGAGTTCTATGCCGTCCAGATGGATCATCACGTCTTGCAAGTTCTGGCCCGCTTCCAGATTGGCCCGCTTCACGACCCGAACAATCACTTTCGTAGAATCCCCTGAAACGATGGTGTCCACGGACATTTCCGTTCCTTCGCCCATAGCATGCATGCGGTGCATAGGAGCTTCGCCCATGTGCACTTGCCCTCCTTGGATACGGTGCATCGTCACAACTTTCGGTTTGTTGGCGCCTTCTTGGCATGCCCCGCAGCATGACTTCCCTACTTGGCCTTCGCCCTGTGCACAGGATTCTTTCTTGGCGTCTCCGTTCTCGCCGCAAGCCTGAACCGGCTTTGAAGACCCTTTATTCGCACAGCATGATGGAGGGGCATCTTGCGCATGAGCGGACAAGCTTGAAAGGAATACCGCGGCCAAAAGGGCCAATAAAATCTTTTTCATGGAAAATCACATTTGTTAGGGTGGAATCAAAGATAGGGGTTTGCCCTACTTTTTGGAATCCGTGCTACCTTCCGGGGATGCGAAGCATTTTGAAAAATCTAGCCGTGTGGGTGGCCGCATTGGGCTACTTTGTAGATATTTACGACCTGCTGTTGTTCAGCATCATCCGAGTTCCCAGCCTAGAGTCACTGGGGGTCGAAAACCTGTTCGAATCCGGTTTGCTCATCATCAACATGCAAATGTTTGGACTTTTGCTAGGCGGGATTCTCTGGGGTGTTCTTGGGGACCGGCTGGGCCGAACGCGCGTCCTTTTCCTCTCCATCCTCCTCTACTCCGCCGCGAACATTGTGAATGGCTTCGTAGTCAATGCAGAACAATACACCTGGATACGTTTCGTGGCCGGCATTGGTTTAGCAGGAGAATTAGGTGCCGGGATTACCCTAGTTTCCGAACTTTTGTCCAAAGAGAACCGAGGCCTCGGCACATCGCTGGTGGCGGGCATTGGACTGACCGGGGCGGTGGCCGCTTTTTTCATCGCCCAAACCTTCGACTGGCGCACGTGCTACTTCATAGGAGGTGGCATGGGATTGATGCTGCTTGCCCTCCGACTCGGAGTCTTTGAGTCCAGTCTTTTCGAGAAGACCGTTCGGAACCGCTCAGTACAACGTGGAAATTTCTTTCATCTCTTTGCTACCCGGAGCCGCGCACTTCGCTATCTCCGGTGCATCCTCATTGGCCTTCCCACGTGGTTTGTCATTGGCATTTTGGTGAGTTTTTCCAAAGAATTCGGCGTGTACCTCGGCATAGAAACCCCCATAGATCCGGGTCGAGGCATCCTATACGCCTACGCGGCCATCGCCATCGGAGATGTACTCATTGGGCTGCTTTCTCAGTACCTGCGCAGCCGTAAAAAGGCGCTCCACGTCTTTTATGGAATCACCATCCTGGGCATGGTGCTCTTCTTTTCCGCTACGAGTGCTTCCATGCTCTATTTCGCGTGTGGTGTTCTCGGTTTTGGTACGGGTTTCTGGGCCATCTTCGTGACCATTGGGGCGGAAAATTTTGGCACCAACCTTCGCGCGACGGCGGCCACCACCATTCCCAACATGGTGCGCGGTTCCTTGAATGGCATTTCCGCCCTCTTTCTCTTTTTAGTGGCCCAAACCGGGTACATCCAGGCAGGCATTTGGACGGCAGTGATTGTGATGGCGGTGACGTACTGGGCAATTGGGGGCTTGGAAGAGACCTTTGGGAAGGATTTGGATTATTTAGAGGAATAAGTTTCAAGGAATTGAAGGTTTAGCCTCATCTGAAGCAGGCTTTACCTGGGCCTCCGCCCTTTTGACCTATTGACATTAAAAAACCCCTGGCCGCTTTCGCAGCGCGGGGTTACCTGGTCGGGATGACTGGACTTGAACCAGCGACCCCTACGTCCCGAACGTAGTGCGCTACCAACTGCGCCACATCCCGAAATGGTCGGCCAAAATTAATTCATATTCCGGCTGAGCGGAGTAGTTTTGGAGAAATGTCATGGGTCCTACAAAGCACTGAACTCGAAATCTCTCTGGAAGGGGGAAAAACATTTGTTTTCCCTCCATTGGAACTGCTCCCTGGGGAATTGGTGCTCCTCCAAGGAAATTCTGGCAGTGGCAAATCCACCTGGATGCATGCCCTCGCCGGCTTGCTCCCCATGCGTTCGGGCCATGTCGAAATCACTGGCCATCCCATCTACCAGGCATCATCCCCCACTCCACGTGGCTGGCGTCGCCATGCTCTGGGCCTCATGCCTCAACGAGCCTTTTTTTGGAACAGCTTGAGCTTGAATGAGAACCTCGCACTCGCTGCGTGGTCCAAAGGCCTTACCGCAGAACCTGCACCCCTTGGTCGCGTGGGCTTGGCGGGGAAAGAGGGGCAATCCGCCCGCACTTTGAGTTTGGGCGAACAGCAAAGGGTGAACGCCTTACGTGCTTTCATGGGAAAGGCTCCGGTGATCTTAGCCGATGAGCCCACTGCGAGTTTAGACGACATGCATGCCGAGCAATTGCTCCATCTTTTTCGGGAAATCCTGGGCGATCGTGCCATGCTGGTATCTAGCCATGACGCCCGTCTCGCCCCCTTTGTGGACCGAATCATCACGCTCCCATGAAGGCCCTCCATTTTGCCTTCCGAGCTCTTTGGCACCGCAAAGCGACGAGTTTCTTTGTGGCGGTAATATGGGCCTTGGGCATGATCGGATTGGCGATGACGACCCGCTTGGAGCGTACCGCCGAAGCACAACTTACCCGGACCCTTGAGGGGACTGATCTTTTGCTCGCCGCGAAAGGATCCCCCACCCAAGCCATCTTGGCCCATGTATTTCACCGGGATCAAGCCTCCGGCAACATTTCCATCGCCGAAGCGGAAAAATGGCTGAGTCATCCAGATTTGAGCCATGTACGCCGTTTGGCGTATGGAGACAATTACCAAGGATACCGGATTCTCGGGTCAGATAGTGCCACGTGGAATGGTGTCAGCCGGCAACCCATCCTAGGACGATGGCCCGAGGGAGCCCTCGAGGTGGTCCTACCGCGTTCCATCGCCGAACGTCAGGGGTTGGCCTTGGGTGATCATTTTCATGGCAGTCATGGCGCCGTGGATGACCTAGGTGATCACGACGAGCATCATTACACCGTCGTGGGTATTGTCACACCCGATCAAGCCTTTTGGAATGAGGTGATTTGGACTTCTCTCGAGAGTGTATGGGCTGTCCATGAACACAGCGCACCGGAGTACACGGCCGTCCTCGCCCGGATTGAATCCCCCATGACCCGCCTCATGTTGCCCGGTCAAATCCAGCGGCAAAGTCCCCTGATGGCGGTTTCTCCGGCGATGGAGGCCAACCGCATGGTAGGCTGGATGAACCAAGGGGGCGCCATCCTACGCCTCATTTCATGGCTGCTTACGGGCATTGCCTCCTTGTCCATGTTCCTGCTCCTCCAAAGCCACATTCGCGAACGACTGGGGGAGTATGCGCTCGTCCGGGCCATGGGTGGCACCTGGGGCCAAATTGCCGCCCTCGTTCTGGGACAAAACCTTCTACTCGCGCTGCTGGCCTTTGCTTTGACCTACGCGACACTCGCCCTCGCATATGCCACCTCCCAATGGTGGCTTCCGGCCGGGTTTAGCTTGTATGCTGATCTTTGGTGGGACCTTCAACCGGACCAACTTTGGTGGGTTCTCCATCTTTTTTTAGCACTTTTTGCCGGTTTAGGGCCTTGGGTTTGGCTACAAAAAATACCTTTGCACCGTGCGTTGGTCGATTCTTAAGCCGTTGACCCTGATCGGGGTTCTGTTCACGGCCACCGCTTTTTCCCTTTTTAGCCCGACCAAATTAACGTGGAGAGAACTTGCAACAGTTTCATTCACAGAGTTTTACGATACCCAAAAAGGCATTTGGTCCTTGGAGGCGAGCTACCCCGAACAGATCTACGCCCTTCGCGGAAAGGAAATCTTCATCACGGGCTATGTCCTTCCCGTGGACAACAAAGGAGAGATTTACGCCCTCAGCGCCTACCCGTTTAGTTCTTGCTTCTTTTGTGGTGGAGCTGGACCGGAGTCCGTCATGGGCCTGGAATTCGCCACCCCACCAGGGAGGCTCCCGACCGACGCAGTGAAAACCTACGCTGGAAAACTGGTACTTGTGCAGAAACCGGACAACGGTTTCTATTTTACTTTGATTAACGTTCGACCCTACACGCCATGAAGATTCTTCTCCCGCACGTGCTCATCATGGATCCCCGTTCCCCCCACCACGGCCAAACGGTGGACCTGCTCCTCGAAGATGGCTCCATTGTGGCCATCGGCGACACCTTGGATGCCCGCGGAGCGACGGTGCTCGAATCTGCCCGGGGCCGATTGGTCAGTCCCGGTTGGGTCGATGGTCGAGCGCGCTCCGGCGAACCCGGCCACGAAGAGCGGGAAACCTACACGAGTTTAGCCCATGCAGCAAGCCATGGCGGTTTTACCCATGTGGCCGTCATGCCTTCCACCACTCCGGCAAGGGACAGCCGTCCCCATGTGGAGGCCCTACACCAAGCTACCGGTTCCCTTCCCGTGGAATTCCTTCCCATCGGGGCGGTTTCTAAGGGGCTCCATGGTGAGCAAATGGCCGAAATGCTGGATATGCTCGAAGGAGGCGCAGTGGCGTTTAGCGACGATACCCATTCCATTTCCAATCCTCACCTCCTTCAACTGGCCTTACAGTACTCGGCCGATTTGCCCACACATGTGCAGAGCTTTGCCTACGAACGTCACCTCTGCCCCTCTGGGCAAGCACATGAGGGCGTTGTGGCCCTTTCGCAAGGACTCTCTCCTATCCCCACGTTGGCAGAAAGTCTGCGCATCCAACGGGACGTGATGATTCAAGAGTACGCAGGCGGCCACCTCCACATTGCTGGGGTCAGTTCGGCGGAAGGGGTCGAAGCGATCCGAGCGGCGAAGGCGCGAGGACAGCAGATTAGCGCAGATGTCGCGATTGCCAACCTCATTGGCACCGAGGAAGACATTCGCGGCTTCGATTCCACCTATAAAGTCCTGCCTCCACTCCGAAGCTCGGAAGACCGCGAAGCACTGTGGGAGGGTTTTATGGACGGGACCTTGGACCTCGTTGTCAGTGACCACCAACCCATGGACACGGAGGCCAAAGACTGTGAATGGGGCCAGGCTTTATTTGGCGCAGCGACCATTGAACACACCTTTGGATGGTACCGACATCTTTATCCGAGCCACGAGGCCCTGGAGCGTTGGATCGAGGCCGTCGCCCACCGAGCGCGTGAGCTCTACCACTTGGGAACCTGTGAAATCAAAGTGGGCATGCCCGCCGATTTGACGGTCTTTGCCTTGGATGGCTCCGCAGAAGGTTTGGCCACAAAAGGCGTGAACGTGCCCTCATGGACGCAAAATGGTCGGGCGGTTGGAACCATTCTCGGTTCCCACATCACTGGCTTGGCTTAAGCCTCTAGTTGCAATCCATCGTAGGCCAAATGCATCCCTGCGGGGAGCTCACGATCTGTTTCCGAGTGGTCTCCCATTTGGTGGCTGATATGGGTGAAGTAGGTATTGGGGACCCCTGTTGACGCCGCAAAGGCTTGGGCCTCAGACAAAGAAAAGTGGCTCACATGCGATTCTCGTCGCAATGCGTTGACGACCAAGATCTTGGCTCCACGAATTTTGGCCACCTCCTCTTCCGCCATCGCCGAAACATCCGTGAGGTACACCACATCGCCAATCCGAAATCCGAGCACGGGCCACGTGCCGTGTTGTCCCAAAATCGGTATCCACGGCTGCCCTCCCACGGAGAACGGTTGATCCGGATGAATCGTTTCGAGGTTTAGCCCCGGGGCACCGGGGTACTTGTCCTCCGCAAAGGCGTAGGCAAACTGCTGCTTAAGTCGGTTGGCTACGCGCTCGGTGCATAAGATGGACATATCCGCCTTTTGCTGATAATTCAATGGCCGAACTTCATCCAATCCGGCGACATGGTCCATGTGCTCATGCGTGAGCACGATGGCGTCCAGATGGGTTTGTCCCGCACGAAGCATTTGCTGCCGAAAGTCCGGACCGCAATCAATGAGCACCGCCCTTGAGCCGTAGCGAATGACCACGGAAGAACGCAACCGAAGATTTCGGGAATCGGTAGACGTACAAACCGGGCAAGCGCAGCCAATCAGGGGCACGCCTCCGGAGGTTCCGGTGCCTAAAAACTCAAGTTGAATGGGCATCATCCTGCGAATTTAGCCATACCTTTGGATTATGGGAGACATGGTACTGTCAGCAGCACAAAAAGCGCTGCGTGTGAACCTAAATTCGAACATCTACGGTTCCTTTGCCGAAATCGGTGCGGGGCAGGAAACAGTCCGGCACTTTTTCCGTGCAGGTGGCGCTTCGGGCACGATCGCCAAGGCCATGAGTGCCTACGACAAAGACTTTTCGGATGCGATCTATGGCATTGAAACCGACGGACGCTATGTGACGGAAAGCCGTTTGCGCAAAATGCTCGGCCACGAATATATGCTTCTTGAGGACCGCCTCTCCCGGGACAAGCACCCAACGAAGACCTATTTCGCTTTCGCCAATACGGTAGCGACCATCAATTTTGCCAAGACCTTCAAAGGTCATGGATGGATTGGTATCCGATTCCAAACGGAACCGGGACGCGCCGCCAACGAAGTGATCATTCACGTACGCCTCCTCGAAAACGACGCCAAACACCAGCAGGAAACGATCGGAACCCTAGGGGTGAACCTGATCTATGGGGTACACTTTATGCATGCGGATCCCAAAGCCCTCCTGCTCAGCTTGTATGACGGCATTGATCGTTCAGCCATAGAGATTGACCTCGTCAATTTTGTTGGACCGGATTTTGAGCATGTCGACAACCGATTGATGTCCTTGCAGTTGATCAAGAATGGCTTTACCGACGCCGTCATCTTTGGCCCCGAAGGAAAGAACCTCTTGCCTGCGGAATTGCTCTACAAAAAGAACATTTTGGCCATGCGGGGCTCCTTCCGTCCTGTCACCAAAGTGAATATGGACATGGTGAAGAAGGGCTATCAGAAATTCATCGAATCCAAGCGGGTTGACAAGGATAAAATGGTCGTTCTTTTTGAAATCACCCTCAACAATTTGCTGACAGACGGCGATTTGGATGAACAAGATTTCTTGGATCGGGCCGAGATCCTATGCTCCATTGGGCAAACGGTCCTGATTTCGAACTACCAAGAGTACTACAAGCTGGTGGACTACTTCTCGGGCTACACCAAAAAGCGGATGGGCCTGATCATGGGCATACCCAGCCTGCAAGAGATTTTTGAGGAGAAGTACTACCGCGATCTCAATGGCGGCATCCTCGAAGCCTTCGGCAAGATTTTCTCCAAGGACTTGGTCATTTATGGCTATCCCTTCCGCAAGGATGATGAAAACGGTGTGTCGACCATTAAGGATGTCGAAATGCACCCGCGTTTTCGTCCCGTTTTTGATTACCTCTTTTACAATCGCCGAATGCGCGACATCGAGGACTTTGACCCAACCATTTTAAATGTTTGGAGTCGAGAAATTCTCCACAAAATTCGCCATGGCGAGAACGGATGGGAAGAAGGCTTGCCCACCTATGTGGACACCATTATCAAAGAAAAAGGCCTTTTTGGCTACAACCCAGAATTGGCCGAGGCCAAACCTTCTTTGTAACGAAGTAAGCAACGCTCCCTGGCCTCCTTGTGATCCACAATGGGCTTGGGGTAATGGGCGGTTCCGTATTCAGGTACCCATTGCCGGACATATCGGAGGTCTTTGTCAAACTTTTCCAACTGGCTCGCCGGATTGAAGATTCGGAAATAGGGGGCGGCATCACAGCCTGACCCACTCGCCCACTGCCATCCACCCACATTGGAGGCCAGATCAAAATCCATCAACTTCGCAGCAAAGTACGCCTCTCCCAGACGCCAATCGAGCAGAAGGTGCTTGGTCAAGAAGCTCGCTACCACCATGCGTACCCGATTGTGCATAAAGCCGGTGGCATTCAATTCACGCATGCCGGCGTCGACCAAGGGATAGCCAGTTTTGCCTTGGCACCAGGCCGTGAAGTGGTCCTCATTGGCTTCCCAAACGATGCGGTCATAGGCGGGTTTGATGGCCTTCTTCGGACTTTCCGGGAAATGCTTCAGAATCATTTGGTAAAAGTCTCGCCAGATCAACTCCGTCAGGAATTTGGTGTGATCTGGATAGGCCGCACGGGCCAACGAGCGAATGGAAATGGTGCCAAAGCGCAAGTGGACCCCAAGACGCGTCGTGCCATTCGGGAGTGCCGGAAAATTGCGCTTGGATTCATAGGCATCGAGGACAGCCAAGGGGATGTCCCGGTGCGGCACCGAACGGTCCTGGGCCTTAAATCCCATTTCCTCCAAGGTTGGCATGGCATAGGGGGGATGACCCGCGTTCCACCCTCCTCTAGGGGTGGGATAGGGCAAAATATGTTCAGGGGTAAAATGGCTGCGCCATTTCCGCGAATAGGGCGTAAATACAGTGTATGGGGTGCCGTCGTCCTTGAGCACCTCTTTGGGTTCCATCAACACGTGGTCCTTCGACCACTTGCTCCACTTCCCGGCTTCACGGTACAGCCTCGCCACGGCCTCATCGCGTTCTCCGGCATAGGGTTCATAGTCGCGGTTCGCATAGACTCCCTGAATTTCGGGGTCAGACGCCCAAGCTTGGTGCCAAACGAGAGGATCCCCGTAAACCACCCATAGATGGCCGCCTTGGGCGGCAATTTCGGCATGGAGGCGCATCAATTCCCCGTGAATAAACGAGACCCGGGCATCCGAAGGATCCTCCAAGCGATCTAAAATCCGTGAATCAAAGATGAAGACCGGCTGAACCGATTCGCCGGACGCCATGGCTTTGGCCAAGGCCGCATTGTCCTCGAGCCGAAGGTCGCGGCGAAACCAGTGGAGAACCATGTATTAGCTTCGGATCGCCGACAAAAATTCGCTGCGGACACCCGCATCCTTGAAGCGACCACTGTAATGGCTGGTCACCGTGGAGGAGGCACAATCCTCGATGCCTCGCGTCTTGACACACAAGTGCTCGGCGTCGATGTAGACCGCAACATCTTCAGTTTGCAGGGAGCGCTTCAATTCCGCCGCAATTTGCTCCGTTAAACGCTCCTGTACTTGAGGACGCTTGGCATAGTATTTCACAATCCGGTTGAGTTTGGACAAACCCACGACCTTTCCTGTGGCGAAGTAGGCGACATGGCACACTCCAAGAATGGGCACAAAGTGGTGCTCACAGGTGCTGTGTAGCGTGATGTTGCGCTCCACGAGCATCTCCCCGTAGGCGTAGTTGTTTTCAAAGAGGGTGATGTCTGGTTTATTCAGCGGGTTGAGGCCCTGGAAGGTCTCGTGGATGTACATTTTTGCGACACGTTCTGGAGTGCCCGACAGGGAATCATCCTTCAAGTCCAAGCCCATGATTTCCATGATCTCAGCAAATTTTTCAGCAATCAAAACCACCTTTTCGTCATCACTGAGCAAGAAGGCATTCGCATGCAGGGGGCTCGAAATAGCGGGGCTCACCCGCGTAGAACCGGATTTGTGTCCGTTACCGTTAGTCGTTGAATTCGACAAAGTTGCGGGGAGTTTCATAAAGAGTTACTTTAATTTTTAATTCTGGTGAAATATGTGGGCGTAACCAGCCGTGAATGACGGCCGCGATATGTTCTGCGGTGGGATTTCGCTGCGCGAACTCCGGCACCTCGAGATTTAGGTTCTTGTGGTCCAATTTGGATTCCACATGTTCCTTGATTTGATCACCAAGAACCTTCATGTCGTAGACATACCCCGAGATGGGATCAATGGGGCCCGTCAAGGCCACAATGAGTTCGTAGTTGTGACCGTGGTACAACGGGTTGTTGCAGGCGCCAAAAAAGGCCTTGTTTTGCGCATCGCTCCAGGCCTCGACATGGAGGCGGTGAGCGGCATTGAAGTGGGCGTGTCGACTAACTGTAGCAATCATCCGTTCGGAAGGTGTTTGATGTATTCATCCAAGATGATCTTGAACCATGCCGTATAATGTTCAGGGTTTTGAGCGACGTCCGCGAGCAAATCAGGCATGGACACCCACCGGACCGACGCCACTTCTTCGGGATCGAGGATACAGGGCCCTGCATACCGTCCGATCACCACGTGATCCAATTCGTGCTCAATGAGGTTGTTGTCAAATTCCGCCCGATATGTAAAGTGAAATGCAGGCTGAAGATCTTGAATGTCACGTGGGTCGATACCTAGTTCCTCCTGCACTCGGCGCTGAGCGGCTTCCAGCACGGATTCCCCCTCGCGGGGATGGCTACAGCAGGTATTCGTCCAAAGCAGTGGGCTGTGGTACTTGCTTGCGGCGCGCTGCTGAAGCAGCGTTTCTCCGCTTTCATTGAATAAAAAGACGGAGAAGGCACGGTGCAAGGCTCCTTTTTGGTGAGCTTCCATTTTCTCCATCCGCCCCAGCGCCTGATCGTCGGCTGAAACGAGGATAACATATTCAGTCATGTCAAAGTAGATTGAGCGCGTGACGGACGTAACTACTCAAAAAGAGTCGGTATTTCTTAGGGTTGTTAATGCGAATACGGGATTGGAAGATGTGCGTCGACGGGGTGCGCATGATCTTCTGGAATAAGGCGTAGTAGTACATGTATGCAATGTAAACCCCAAAGCGTGCACCCTTTGGCAAGCGTAAGATTCCTTCATAGCCCATGCGAAAGTCGACCGCGATGTCTTCCTCGATGGCGCGCTTGGCGTGGTCATCAAAGGCTGTCAGGTCCACGTTGGGGAAGTATGTGCGGCCCAGCGTGTTGAAGTCCGCACTGACATCACGCAAGAAATTGATCTTTTGGAAGGCGGAACCCAGCTTCATGGCAAAAGGGGTCAGTTCTTCATATTTGGCCTGATTGCCCCCCACAAAAACTTTTAAGCACATTAGTCCCACGACTTCGGCACTACCAAGAATGTACTTTTCATATTCTGCCTGGCTGTAAGTCCGGTCATCTAAGTCCATTTCCATGGAGGCCAAGAAGGTATCGATCAATGAACGATCAATTTGGTAGGTGTTTACGACGCGCTGAAAGCTGTGCAGCACAGGGTTGGTGCTCACTCCTTCATCCAAGGCCAAGTGGGTGTCCTTCCAAAAACGCTTGAGCAAGGTGGCCTTGTCAAATCCATGAAATGTGTCGACAATTTCGTCTGCGACGCGAACAAAGCCATAAATCCCATAAATCGGATCGCGCAAAGAGCGGTTCAAACCCAGAATTCCCAGTGAGAAAGAGGTGCTGTAGGCTCGCGTGATCAGCTTGTTAATCCGATCGGAGCTCGAGTGGTACAAATGCATCATAAAGCCAAGGGGTGTTCTTTTTGAATTTCCAGGGCCACCACCTCACCGCTGATGATGCATGGAGGCACGCCCGGTCCGGGCACGGTCAATTGTCCGGCATAATACAAGTTGCTCAGTTTACCTTTCAAACTGGGCTTGAAAATAGCTGTCTGGTCCAAGGTGTTGGCCAAACCATACGCATTGCCCAGATGGGCATGGTAATCTTTCACAAAGTCGCGGTACGCATAGGTGCGCTTGACGACCATGTGCTCACGGATGTCAAAACCCACATGGTCTTTGATTCGCTCAGCCACGAGGTGAAAATAGCGATCCAAAACTTCGTCTGTATCCTCCAACCCAGGGGCTGTTGGGATCAGAATGACGAGGGCCTCCCCTCCTTCTGGCGCCGCAGCGGCATCCGTTTTGGACGCGGCACTCAAATAGAAAAGTGGTTTTTCTGGCCAGCGAGGTTCTGTGTAGATGGCGTCCGCGTGAACGTCAAACGGCGCATCAAAAAATAAACTGTGGTGCTCGATTCCAGGAATTGGGGCATCTAGGCCAATATAATACAAGAATGAAGAAGGGGCCATTTTCCGCTTTGCCCAATAGGAGGGGCTGTATTTGCGGTAAGCGGGAGCCAAAATTTTCTGATCCACATGGGCATAATCGGCGCTCGCGACGACCACGTCGCAGGGAATCACTTCTTCCCCACAGACCACTGCGGAAATAGCCCCATTCGCGTATTCGAAGGAGCTGACCTCTTTTCCAAACTGGAATGAAGCGCCTTGCTCCACAGCCAGCTGGTGAAAAGCCTTGACTACTGCGTACATGCCGCCTTGGGGATACCACGTGCCCAACGACATGTCCGCATAATTCATGAGCGAATACAAAGCAGGCGTATTGCTCGGAGTCGCCCCGAGGAACAGGACAGGAAACTCCAATAACTGCTGCAATTGAGGGTTCTTTACCACTTTCTTGATGGACGAGCGAATGTTGCTTAGCAAGTCCAATTGAAGCAGACCTTTCAGCACGCGGGTATCCGCAAATTCAAACACGGATCGAGAGGGCTTGCGCACCAAGTCGTTGATGCCCACTTCGTATTTGTAGGCCGCATCCTGAAGGAACTTGCGCAAACGAATGGCCGAACCCGGCTCAACGCGCTCAAAGAGGGCTTCCATCTCGTCCATGGAAGCAGGAATAGTCATTGGACCGTCCTCATAAAAAATGCTGTACGACGGATCTAGACGTTCTAAGGTGTAGTAATCGCTGGGCTTTTTGCCAAAGTGACCAAAAAAGGTTTCGAACACATCAGGCATCCAATACCAAGAAGGACCCATGTCGAAGGTGTACCCTTCCGATTGCCATTGGCGTCCGCGGCCACCTGGACCGTCGTGCTTTTCAAGCACAGTCACGCGGTAGCCCTTTTGGGCAAGATACGCGGCAGTGCTCATACCGGAAAATCCGGCGCCAATAACAATTGCATGCATAGATAAGGGTACGTGGTGGTTGAGAAATGAAGCGCTTAGCGGAAGTCTTTGAGTTTCTCCATCATCTTCTTTCTAGCAAGGAAGATACGGCTTTTGACTGTGCCAAGGGGAATGTTCATCTCCTGGGCGATTTCCTCGTATTTGTAGCCGTTGAAGTACATCATGAAGGCATCGAGGTAGGACTTTTCCACGCTCTCAATGTTTTCGAGAATGGTGGAAAGCTCCGCCGGGCTATCCGCCTCCGTCGCACGATCAGACGCCATGGAACCCAAAATGAATTGGTTCTCCGTGTCGTCACTGTATGTGTTTTGGTTACGTTTTTTCCGGTAGTTGTTGATGAAGGTGTTCTTGAGAATCGTATACAACCATCCTTTGAGGTTGGTTCCTTCTTGGTACCGGTCCTGATTCTTGATCGCTTTGTAGAAGGTTTCTTGAATCAGGTCTTCCGCATCTTCCGAATGATGGGTCAATTTGAGCGCCAACGTTCGTAGGAAGGCAGTGTGTTGGTAGATCTCATATCCGAAGGCATCTGAAGCAGTCATGTCCGTCTTGTTTAACGATTACTCTTCAAAGTTAAACACAATCCGACCGCCCACAAGAGTTTTGTGTAAGTTTTTTCAACAAACAGTAAACAAAAACTGTAATGAATTGATTTTTAAGCGCTTACCCTCTCTTCTCGAAGCGCTAAACACATGCTTCGGAGGTTTGGATACACCTTGGCATCCTGAATAGCCCCTTTTCCGACCCATTCATGGCTGCCAATTCCCGTCACCCAGAACGGCGTGCCGCCAATCATCTCTTGCAGCTGGGTCCAGTAGGCATCTCGGCTATCAACATCCGGATGGGTGGTCCAAATCGAGATAATGGCCTTCCAGCGTCCCTCGTCTTGAAGTAGGGGCTGCAGGTAGGGCAATGGTACGCTCTGACCGAGGTAAACCACGGGCTGACCCTGGGCTTTGAGAATGTAATGCACATATAGCAAGCCTAACTCGTGCATCTCTTGGTCCGCCAAGAATACGAGATAGCCTGGATTTTCGGCCGTGGCCACCCGAGCAGGGAGTTTGTCCATGGCTGTGTAGAGCTTCTGTTTGATGAGATTGCTAGCGAAGTGCTCATGGGCTACACCAATCGCATCAGTTTGCCATAGCACGCCCACTTGATGGATAAACCCGCCGACAATCTTGGTGAATGTCTCGTCCTCCCCCATTTCATGAATGCAGGCATCCAAAATCGCGGTGAATGTGGGTTCGTCTAAATCAATGGTGGCTTGCAGCAAGCGAGCAATTTGACTCGGGTAGTGTCCATCGTTCAAAGCGAGATCCAGGACTTGCTTGTTGAGCTCCACTCGGCTTAAATCCGCCACTTTGCTAATTCGCCAGCCTTTTTGGATCAACACGGCCACATTGAGAAGGGTTTTTAGGTCTTCATCCGTGTAGAACCGAATATTGGTATCGGTCCGCTGAGGCACGACAATGCCGTAACGCTGCTCCCAAATTCGGAGTGTGTGCGCCTTAATGCCCGTCAGGTGCTCAAGGTCCTTGATGCTGTAGGTTGATCCCATCCTTACGTTAACACAGGTTTAGCCATAAGGTTCACGTACACAAACCCTACATTTGCATGCGAAAATAATACCCCGTGAAGATTCAAGACGAAATAGCCCGCAGACGAACCTTTGGGATTGTCTCCCACCCTGACGCAGGGAAAACGACGCTCACGGAAAAGCTGCTCCTTTTTGGGGGAGCCATCCAAGAAGCCGGGGCCGTCAAGAACAATAAAATCAAGAAGACGGCAACCTCCGACTTCATGGAAATTGAAAAGCAACGGGGGATTTCCGTGGCGACCTCCGTGATGGCCTTCGAGTATAAGAATCGCCACATCAACATTCTGGATACACCCGGTCACCAAGACTTTGCAGAAGACACCTTTCGCACGCTGACCGCCGTGGATTCGGCCATTGTCGTCGTAGATGTGGCCAAAGGAGTCGAAACCCAAACGGAAAAACTTGTGGAGGTCTGCCGGATGCGCGCCACGCCCATCATGGTATTCATTAACAAACTCGATCGCGAAGGGCGGGACGGTTTCGATCTCTTGGACGAAATTGAAGGGAAGCTAGGACTCCGTCTATGCCCTCTATCCTGGCCCGTTGGGATGGGGGCTCGCTTCCAAGGGGTATACAACATTTGGGATCAGTCCCTCCTACTCTACGAAGAGCAGTCCAAGCAAAAAATTGCGCGCTCCATGGCGTTTAAGGACTTGAACGATCCGGAGCTCGACCGACGGATTGGCCAAGAAGCAGCCAATACCCTGCGCGAAGAAATTGAATTGATCCAAGGAGTGTACCCGGCGTTTGACCGGGAGGCCTACTTGCACGGGGAGCTTTGCCCGGTATTCTTTGGATCGGCCCTCAACAATTTCGGAGTAAAGGAACTCTTGGACTGCTTCGTGGACATCGCCCCCAGTCCCCAGCCCAAGAAAGCGGCCGAACGCGAGGTCCTACCTTCCGAGTCGCAGTTCTCGGGATTTGTTTTTAAAATCCACGCCAACATCGACCCTAATCACCGCAGCCGCATCGCCTTCGTGAAGATTGTATCGGGTCTTTTTGAACGCAATACCCCATACCTCCACGTGCGCGAGGGCAAGAATCTCAAATTCAGTTCACCCATGACCTTCTTGGCCAGCAAGAAGGAAGTGGTGGACTATGCCGTTCCCGGGGACATTGTTGGCCTACCCGACACCGGAAACTTCCGAATTGGCGACTCCCTGACCGGAGGCGAAGCCCTCCATTTCACAGGCATCCCGTCTTTTTCACCCGAACACTTTCGTTTCATCAACAACGCGGACCCCATGAAATCCAAGCAATTGGCCAAAGGAGTGGACCAATTGATGGACGAAGGCGTAGCCCAGCTTTTCACCTTGATTAGCAATGGCCGGAAGATCATTGGTACCGTGGGCGCCCTCCAGTATGAGGTCATCCAATACCGTCTCGAACATGAATACGGAGCCAAGTGCGCATACGAGCCATTCCAAGCCTACAAGGCCATGTGGATCCAGTCGGACGATGCCGCTCAGCTGGAAGAATTCAAAAAGTTCAAGACGCGCTACCTCGCAGAGGACAAATACGGCCGATTGGTCTTTTTGGCAGACTCTGCCTTTAGCTTGCAAATGTCTCAAGAGAAGTTTGACAAGCTTCGTTTTCACGCGAAGTCCGAATTTTAAAAGACATACAAGGATGTAAAAAAAGCCCGCGGAAATCCTCGGGCTTTTTTATTCGGGGGAAGACCAGCGCTTATTCTTCGGCGTCGAGGTAGCGGTCGAGCACTTCTTGGCTCACACCCATCATGCTGAAACCTCCATCGTTGTAGAGGTTTTGCATCGTGACGCGCTTGGTCAAATCCGAGAACATGGCCACACAGTAGTTGGCACAATCCTCGGCCGTTGCGTTGCCCAAGGGACTCATTTTTTCCGCAAAATTCAAGAAACCCATGAAGCCTTTCACCCCACTGCCGGCCGTGGTCAAAGTGGGAGACTGTGAAATCGTATTGATACGCACCTTACGCTTGATCCCATAATGGTAGCCAAAACTGCGCGCAATCGACTCCAGGTAGGCTTTGTTTTCCGCCATGTCGTTGTAGTCAGGGAACGAACGCTGGGCGGCCATGTAGCTCAATGCGAGCACAGAGCCCCAATCGTTGATGCAGTCTTTTTGATAGGCTGTTTGCAGCAGCTTGTGAAAGCTCACGGCTGAAACATCCCATCCCTTGTGCAAGAAATCGTAATTCAAATCCGTATAAGGACGGTTCTTTCGCACGTTGACACTCATGCCAATGCTGTGTAGAATGAAGTCAATCTTGCCACCAAAATGGGCCACAGATTGGTCGAGAAGGTTGTTCAAGTCTTCCAAGCTCGTCGCGTCTGCACCAATAACCGGCGCACCAATGGCTTCGGCGAGTTGGTTGATTTCGCCCATGCGCATCGCCATGGGTGCATTGGTCAAAACAATCTGAGCGCCTTGGGCATGGCAGAGTTCGGCCACTTTCCAAGCGATGGATTCACTGTTTAAGGCGCCAAAGATGATGCCCTTCTTACCTGCTAGTAGTTGATTCATGTCTCGTGTTTATGTTGTGCAAATATCGGTTATGTCGTCAAAAGACTACGCGCTTGGGCGCGTGCCGTTTCCGTAATCTCTTCCCCAGCCAAAAGCCGCGCGACCTCCTCCTCTCGTTCGGAGCCTGTCAAAACTTTCAAGCCCGTATGGGTCTGCCCCGCTTCAACCCACTTTTCTACCCGCCAATGATGCGTCCCCGCCCCCGCAACTTGAGGCAAGTGGCTGATGGCGATCAACTGAACATCTTTGGCCATTCGGCGGAAAACATCGGCTACCCGGGCAGCCGTGCCCCCCGACACCCCGGTGTCAATTTCATCTAGGAGAATGGTCTGGAGTCCGCGACCTTGAACAAAAAGCGCCTTTAACGCGAGCATCAAGCGGTTGCGTTCCCCACCACTCGCCACTTTGTGAACCGGCTGAGCGGCCGCCCCCGGATTGGCTGTAAAGAACAAATCATACCGGTATACCCCATAGGTGGTGCACGAAGTCAATGTTTCTGGACGAATCTCGATGCGCGCCTCTCCCATATTGACCTCCGCGAGGGTCTCGTGCAAGGAAGTAAGCACATGCGGGACGGCCTTCATCCGAGCCGCGTGCAAGGCCTCTGCTTCGGCGTTTAAGTGGGTTTTCGCTGTGGCGCATCGCTGCTGGGCTTTGGAGCGCTCCTCCTCGGCTTGGCCATGTCGTGCTAATTGGGCTTCCCACTGGCTGGAAAGAGCTAGAAGTTCTGGGACGGTTGCTACCCGGTGCTTCCGTTGGAGTTGATCGATCAGGGCCAAGCGCGCCTCCACCTCTGCCAGGCGCTGTGGATCCAACTCCAAACGGTCTCCCTGATTTTCCAATTCACGAAGGGCTTCCTGCGCGGTGATATCTAATGTGGCCGCCAACTCTTGTGCTGCCTCAAAGTGGTTGGACATGCGCGCAAGGCGGTCCATGGCGGATTTAAAGGCGCCCAATTGCTCGAGGGCTCCGCCCGCCTCTTCAAGTCCGGCACGGGCCTCCCGATAGGTCCATTGAATGGCTTCCATGTTGGACAACCACGTCAATTCTTCACGCAACGTCTCTTCTTCGTCTTCCCGGAGGTTCGCTTGGCTGACCTCCTCCCACATGAATTGGGTGTAGTCCGCGTCAAACCCCGCGCCAAATTCCGCTTCAAGTTCCATCAAGGCCTTGTCGGCCATCTTCGAATCCGTCCAGGCCATATGGTAGCGCTGAACCTGTTGGTCCAAACCGGCATACGCGTCGAGAAATTCGGCCAAGAAAGAGGGCTGGGATAAAAATGCACTGTCGCGCTGGCTGTGGATGTCAATCAGCTGCTCCGAAATCTCCTTGAGCACCTCCAGTCGCACAGGGGTGTCGTTGATGAAGGCTCGGGACTTCCCTGCCGCCGAAATCTCCCGACGCAGCGTGGTGGTCGCTGCAAAATCTACATCTGCCTCTTCCAAGCGCGCAGCCCAGCGTTCGGGTAGCAGCCGAAAGTCGGCTTCCACCACACATTTCTGTCCATCGAGGGCCAGGGATTGCACGTCCGCTCGGCCACCCAATGCCAATTGCAAGGCCCCGAGGAGGATGGATTTTCCTGCACCGGTCTCACCCGTCAAAACGGTGAAACCTAGCTCTACCGTGAGATCCAGCGTGTGGATAAGGGCAAAATTCTGAATTCGGAGGGCGCACAGCATAGCAACCCGAAAATTACATCAAAGCGACTTAGCGCCCCATGTTTAAATACTTAGATGCGTTCGAAGCATCCATGGCCTTGAGCGCCTTGATAAGCTCATCGCTTTGGAAGCGCGGACCATCGCCAAAAACCTGTAAAATTTCGTCTGATTTCGTGTCAAAAAACCAGCGCAACAAGAAGATATTCGGTTGTCGTGTATGGATCGCCTGAAGGGACATCACAGCCCCCGAAATGGCCTCTTTCGCGGCCATCTGCTGTTTGGGATCGTGCATGCGGTCCATCCCCTTTCTGTGGTAGTCGTACCAGGCCGTGAGGAATTCGGCATTCGCGGGATTCATGAGGTCTTCAATCAGCCAAAAGCGATTTCGGCTCGAAGTAAAGCGATCCCATCCCCCACCTGCACCCGCTGAGGCGGCATTGGCCGCCACAATCTGCGCTTGGGTAAAGAAGTTGTTTTGTTGGGTACTAAAAGAAGCGGCGTCCAAGCCCAACGCAATGTAGCAGTAGAAGGCCGTCACCGCGGTGAGGTTGTTCCCATGCCTGCCTGGGTTAAAATCCAAGACTTCATTGCTGCGGTAGGTAAAACTCACATCGCCATCCAAGAACGTCAACGTAGGAGATTGGTAGTCCGTCATGAACACAGGTCGGGCAAATTGGCATTGCAAATTGCCCGCCATCAGGCCCGTGCCTTGGTCGTAATCGCTGATGGTAATAACGATGGAGCCCCGAATTTTCTCTTTGTCTTCGTAGGAGATTTGGCTCCACGCCTGCTGATTGACAAAGTTCCGTAGGGACGTTTCAAGATTTGTAAATACTTGACGATCATTAGTTTGAACCTTAGGGGCCTGCACCTTGACGTCCACGAAAAATTCTTGGGCCTGCACCCCGAAACCAAGTACCAGGAACATCCCAAGGATGAAATGTGTGCGTGCAATCAAAACTTCCATGTTGTTACCATCCAGTCCAATATGGCCCAGGCAAGATCCTCTTTGGACTGCACAGGCAATGGGCTTATTCCGGCCTGTGAAATTAACGCCACCCGATTCGTTTCCGTATGCATTCCTCCTTCTGGATCGCCCGCTTGGTTGAGCACGATGGCATCTGCATGTTTTGCGGTGCACTTACGAAGCGCTTCCGCTTCATCCCAGGTGGATTCCAACGCAAAACCAAGAATGCGCTGATGCGGTTTTTTTGAGGCGGCCACCGTTTGAATGACATCCGGATTCTCGTCCCACTGAATGGCAAGCGGACCATGCGCTTTTTTCCATTTTCCAGGGAGCGGGTTGGACGGTTTATAATCGGCTACCGCAGCGGAGAAGACCATGACATCTTGCTCATCTGCAACGGCCTGGCACGCTTGAAGCATGGCATCCGCCGTTTTCACTGGAATATAATGCACCCCAGGCAGCGCGGCCGTCTGCACCGAAGATGGCCCATGAACCCACGTCACTTCCGCTCCCAATGCACTCCAAGCCAACGCAAACGCATTCCCCATCCGCCCCGAGGACCCATTGGTTACAAAGCGAACGGCGTCTATCGGTTCTTGCGTTGGACCAGAGGTCAATAAGATTTTTTTTCCACGCCAAGGAGAGTGATTGGAGCAAAGCATACGGCGAGCCTGATGGAAAATGGCCTCCGGTTCCGCCATGCGCCCAGCTCCCGATAAGCCCGATGCGAGGGGGCCTGACGGACTATCCATCACAAACTGCCCCCAACCAGACAAGGTTTCAAGGTTTTGCCGGACTGCCGGATGTTGGTACATGTCCAAATCCATCGCGGGGGCCCACAACACCGGACATTTCGCACTTAAGTAAGTGGCCATCACCAAGTTGTCACAAAGGCCTTGCACTGCTTTGGCTAGGGTGTTGGCTGTGGCCGGAGCAATGATCATCAGGTCGGCCCATTCTGCATGGGCCACGTGGTTGTTCCAAGCCGTTTGATCTGCTCGACGATCCACCAAATGATGGTGCACCGCTTGGCCCGAAAGGGCCGCCAACGTTAAAGGGGTGACAAATTCCTCGGCGGAAGGGGTCATCAAAATGCGAACTTCCGCTTCTTGAGCGCGCAGCAGGCGAACAAGAAACGGAAGTTTATAGGCGGCTATGCCTCCTGTAATTCCAATAAGGACGTGCTTACCCGCGAGGGAGCTCATGCATTGGGGGTCTCCTCTGCGTCAGGATAGCGCATGTAGATCTTGCCATCCAACCACTCGTGCACCGCCATCGCATGGGGCTTGGGCAATGCCTCGTACTGCTTCGAAAATTCGATTTGCTCACGGTTCTCGAACACCTCATCCAAGCTGTCCGTGAAGGTGGTAAACTCTTCCAATTTCTCGTTGATCTCGGCACGAATGCCTTCGTTGATCTGCTCAGCGCGGCGAGAGATCACAGAAATTGCTTCATAAATATTGCCCGTGCTTTGATCCAATTCGTTGAAATCTAACGTCTTGGTGGTCTTGCTGGCTTGAAGATGGTTCTTGTCCATGGTCTATTATTAGGAGGGCAAAATTACGATTCTTTTTGCAAAAACGCTTGAATCTTTGCGTAATAGGCTTCGGCCTGATTCAGGTAAGGGGTTTCGGGGTAGGCATCCATGAATTCCAAGTAGGCCGTTTCGGCCTCCTTGTAGCGTTGAGCTTCCTTGTCCTGGATGGAGTTTTCGGCCAATTTAAAGGCGGATTCCAAACGAAGCATCAAGGCTTCTTCTCGGTAGGGTGAATCGGGATACTCCGAAAGCATGACATTCAAGGATGTCACCGCCGAGCTATACAACTGACGGTGGTGGTAGCCTTTGGCAATGTCAAATGCCTTCTTCTCCAAACGCTCTCGCAACTCATCGATGTACCCGTTGGCCTCCGGGATGTACGGGCTTCCTTCGTGCGTATTGATGAAGAGCTGCAATTCGTCCATCGCCTTGTAAGTGTAGGCTGGATCCAAGCTGGACACCGGCGCTTCGAGATAAAAGCAATAGGCCGCTCGGTACGCCGCCTCCGAAGCAAATTCGTGGTTTGGGAAAGTTTGAGAAAATCGCTTGAAATGGTAGCCTGCCAAGATGTAGTCCTTTTGGCAGTAGAGCGTCTGCGCATAGAACTTGTAGACCTCTTGGGCCCGAGTCGTTCCTCGGTAGGCCGACATTAACTCATCGAATAGTGGGTAGGCCTTGTTGCATTGGCCGGCCTCATAGTATTCGACCGCTTTGGTGAATTTAAAGGCGGGATCCCCGCTTTTGAGCACTTTTTGGTATTCGCCACAGCCCGCAAGTAGGATGGCTGCAAGAAATAGAAAGGCGATGTTTCGCATGGAGGCAAAGGTACGTTGCATTATTCAGGGGGACTATTCAAATACCGGACCGCAGTCGCGCGACATGCCCGGCCATTTTGGCGTCCAAGACCTCACTCACCCCCCAGAGCGGCAAGCGCACCGCGGGGCCACAGATTCCCAGATGGGCTAACGCAGACTTCACTCCCGCTGGATTGCCTTCTGCAAAAAGGTCCTGAGTCAGCGTAAATAAGGCGTAATGGCCCTTACGAGCCGCCGATAGATTCTGGGCGCGCGCATCTCGGACCATTTGGCTAAAAATGGCGGGAAATGCCTGGCCCGACACGGAAATGACCCCGGTGGCACCACAGGCGATCATCGGGAGAGTCAGGTTGTCATCACCCGAGAGCACTTCAAAGCCCTCGGGGGCCTGATCTAGGATGGCCATGATTTGCTCCATTTGGCCACTTGCCTCTTTCACGGCGACTACATTCGGGCAGTCTTGGGCGATGCGCACCGTGGTGGCGGCCGTCACATTGGAGGAGGTTCGACCGGGCACATTATAAAGGATGATAGGCAACGTGGTCGCGGCGGCCACCTGGCAGTAATGCTGGTAGATACCCTCTTGGCTGGGTTTGTTGTAATATGGCGAGACGGAAAGTATGCCGTCGATGCCCGCCGGGACGGACTTCAAGGCGGAGACCACCTCCCGAGTGTCGTTGCCTCCAACGCCGAGTACCACGGGCAACTGCCCCGCATTGGCCTCTAAAATGCTGTCCACCACGGCCGCTTTTTCGGCTTTGCTAAGTGTGGCAGACTCCCCGGTTGTCCCCAAGGCCACCAAAAAGTCCACCCCCCCTGCAATGCAATGGGTGACGAGCGAACGAAGTCCAGCAAAGTCAACATGGCCGGAGGCATCAAAAGGGGTTACCAAGGCAACTCCTGTGCCGTGAAAGGGATTGTGGCGGGGGGCGGAGGTCATGTGGTGGGGGCAATTTTGGTCAGCCAAGCGCTGAGTGAATCGACATAGGTCTGGTAGTCACTGCCTTCGGGCAGCATGCAAAGGTCATAAAAGTCTTGGTTCCCTGCACCACCGATGCGCAGTCCAGCCGGGCTTCGGCTGGCTAATTCATCCAAGGGTGTCCCTGGACTGCGGTGCAAGCAAATGAGCACATCAAATTCCGTTTGCATGAACTCTAGGGCATTTCCGCTTTCGGGCTGCCCTTGCCACGTAAAGTCATCGATGAATATCAGCTGCCGGCCGTTGTAGAGGACGTTTTTGGGACGCATCTGACCCGTCCAACCACAAAGGGTCACTGCTCGTTGCTGGGCCTTCATTTGGGCGACGACCGCTCGCAATGCTTCAAGATCGGATCGATGGGCATGCGCATCAAAGAGGATACCGATACGGCGTGCATGGGCCCACCCTTTCCAGGGAAGGTGTGCCACGCTGCGCTGCGCCGCCTTGTTCCATTGCCGGGCTCGGTAGCCGGCGCTTATTCGGTAGAGCCAATCCATGTTATAAATGCTTCTTCAGTGAGCCAAGTTACGCCGAGGGCTTCGGCCTTGGTGCGCTTGCTAGGACCCACCCCCTCCCCGGCCAGTAAGTAGTCGGTTTTTCCACTGACAGAGCTCGCGATGCGTCCTCCATTTTGCTCCACCGCGGCTTTGATACCATCCCGAGTAAAGTGGGTAAAGACCCCACTGATGACAAAGGTTTTCCCGCCCAGAATATCGGACGCGCCTTCGGCTGCTTGGTAGTTCATGGCAAGTCCGTGTGCGCGAAGACGGTCCACTTCCTGGAGGTGCGCTAAATCAGTGAAGTAGTCGCCCACACTCGCCGCGATCATGGGACCGATGTCTCCAACGTTTTCCAGGGCTTCCAGTGAGGCGGCAGAAAGGGCCTCCATGCTACCGAAATGCTTGGCCAGCTTCTTCGCAACGGTTTCGCCGACATGGCGAATTCCCAAAGCGAAAAGGACTCGCTCAAATGAAACCTCTTTCGACGCTGCGAGCCCATCGAGGGCATTTTGAATGGACTTTTCTTTGAATTTGTCCAAGCGGGCCCAATCCTCCCCACGGAGGTCATAGAGATCTGCGGGCGATTGCACAAGCCCCAAATCAACCAATTGGTCGACTGTTTCGCTTCCAATACCCTCAATGTCCATGGCCTTTCGGTGGACAAAATGCTCCAGGCGGCCCTTAATTTGGGGGGCGCACCCATCTGTGTTGGGGCAAAAGTGCTGGGCTTCCCCTTCTCTGCGCTGCAAGCCGGTTCCGCAATCGGGGCAATGACTTAAAAAGACCACGGGAAGTGCCCCTGCTGGACGCTTGGAGTGGTCAACTTCCGTGATTTTCGGGATAATTTCACCCCCTTTTTCGACGGAAACCCAATCTCCCAAATGAAGATCCAATTTGGCTATTTGGTCGGCATTGTGAATGGACGCGCGTTTAACCACCGTGCCAGATAGCCAAACAGGTTCTAGGACCGCCACGGGTGTTATGGCCCCGGTGCGCCCAACTTGGTATACGACATCCTGCAGCGGTGTGAGCGCCTTTTCCGCGTTGAATTTGTAGGCCATCGCCCAACGTGGGGACTTCGCTGTACTGCCTAAACGCTGTTGAAGGGCCGTGGATTCCATTTTGATCACAGCGCCGTCAATGGCAAAGGGCAAATGTTGTCGAGCACCATCCCAATAAGTTAAAAATGCTTGGATATCTGCCACCTGGGCGCAGCTCTCTACCCACCGATGTTCCCGCGAAGGGGTGGGAAAGCCCCACCCGCGTATAGCCTCCAACGCTACCCGATGGCTTTCAAATTGCCGATCCTCGGAATACACGGCATAGATGAAGGCGGACAAGCCCCGTCGTGCCACTTCCGCCGAATCTTGCATTTTGAGCGTTCCGCTTGCCGCATTGCGTGGGTTGGCAAAGGTGTCTTGTCCTGCCGCCGCACGGCGGGCATTAAGGGCTTCAAATTTCTCAAAGGTGTAAACCACCTCCCCGCGAACCTCAAGTTCTTGGGGGGCATCTGGGGGCAACGTGAGCGGAATGGAGGGGATGGTTCGAATGTTCACCGACACGTCGTCCCCTTTCTCCCCATCCCCTCGAGTGAGGGCTCGGACCAACTGCCTGTTTTCATACCACAGGGAAATGGCCACACCGTCGTACTTGAGTTCCGCACTCCACGTGACGGGCTCACCCGCACTGGTTTCGGCACGTTCAACGAATTCGATCAATTCTTCCGAGCTGTAGGAATTACTCAAGCTCAGCATGGGGCGTTTGTGCGGCACCGCCTCGAAGGATTTGACCACCATCCCCCCCACGCGTTGGGTCGGGCTATTGGGATCAAAGGACTCGGGAAACTGCCCCTCTAAGTCCTGCAATTCCCGCAACAACGCGTCAAAGGCTGCATCGGAGACGCTTGGGGCATCGTCCACGTAGTACCGTCGGTTGTGTTCGTGCAATTCTGCACGCAATGTCTGGATTCGGTCGAGACTCATAGGTCAAAAATAGGGGCTGCTCAGAGCTTTTGGGCGGTCACGAAGCGTTCTTTTGCACAAAAATCTCGGTGGATTTGAACGTGGCTCCACCTCGAAGCCTCGGCAAAAAGCTGCGAAGTCGCGGCCGCGTGGTTCGCATGGCATTCCAACCAAAGCACGCCCCCCGAGCGAAGTTGATAGTCCGCCCAGATAGCGATGCGCCGATAGAAGAACAAGACGTCCTCCATGGGCGAAAAGAGGGCCATCGCAGGTTCATAATCCCGGACGCTTGCATCCAAGCCCTCCGATTCATCCGGATGGATATACGGGGGATTGGAGACCATGATATCCCATGAATGGCTGGTACCGGAGGGGGCATCCGTGAGCGACATTTCGCTCCAAGCGATGTCGAGCCCGGTGCGGCGTCCGTTGGAGCGAGCCAAGGCCAGGGCATCTGCGCTTGCGTCCCAGCCCGCCACATCCCAGGCTGGCCGGGCATGCTTCATGCCCAAGGCCAAACAACCGCTACCGGTACACCAATCCAGGGCGCGCAGGGGCGCATTCTCGGGATGCTTGGCGAGCAGGAAACCCAGAAGTTCTTCTGTTTCGGGCCGAGGGATTAACGCGCGGCGATCGATGCCGAGCTGGAGTCCTGCAAAATCGACCACGCCGGCAATGTGTGCCCAGGGCTCCAACGCCGCCAATCGACGTAGGACCTCGAGATGGCGCTCCACCTCCGGGACTGTTTCATGGGGGTCCCGAAGCGCGTAACCCAATCGGCTCTCCCCGGCCCATTCGGCCCAACGCGCCCACAAGGCCCGCACTTCTTCCAGGGGTATTCCTGCCGCTTCAAGGGTAGAATGAAAGTGTGCATGAAAGTCCGAGCGGGTCATTGGATAAAGGTAGGGATGTACCTTCGCAGCATGACACATTCAGAAGGGATTTTACGTTGTTTAGCGCTCGCCCAACAGGCCGGCGGCTATGTTCACCCCAACCCTTGGGTGGGGGCTCTGATTGTGCATGAAGGCCGTGTGCTCGCAGAGGGGTATCACCACAGATCAGGGCAAGCCCATGCGGAGATCGAAGCGTTGCGCGCTTTGGCCGCGGAAGATCGCGCCCTACTCTCTCAGTCCACCATGTATGTCAACCTCGAGCCATGCGCCCACCGGGGCAAGACGCCACCCTGCGCAGACGCCCTGATAGAAGCCGGCATAGGCGAAGTGGTCGTCGGCACGGTAGACCCCAATCCATTGGTGAGCGGCCAAGGCATTGCACGGCTTCGCGAGGCGGGGATTTCGGTCACGGTCGGCATTGAAGAGGCGGCCTGCCGGTGGCTTAACCGCCGCTTTTTTCATGCCATCCAAACGGGTAGGCCCTACCTCGTGCTCAAATGGGCCGAAAGTGCGGATGGGTACATCGACGGCATCCGAACTATCGAACATCCAGGCCCCTACCGCATTTCCAATGAGGCTTCCCGCCGATGGGTCCACCAATGGCGAAGCGAAGAAGCGGGCATCCTCGTTGGCTGGGGCACCTATGTAGCCGATGAGCCCGCCTTGACGGTGCGCGAAGTTTCGGGCCCACAACCCCAGCGCATTCTGTGGTCTACACGGGGAACTTGGGATGTGGAAGAAGGGTGGAAAATTTGGGCTGCGAAACGCCATCCCAAGCCCTGGGAAGCGTTTCAACGGTTTGCCCGTGAGAGCGGTCTACGTAGCATTTTCGTTGAAGGGGGTGCATCCACTTTACAGGGCCTAATGGATCATGGGCTGTGGGATGAAATCCGCATCCTGCGCAGTCCGATTGAATTGGGTGCGGGCGTGAAAGCCCCAACGATCCCATTGAACGCCGTTCGCAGCCTGGCGTCGGAGCGCCCTGCAGGGATTCAAGAACTACCGGAACACATCGAGGACAACACCGTAGATATCTACCTCCCTGCTACCTTTAACATATGAGATGTCTATTGCTCCTCTTCACCTGGGTGGTCGCCGCACCGTCTTGGGCACAAGGATGGGACGTGGCGCAGCAACAGCAGTTTCCTCGGGTCTCTTTGTCCAGCAATTCGGCCTCGGAGGCCTTTGATTGGTGGGCGAATCAGGCGGAGGCTCCCGCTCCCATTGAATGGGCATGGAAGGCTACTTTCGAAAGCCCTGGAGGCTGGCACCACCGTTTTCAAGCTCAGTTTGGGGGGCTTCCACTCCACGGCGCCGAGCTCCTCTTCTTTGTCGATCGCCAAAACGCCTTGCGCGGAGCACAGTGGGCGGACATTCAGGACGTTCCGACCTCCCTTCCACCTATTTCCGCCCAGGCCGCCTTGTGGGTCGATGGGCAATGGAGGTGGATTCGATGGAGTGATCGGGAAGCATCCCATCCCCGTAGTTGGGAACGAACGGCCTTCGATGCGTTCAGCGGCGAAGCACTGCAAACCCGCGACATGCTGCTGCATGCCACGGATAGTGTGGGCCGAGCCCTGGTATTTCGGCCCGATCCGTTGGCACGTGCCGGCGTGACCTATGGTGGGGCGTACATCGATGACAACGACCAAAATACGGCGGTGCTCGACCCCCTGCGTGACACCGTGTCCGTGGGCCTGACGTACAGCAATGGATTCTTTACGCTCGAGAATTCCGCTGCAGTGATTCAAGAATTGGATGCACCGGTGGTCGCTATCCCCACACAGGCTCAGAGCGATTTCTTTTTTTCCAGGTCGGATGCCGGATTTGAAATGACGAATGCACTCTACCACATTGAACGAATCCGATCGCGTTTGGACAGTTTGGGATTTGGGAGCCTCATCACCTATGCGATTCCCGTGGATGTCAATGCCTTCAATGGGATCGACAATTCGGCCTTTGATCGGGCCACCAATCCGCCTCGATTACTTTTTGGTGAAGGAGGCGTAGACGATGCCGAGGATTCGGATGTCATCGCCCATGAATATGGGCATGCACTTTCTCACGCCGCTGCTCCTTTCACGGTGAATGGGACGGAGCGCGAATGCCTTGAGGAGGCCCTTTGCGATTACTTTGCCATGAGCCATTCCTACCGATGGGAGACCTGGCGCCACCAATACATCTTCCATTGGGACGGCCACAATCCTTTTTGGGGAGGCCGAATGGGCTTCAGCACCAAGGATTACAGCCAATTGACGTTTTCAAGCATTTATAGCCACACAGATGTCTTTGCCGATCCACTTGGAGTGAGTATGGTGAGTCTCGGCCCAGATGCCATGGACCGAATCGTGCTCGAATCCATGTACAACTTCAGCTCGTTTATGACCATGCCCCAAGCCGCCAATTGGATGCTTTTGGCAGACACCGTGCTCAACGGAGGGCAAAATGCGTCGTTGCTTCACTTGAATTTTGCCGCGCGCAACATCTTAAGTCCCCAAGTGGGACAACCTGAAGACCTGCCCTCCTCGGGCACTGCCTCCGACCGCTGGGTGGCCGGGAACGCAAGGCTGGACTTCACCGATGTAGAAGGGATGGCATTCGACATGGAAGGCCGAAGGGTCTTGACTTGGAGAGCTGGAGCGACGCTAGACGCGAGTGCTCTCCCTGCGGGAATCTATGCCATCCAAAGGGGGGATGGTTCGACGTTCCGTCTCTACGTGCGCCCTTGAGTTTTACGCTTGCCCAAAGAAAGGGGCCAAGGCCACCAACACGGATTTAGGTGCCGGACAGGGTCGCCCCGTCTGGGTGGATGCAAAAACAAGCACGGCGTGGCCCGTTGTGGTTAATTCACCCGCTTCATTGAATATGGAATAGGAGAAAAGCAAACGGGTCCCGGTAGGGTATTCTGTGATGGTGGTTTCGACGGTGATTTCATCGTCGTAGCGAACGGGTTTTTTATACTGAATGTCCAAGTGCGCCACTGGCAACATGATTCCTTCATCTTCGAGGTCGCGGTAACGTATTCCTATCGAGCGCAATGCCTCCACGCGACCCATCTCAAAGAAGACCGCATAGTTGCCGTAATAGCAGTAACCCATCTGATCCGTTTCGGCGTACCGAATACGTGTTTTCCATGTTGTAACAAACATATATTTATACCTTTAGTTCCTAATTATCAGTGGTTTAATTGTTTTTTTATTGAGACTCAAGACGCCTAACCAAAGTGGGTCATGAACAAAAAAAACTTTAAAATCAATACCTAAACAATTTTTTTTCAACGGATTTAATTGACACTTTCGTGAACCCTAAGAACGTGTCGCAACTCTCCCCCTTTCGGTGCGCGAATCCGTTCTTTCAGGACCCTAAACTTAAACGATTAATACGCACGATGGAGCGAACTGCTGAAGCCGTCTGGAGAAACTGTCTGACCTATGTTCAGGACAACATTAGTCCTCAAGCATACAAGACATGGTTTCTTCCCATTCGGCCCGTCAAGCTCCAGGGCAAGGTCATCACCTTACAGGTGCCAAGCAAATTTGTGTACGAATGGCTTGAGGCCCACTACATCAAATTGCTCAAATCCGCTATAACAAAAGAACTCGGCCCCGATGCTCGCCTCGTCTATTCCATTGTGATGGACCAGGACACGGCGCACTTGGACGTCAATAAAGTCGACATTCCAAGCTCCAACCGAGGTCCCATTGAAAACCCACAGGTGTCGCTCCCTGCGCGCATTGGCGGTGAGGAGGGTATCCGAAATCCCTTTGTGATCCCCGGACTCAAAAAGGTGAACATTGAGAGCCAGCTCAATCCAAACTACACGTTTGAGAACTTCATTGAAGGCGATTGCAACCGCTTAGCCCGTTCTGCCGGGTATGCGGTAGCCCAAAAGCCAGGAGGTACGTCCTTCAATCCTTTGTTGATCTATGGAGGCGTCGGGCTCGGGAAAACCCATCTAGCGCACGCCATTGGTATTGAAATCAAAGACCGCTTCCCAGAGAAAACGGTACTATACGTCTCTGCCGAGCGTTTCACCCAGCAGTTTATTGACGCAATCCGAAATAACACGAAAAACGATTTTGTCCATTTCTACCAATTGATCGATGTACTCATCATGGATGATGTGCAATCGTTCAGCGGAAAGGAAAAGACGCAAGACGTGTTTTTTGAGATTTTCAACCACTTGCACCAGCAAGGCAAGCAAGTGATTCTTACGTCCGATCGCGCTCCTGTCGATCTTCAGGGCATGGAGCAACGCTTGCTTTCTCGCTTCAAGTGGGGCTTGTCCGCCGACTTGCAACGCCCTGATTTGGAGACACGAATCGCTATCCTTCGTCAAAAACTCTACGCAGATGGCATTGAAATGCCGAGCGATGTGGTAGAATACTTGGCCTACAGCATTACCAGCAATGTCCGTGAGCTGGAGGGTGCTTTGATTTCGCTCCTCGCCCAATCTTCCTTGAATCGCAAGAAAATCACGGTGGAACTCGCGAAGCAAATGATTGACAAGTTTGTCAAGAATACGACCCGTGAGGTGAGTGTGGACTTTATTCAAAAAGTGGTCTGCGACTATTTTGACATGCCCATGGAGCTTCTGAAGAGCAAGACGCGAAAGCGTGAGATTGTGCAGGCGCGTCAGCTTACCATGTATTTCTCGAAACAGCTCACCAAAAACAGTTTGGCAGCTATTGGCGCTCAATGTGGAAATAAAGACCATGCCACGGTCCTCCACGCTTGCCGCACGGTAAGCAACTTGGCTGAAACGGATAAACGTTTCCGCACGTATGTCGACGATATCAAAAAGAAGTTGAATCTGGTGGGATGAGCCCCCGGTCTGTCCTCTTCGTCTGTTTAGGGAATATTTGCCGCTCCCCGGTTGCCGAAGGGGTCTTTCGTCATGCCCTTCAACAGCGCTTCGGTGCGGCATCGGCTGCATGGAGGGTCGACTCCGCAGGCACATCCGATTACCATGCGGGGCAGGCCCCCGATCCCCGATCTCAAGCGTCTGCCTTGCGCCATGGTGTAGACATTTCAGGCCAACGTTCGCGGGCTTTTTCCACGGCTGATTTTGAGGAATTTGACCACATTCTTGTGATGGATAGCTCCAACCACGTCAACGTATGCCGACTTACGGATAATCCGTCCCATTTGGCCAAGGTTCAATTGATGTTGGACGTTTCGTTCCCTGGGGAAAACAAGCCCGTTCCAGATCCGTATTACGGAGGAGATCACGGTTTTGAGCACGTGTATCAATTGTTGGCGCAAGCCTCAGAAGATTGGTTGGAGCAATGGACCTAGGCGCATTGCACCTCCTTCCTGTGCCCTTAGGGGATGGGTCCGCAGCCCGTGTGTTTCCGTCAGAAGTGCACGCCACGGCAGCTAGCCTCCGGCATTGGATTGTGGAGACCCCCAAAACCGCCCGGGCTCATCTAAAAATTTTGGCGCCCGAAGTACCCGTTTCGGAGCATCAATTGTACCCCTTGGACAAGCACCATCCTGAGCGCCAAGGCCTATCTATGCTCGCTCCATGCCTCGCCGGCACCTCGATGGGTTTGATTTCGGATGCGGGCGTGCCGGGAGTAGCCGATCCAGGCAGTCGGATCATTGAAGCGGCCCATGAAGCGGGGATTCGGGTTATCCCATGGGTTGGCCCTTCCTCCATATTACTCGGACTCATGGCCTCTGGATTCAATGGGCAATCTTTCTCTTTTTTGGGTTACCTCCCACATGACGGCGGCGAACGGAAACGCCAATGGTCCGCCATGGAGAGCGCGGTCCGGCAAGGACAAACCCAACTATTTATCGAAACTCCCTACCGAAATGAAAAGGTCCTCGAGGAAGCCCTACAAAATTTGGGGCCCGACCTACACCTCTGCGTGGCCTGCGACCTTTCCACCCATACTGAGTACATCAAAAGCCAAACGGTGACGGCTTGGAGGAAGGACAAAAATCGCCCCGATTTGCATAAACGTCCAACTATTTTTCTCGTAGGACGCTCAAATAGAATTCTTTAAGCTCCTCCAAGACTTCAAAGGGACGCTCCATGTGGGGCGTATGTCCCGACTTTTCAATTATTTTCAAGGTGCCTTCAGGATAATCTGAAAGCATGCGCTCCCCATTTTTGACCGGAAAGATGGCATCCTCTCGACCCCAAAGAAGCAGAGTAGGTCCTGAATATCCCGCCAAAGTGGTCACCAAATTAGGCGCATCCTGCTCTATTGCGTGCAACAATCCCTGACGCTGGACCACGTTCTCTGCGTAGATATTGTCAATGGCACGCTGCTTGACAAATTCTGGAACATAGAGGGGATCTTGTAAGGATAGGACTTGCATGAGATCAAAACTCTCCAGGTCCGCGGGCAACAAAACCTCCTCGATGGGCCGACCCATCGCTTCTTCGAGACTATCCAGCGTCGCAAGATCAAAGTAGCGATTCAAGGGGTCGATGAGCACCAAGGATTGAATACGTTCGGGATACGCGCCCGCCACATACGCGGCCACCAGGCCTCCGTACGAATGTCCCACCAGACCATACGTTCCCACCCCAAGACTATCTAACGCCGCAACAATGGCTTCCGATTGATGATCAATGTGGATTAGGCTGTCCGGTGAGGTGCTTTCACCAAAGGCCAAAAGGTCCACGATATACATGCTTTTTGTGTCGCCAAAGCCCCATACCATCGGTTGCCATTGAACACGTGGATACGGACCAAAACCATGAATGAAAACAACGGTATCCTGGCCTTCTCCCGTATGTAGCACCCCCAAGGTGTCATGGTCGAGCACGGGAATGCGGAAAGACTGGCTTGCCATGGCTCGATAGAACCACCTTGATTGGCCTTCAATGGCTTTGTCTACCGTGCAGGATAGGGCCATCCAAAAAATGAGCCCCAGGGCAAGGCAGGAAGAGAATCGAGCGCGCGGCATGCCTTCCGCGACGCAAAAGCCGTGCCGTACCTTCGCTCTGTGAATACGATCGTTGCATTGTCTACCCCACCGGGTTCTGGCGCTCTGGGCATCTTGAGACTTTCAGGAGACCAAGCCCTCACACTCATTCAACCCTTCTTTCCAGGCATACAATCCTGGACCCCTAGGCATGCCCATTTTGCACGCTTTGTCGTCGAGGGAAATGTGTTGGACGAAGTGGTGGCCATCGCCTTCCCTGGGCCAAATTCCTACACCGGCGAAGATGTCGTGGAACTGAGTTTTCACGGCTCCCCCTTTATTCTTGAATCCGCCTTGAACGCTCTGCTTGCGCAAGGGGCGCAGCTTGCCAAAGCGGGCGAATTCACGCAGCGCGCCTTTTTCAACGGCAAGTTGGACCTCTCTCAAGCGGAAGCCGTGGGGGATTTAATTGCGTCGGAATCGGCCTCGGCACACCGTTTGGCATTTCGGCAAATGAAAGGAAGCATTTCGAAGCGTTTGCAGGCCCTACGTCAGCAATTAATCGACTTTGCCGCCCTGATCGAGTTGGAGTTGGACTTTGTGGAGGAAGATGTGGAATTTGCGCAGCGGCCGGCGTTGCTTACATTGCTTTCGGAGTTGGAAGGTGAAATTCAAAAGATGCTTCAAACCTTTAAGTTGGGTCGGGCCATCAAGGACGGCATTCCGCTGGTACTAGCCGGCGCGCCCAATGCGGGAAAATCCACCCTCCTGAACCGAATGCTAAACGAGGATCGCGCCATTGTCACGGACATCCCAGGAACCACCCGCGATACCATTGAGGAAAAGTTTAAGTTGGGCGATCACGTATTCCGACTCATCGATACGGCAGGCCTGCACGAAAGCGATGACACGGTAGAGCGCCTGGGCATCCAAAAATCCTGGGAAAAAATTCAAGAGGCCCAATTCATCTTGCACCTCATTGATCCGCAAACGACCGCCGTGTCCGATGCCCAAGGTTTGCAGGAAAGCTTGCGTTCAAAGGCGACGGATGCCCACATTCTTACCGTGCTCACCAAGGCAGACCAGTGGACCTCCGACTACGGGAAGCATTGGCCCGAGGCGCTTTGCATGGGCGAAGGAAGCTCCATGGACGACTTGGAGGCCCGTTTAAACCAAGGCATGGTGGAGGCCGGATGGGCGAGCCATTCCGAGGAGGTGCTCATTGCCAATGCCCGGCATGCAGAAGCCCTTCAGGCAGCGCTTCATGCTCTGATGAAGGCACATACGGGTTTGGAAGGAGCGACATCGGGAGAACTGGTGGCCTATGATTTACGTGAGGCTTTGCAGCATCTGGGAAGCATTACGGGTGAGATTGTGGCGGACGATTTGTTGTCCAGCGTGTTTAGTCGGTTTTGTATCGGGAAGTAAACCCGTGTAAGCATCGATAAGCATCGATAGCTAAAAACAAATTCAACACACTTATTTTCAGTTGTTTACAGTCAAATTTTGACGTCTGTCATTTTTGGCTCTTTTCGCGATTTGTATCCTTTTTGTTGCGCTCTTGTTGCGGCATTTTGGGTGCGCAACAGATGAGCAACAATTCTGGAGCGAGACCAAAATAGTTGCACCAATCTGCACCATGCTGCACCAACCTGCACCATTGTGCACCAAAGCGGAGAAATGACGATGACAGCGAGTAAAGACCCCATCCCCAAGATTTGCATGTTTTGCCAAAATCTATTTGAGGCACGCAAATCCACAACCCAGTACTGTTCGGCCAATTGCGCGAAGAAGGCCTACAAAGACCGAAAGCGACAAGAGCGGATTGTTCACGCTACACAGGAAAATCTGGAAAAACTTTCTGCCCCTTTAAAGGAGCTGCAAGCCCGTGATTACCTCAGTGTGGAAGAAGCAGCCACATTATTAGGCGTGTCCCGATGGACCATACAACGAGCCATCAAGCGCGGACGGTTGCAAACCCTCAAAGTCTTGGGGCGCCGCATCATCCCTCAGAAATCTTTTAATCAATTCTTAAATAATCAATATAATGAAAGTCACGCTACGCAAACGAGCCAGGTCCAATGGTAAAATCGCCTTATTCCTAGACTACTACCCACCCATTATCTCACCCAAGACCGGACTGTCTACCCGTTGGGAGTACTTAGAAATGTATTTATACAATCCTCCACGGGATGAATTTGAGAAAAAACACAACCGCGAAGTGGAGATGATGGCCCGGGCCATTGCTTCTGAACGCCAGCTAGATCGTATTGCCGGTCGTTATGGATATCAACGATCCTCTGAATACGATGATTTTTTGGAGTTCTACCGCCAACAGATGGAGAAAAAAAGCAAGGAAACTAGCAACCATGGTGGTTGGGTGGCTTCCTTTAAAACATATGAAATATTTGTCAAAGGACAATGTTCTTTTGGCGAACTCAAACCCCAGCTTATCAATGACTACAAGGATTTCTTGTTGAATAAAGCCACGCGCATTAACTCACCCTTGATGCGCATCAGTGACAGCTCGGCCTACAGCTATTACAATAAACTGCGAGCATGTGTAAGGGAAGCAACGGCTATGGGGCATGTGAAGCAAAACCCCTTTGACCTGGTGAAAGGCATCTCTCAGCCTGAAACATACCGCGAGTTTCTGACCAAGGAGGAGCTCATTCGATTGGCCAATACTTCAACCCCTACTGAGGCCATGAAGAACTCCTGCTTGTTTTCGGCCTTGACCGGAATGCGCATGGGTGATATCATGAGTTTGACCTGGTCAAAAGTTCAACATTCAGAATCGATGGGCTACTTCGTAAGATTCAGTATGAACAAAACCAAATCTGAGGAAACGCTGCCTTTATCGAATGAAGCCATAGCCTTACTCGGCGCTCCAAGTGACTCGCCTGAATCTTTCGTTTTCCCTGGTTACAACTTCAATGCGCATTACTCAGAACTCCAGCGCTGGCTTCAAAAGGCTGGTATCACGAAGAAAATCACCTTCCACAACTTTCGTCACACGTTTGCCACTTTGCAGCTAGCGGAAGGAACCGATATTTATACTGTGTCAAAGCTTCTAGGTCACAAGAATATTCACACGACACAGATATACGGTAAGGTGATGGATAAAACGAAAACCGAAGCCATGGGTCGAATCCATCTTGGACTAAAAACTGACAACAAATAAGGTTGGTTTTACACTAAATGTCATGACAAGATGTCTGACTAGCGGAGGTTGTCATGTTTTTAGGGAAACGAACCCAAAAAAAAATTTAATTGCGCATTATGATACACTACTGGGAATTCACTGGGTAATAAATGTAACATTTTGTATCAGAGTGTACCATAATGCGCAGATATTCAGTGTTTTGCGCAACCTCCGAGGGTTCGAAACCCTCATAAAAACTTCGATAAACATGTCAAGTCATCGGTAAAATTTGGCATGGCAATTTGTTTGATAGGGAAAGGGAAAATCATTACCTATGGATAAGACATTTTCCCATCTCCAAGCATTCATTAGAGACATTGTAAATGGTGCAGTACAAAGTGCGCTAGAGCAGCAGCACGAGCAACGTTCTCACGAACAAATTCAAAGCGATCATCGCGAAGAGGTCCTCAATGCCGACCAGGCGGCAGCCTACTTGCACATTGCCAAGCAAACGCTGTACACACTCACCAGTAAGCGCAAGGTTCCGTTCTATAAGAATGGCAAGAAAATCCTTTTTCGACGCGGAGATTTAGACGATTGGATGAATCGCGGCAAGCAACAGGAGATTCGCCACATTAGCAAGGAAGGCCAGCTCTATACGAAGAGAAAACCAATGGACCGATGAGCAAGGTATTTATTAATCCAGAGAAAGATGAAGATTCATTCTTTGTGCCTAACATCGTCCATTCGGTAGATGGCCTCATTCATGATTCTGTTTTTGACTGGATTCCAGAATGTTTGAAACCAATTGTTGCCATTGGAAGCAACAGACAAGAGCGTGATGTGCTCTTGCTCGGTGCCATCACTGTCATTTCCGGCTGCCTACCCAACATTTACGGTCTATATGACAATCGTATAGTGTATCCCAACCTATTTGCTTTTATCGATGCCCCGGCAGGCGCAGGTAAAGGAATTTTAAATCATCTGAGGTTAATAGGGAGACCCATTCATTTAAGCCGAATCGAGTCGACGCGCTCAGCCGTAGAAGCTTATGAAGAGCGCAAGAGCGAAATGAAATCCAAAAATGAGGATCCATCGTCTTTGCCCATCCCAAAGCAGAAACTCCTATTCATACCTGCGAACAGTTCTGCGAGTTCATTCATCAATACGCTGACAGAGAATGATGAAATGGGGATTCTATTTAGCACCGAAGCGGACACTCTTGCCAATTCTTTGAATCAGGATTGGGGCAACTTTAGCGATGTCCTTCGCTGTGCCTTCCATCATGAATCTGTGGAAATGCAGCGCAGAGCAAATCGCGAGTATTTGGTTATAGAGGAGCCTCGACTTTCCGTGATGTTGACAGGAACTAACGGCCAGTTCAAGCGACTCATCCCGAATACAGAAAACGGATTGTTCAGCCGCTTCATGTTCTATACAATGAAAAGTATCCCTCAATTCAAAGATGTTTTTTCCCAACGGGACATTGTCCCGGGACAAGTTTGTGACGAACTGGGACAACGGATGTTAGAATTATTCCAACTGCTGCAATCGTACCAGGACCCTGTCCAATTGAGTTTAAACTCAAATCAACAAGAACATTTTTTGAAGCGCTTCACCGAGTTTACACAAGTCTTGTATTCGGAATCCGGAGAACGCGTTTTAGCAACCATTCACAGGTCTGGCCTTATTACGTTCCGAATTGCCATGATTTTGTCCACCCTGAGACATTTTTTCGATCTTAAAAGAACTGAGCCGCCAAAAGGACTAATCCACGATCACGACTTGTCGGTCGCAATCCAGATTACCCTTCACACCATACAGCACAGCCTTGTTCACATGGCTGAAATGCCTAAGAACCTGGAAATATCGCTTAAACACAAGAAGATGGAACGCTTTATTGAAAAACTCCCCCATGAATTCAGCCGAATCGAAGCCAACGAAATCGGAAAGAAAGTCAATATTTCTTCAGCTACCGTTAGTCGTTATCTCGTTCAAGGTCCCTTTGAACGCCTCGGATACAACAAGTACAAAAAATCACATCCTATCAACGAGGAACCCGTGATCAACTGATAAAGTGATAAGGTGATAAGGTGATAAAGTCACCCCCTTCACACTAAAGATTATCAGATTATCAAATTATCAGATTATCACCTTTTAATTTTTAATAACATGAATCCAAAAGAACAAGCCAAAGAACTCAGCCGACAAGGCTACTCGATTCGAGAAATCGCCGAAAAAATTGAAACAAGCAAGAGCACCGTTGCCCGGTGGTTACAGGAATCCGCTCCTATTCAACCTATTTCGGCTCAACCTGACCCTAGTATCGAACTAGAATTGAAACGCATGCAACTCAATCATGAGCTTGAACTGCGAAAACTCGCACAGCAGGAACGCGAACAAGAATATCGCCGACGAGACATGGAACGGCAATACGCCATGAAGCAAGAATCCGAAGAAGTGGTTGATGTGGAATTGCGCAAGATCCTTTTGCCAATTTACAAGTGGGCGTCCAACCAATTGGAATTGATAAAAGAGTACTCCGGTGAAGGCATTCCTTGTACCGAGGACAGTTTAACCGACATGTCCTGTCGCCTCGAGATGTTTCATGAGACGCTGTCCGACTATGTCCACATCCGAAAATTGGACGAATGGGACGATGTCCTGAACACCTTGAAATCCCTCAATTCCAAAGTGGGTCGCTGGATTATTCAACTAATGAAAGCGGAAGACGCAGCGCGTGAAGAATTTGAATATCAAAATCGAAGGAATGCTCGAAATGAAGTGCACGGACTCAATTTGAAAGATGAATACACTTCGAGAAAAAAGAAAAAGAAAAAGCACGAAGAAGAAGAAGAAGAAGATGAGTTTGTTTTCCAAGCCGAAATCGAATGCCATTGGGGCAATAGCCGGTCGGACTTAAAGTACTTGGTGGAGCGGGTGCGGTGACACTTTGCACCATTGGCATCACCTAGTATATTTCGCTCAAGTAAACCCGGTTGCAGATTGGAATAGTTATTTTTGGTGTACCAAACAAACAGCCCGTGCCATGACCAAAGATTGGATTGAATACATACCAAAATTTCATCAGACCTTTCTTCCTATACTTAATGTATCGAAAATTTATTTTGGACAGCTGTGATGCCTTCTCTTTTATGCGCATCAAAGGGGCCAATGCTCTGTCACAAGCCTGGGCATGGATCTATAACAATGTAAGACCACAAAAGTCACTAGGATACCAACCGCCCATAACCTTTACACAGCAGCGACTTCGGAGCTCCGCTCCTTCTTCACTGCTGCCTGACCAACAACACCAATGGAAATCACTACTTTTAAGTGATACTAATTATGGTGAGCCTTCATACCGAAATGAGTGGCACCATTAGACCAAAATACGCACATACAATGAAACAACTTAAATTCCTACTCAGTTCATTAGCAATATTGGTATCCCTTCAGTCATCGTGGGCTCAACAAGTTTTCATTGGTTATTCAGCGCGCACCAAGAATGTACCTCGGTTTGATCATGCCGCAAATTTTGGATTTTACGTTAATGACCGTATTCAAGTTGGTGCTACATATATACAATTACATAAACATTGGGGTGGTCGAATTGAGTTTGTTCAACCAGATGTGTATGGGGGATATGTAGCATATAGAATCCTCGATAAAAAAGTTTATTCGAACATCAAGTTCGGCGTATTACGGTATAAACAAGGAATCCCAAATTACGTTGTCCAATACAATACCATGACCTACTACAACATTGAACTTGGATACCAAATTAACGACCATTTTTCCATAGGTCCTGGCTTGACATTGTATGGGGTTTGGGACCCTGCAGATCATTGGAGTACAATATATTTTTTTCACTCTTTTGATTTAATCAGTTTAGAACTAAAATTTTAATTAACGATGATATTAGAGACAAAATACGCCAGTGGAAAAAACACCGTCAGATACAAGAAAAATACCGGGTACTCTAATCATAGAGAGCTGTTTGACGATTTAAAGGACTTTCAACAACAACGTGACGATAATAATGACTATAGTCTGCAGGTCGTTTCACCCCCTGCAGGATATAATTTAGTTTTTGAAGACACCTTTTCAGGAAATTCGCTCGACTTAAATAAGTGGAAGATGGGACTCCCTTTTGGATCGTTTTATACAGATCCAGACGAACATGGTTTCTACTTTCCAGAGGATGGAAAATTAGATCCAAATACGAAAGTTGTTTCTGTTAACGGTGGTAGACTTAATCTAGATTGTACATGGTATCCTAAAACTTATAATGTCGATCACCTTACCGGAATAGACCAAGAAAGAAAACAAGAACTTTTATCTAACTGTAATCCAAATATTGCCCAGGTATATAAAAAGTCACAGTACGACGGTTTTACCATAAACTATGGTGGAGGGGCAGTACACTCCACGGATTCTTGGCACTATGGGTGGTTTGAAGCGATTATAAAGTGCCCTGCAAATAAACACATGTGGACTCATCTTGGCTTACATGGCGTAGATTTTGCACCCCCAGAAATTCATATAGTTGACCATAAATCATTGGACAGCGCAACTATAATCCAACCCCTACCCAATATTTTTCATGGTGCTGTTAGCCCTTTCAGCCC
>ERZ891134.215-NODE-215-length-51068-cov-5.825790_pt1 | contig 51068 bp, 45 predicted proteins | sample MGYA00520888_ERZ891134 | MGnify/ENA primary metagenome ERZ891134 (study PRJEB32303, sample SAMEA104408692) | aquatic metagenome | biome: Brackish water; feature: Coastal; material: water | place: Baltic Sea | collected 2014-10-23 | depth 10 m ... | reverse complement strand
ATTCAAGCAACTAGTTTCTTGTTAATGGGTGATTTTATCCCGTCATCGTCTGCTGTTTCGGATGCAACAAACTCTTTAACCAATAATTTTAGTGGAAGTGCGGCCGTACTAAATCCACTATTATCTAGTCAATTGATAAGTCCACTTCTTTCCAATCAAATGAATTCATTACTGCGTAGTGATATTGGAAGTTTAGACATTGATTTTAACTTAAATACCTACAACAACATTGACTTGGGAGTAGCGCTTCGATTGTATAACGATCGCATCATTTTGAGTCGTGAAGGACAAATTACAGGTAGTCAGTCCACTATTGGTGATATAGGAGCCACTTACAAAATAAATCAGGCACTCGCTTTAACTGCATTTCACCGACAAGACCCCACATTTAGTAATTATTCTGGATCGGACAATTCTCAGCAATCTCAAGACATAAATGGGATTGGTTTAGAAACGGAAGTTTCATTTAGCTCATGGCGAAGTTTCCTTGGGCAGTTATTTGAGCCTGTAACTAGGCTATTCACACGAAAAGAAGAAGAACCTGCACTTAGCATGGAATAAAGCTATTTTAGCGTAGGTATAATTTTAACCATTCCCTTATCCCATATATGAGTCGAAACGACCGATTAAGTAGCTTAGAAGAGACATTGCTGCAATTACTTAGCATACATCCTGAGAAAAAAATCCATCAAAATGAATTTCAGGAAACCTTAGAAATGTATTCCAAAAAAGAATACAAGCGACTACAAAAAGCACTAACCAGTTTAAGCAATAAACAAAGAGTACGAATACATCAAGGTTGGGTTCGATTAAATAGAGATCATTCGGTAATGGAAGGACGTATAGAATTTAACCAGAGAGGGACAGGATTTGTCATAGTAGAAGGGCTGGATGAAGATTTAAGGGTACACGCTAGTGACGCAGGACTTGCTTTAGCAGGAGATAGAGTAGCGGTCAAGGTGCTAAAAAGTAAAAAGCAGGCACGAAATCCCAAAGCTAAAGTGGTAGATGTACTTGAACGGGGAAGTTCCTTTTACGTAGGTACCTTACGCAAAACAGAATCAGACACCTATTTAATTGAAAGCGATAGGAAGTCAGCAAATGTCGATTTTTTTGTAAAAAAAGAAGATTTAAACGGTGCGCAGGAAGGGGAGAAAGTTACCTTTAATCTAGAAAATTGGGTGCATAGGCAGGCATTACCCCAAGCTAAAATTCTTAGTAGGTTGGGTAAATCCGGTACAAATGATGCAAATATGTTGTCTATTTTAGCTGAAAATGGACTTATTGCTGATTTCCCGTCACAAGTAGAGGCAGAAGCAGATGCCATTCCACTTACTATTGAACAGTCAGTCATTGATCAACGGATAGACTTCAGAAATAAAACCGTATTTACCATTGACCCCGTCGATGCAAAAGACTTTGATGATGCCTTAAGTATTGAAGAATTAGAAAATGGTCATCTTCGTTTAGGTGTTCACATTGCCGATGTAACTCATTATGTACAGCCGGGTTCGGCTTTGGATGAAGAGGCCCATAAACGAGCAACCAGTATTTACTTGGTTGATCGGGTTATTCCAATGTTACCAGAGCGTTTGAGTAATGGGGTATGCAGTCTACGACCAAAAGAAGACAAACTTTGTTATAGTTGTTTTATGGAAGTAAACCCTAAGGCTGAGTTAGTCAGGTATGAAATTAAGGAAACCGTTATACACTCTGACCATCGATTTACATACGAACAAGCACAGGAAATTTTGGATGGAAACGACCATTTTCTGTCCAAAGAAGTTAATTTGGTTGGTGAGTTGGCTAAAAAATTGCTCAAGAAGAGATTTAAAGAAGGAGCCATAGATTTTGATACGCCGGAGCCAAGATTTGTGCTAAATGATAAGGGTGAGCCTGAAAAGGTGATTTTAAAGAAACGACTTTTTGCCCATCGTTTAATTGAAGAATGTATGCTCTTGGCCAATCGCACGGTGGCTGAACACGTGCAGCACCTCAGAGATCAAACTAAGAAAGATGCCTTTCCTTTTTTCTATCGCATACACGATCGGCCAGATGAGAAAAAATTAGCCGATGTACTCGAACAAGTTCGCCCTTTGGGGATCTCATTTCAGATGGAAGAACTTGCCAAACCTGCATCAATCAACCAGTTATTAGAACGTGTCAAAGGAACCCCAATGGAGTATATAGTAAATGGGCTTACTTTGCGTGCCATGGCCAAAGCGGTATATAGCCCAGATAATTTAGGTCATTTTGGATTAGGTTTTCACCATTACGCTCATTTTACCTCACCCATTCGTAGGTATCCTGATGTGATTGTTCATCGACTGTTAAAAGCTTATGCCCAAAACAAAAAAGTCTATGAGCTAAATCAATTGCGAAAGGAGGGTGAGCACTGTAGTATGCGAGAAAAGGTAGCCGTAGATGCTGAGAGAGATTCCATCAAATTAAAACAGGTTGAATACCTTAGTAAGCATGTCGGTGAAGAATTTTCCGGGGTCATAAGTGGAGTGATGGAGCGAGGAATATTTGTAACCCTGGATGATGTGTTTTGTGAAGGTATGATTCGGGTGGGTGATTTGAAGGGCGACTACTTTCACTATGAGCCACGATCACATGCACTCATAGGTAGGCGATCGGGGGCTAGATATCAATTAGGAGATGCTATTACGGTTAAAGTAGATGCAGTTAACCCGGAAAAAAGACAAATTGATTTTGTTCCTGTTGGTAGAAACAAATCGACTCGTTCGTAAAAAACCATCTTGTTCGTAAACTATGCGTTGAACGATTACCTTTTTTCAACGCTTTATGTAAAGGTAGGTTGCATAAATACCACAAGAATAACATTCCTACATTCGTTATGTTACAGTATATTCAGTATGGGTAAAAACGTAGAATCCAAACATTTCATCGATGAAATTCAGCATCACTATTCCTAAAAAACTATTCTTTTTTGGTGTTCTTTTTTCCTTAGCATATTCGCCTGTGGCACAGGCTCAATATGTTAATTTTGGTAAGAATAGGGTTCAGTATCAACAGTTTGAATGGCGATTTATACAATCCAAACATTTTGATGTCTACTACTATGGTGATAAAAACTACGAACTAGCGGAATTTGCAGCCAAAAGTATTGAATCTGCTTACCAACAACTCAGCGAAGATTTTCAGCATGAAATTGTGAGTAGGATTCCACTCATTATATACGATTCTCATAACGATTTCTCTCAGACGAATGTGGTTGCACTGCCCACCAGTGCAGAAGGTATAGGAGGGGTTACTGATAAGATGAAGAACAGAATGACGGTACCTTTTGATGGGGATTACAATGATTTTAGGAGGACCTTACATCATGAGTTAGTACATGCGGTATTTAATGATTTATTCTATGGCGGGTCAATACAATCTATACTTCGCAATAACATTCAATTAGTCTTGCCCCTTTGGTTTGAAGAAGGATTAGCAGAGTATATGGCGTTGGGTTGGGATACCAATACCGACATGTTTATTCGGGACGCGGTACTTAATAGTTATCTGCCTCCAATTCCCTATCTGAGTGGGTATTATGCCTACCGAGGCGGACAGTCTGTTTGGAATTTTATTGCCGAAGAATATGGACGAGAAAAGATAGCAGAAGTACTTGAAAAGGTTAAAAGTACAAGAAGTGTTGAGAATGGATTTCAGCAGTCTATTGGCCTAACAGTACAAGAACTTTCAGAGCGGTGGGAAGATGCACTTCGTAAAAGGTACTTCCCAGAAGTTGCCGACCGCGAGTTAGCCGATCGTATAGCAACTCTTATGACAGAAAGAGGAGACTACGGGTCATACAACACTTCCCCCAAAATTTCACCTCAAGGGGATAGAATAGCATTTATTACCAATAAAAGAGGGTATTTCGATGTTATTGTGATAGATGCACTAACCAAAAAAAGGTTGAAAACAGTCATCCGGGGCGAAGATGACCCTGCCTTCGAAGAGTTGAATATCTTGAAACCCAATCTTAGTTGGTCTCCGGACGGTCGTAAAATAGTGTTATCCACAAAAAGTAAGGGCTTTGATGAAATTGCCATTATCGATTATCAGAGTACTGAAGTAGAAAAAATTTCAATGCCTGAATTAGACGCAATTGGGTCTGTTTCTTGGTCACCAGATGGTACTAAGTTAGCCTTTGATGGGAACATAGGTCCATATCAAGACATATTCATGTACGATTTAAATGAGAAACAATTAACTAACCTTACCCAAGATTTTGTCTCTGACTACGAACCCAGTTGGACCCTAGACTCTAAAAGTATCTTGTTTAGTTCGGAGCGTGGAAATCTATTAGCACTTAAACAAGCCACTTTAGAGAGCACCTTACTCGAGCAAAAAACAATCTACCAAAGTGACATATATCAGCTAGAAATAGGTAGAGATACCCTAAAAAGGATTACGTTTAGTAAGGATTGGAACGAACATCAAGCTCAACAGATCCAAGATGGTACCATTATATTTCAATCGGATCAGAACGGAATTCAGAACCTTTATCAAACAGACCCTTCAACCAAGGAATGGAAGGTACTCACCAACCTACAGACAGGAATTTCACAGTTTTCAATTAGCGCAGATGGCTCAAGAGTAGCATTTAGTTCAATCAATGAGGGATATTTAGATATTTTCTTGTTGAAAAATCCATTGAATAATGCCAGAGCTACTAGTCTTAAACCAAATTACTGGGCGCAGCGTAGAGGCCTAGAGGCTCCTGAACAGCGTGTCCCAGCAATTCGTTACGCGTATGAACTCTACAGCCAAGGATTATTGAGTGGGGCAGAGCGCGAAGAATTAGAGGAGAAAGAACGACTAAGTGATCCAGATTATCAAGTGGTTGATTTTGAAGAAACTGGTGAAATCGATTTCAGAAATTATGTGTTTTCAGAGGAAGTTATTTTAGATAGTACCATCTTATTAGAAGATGAATTTATTTTTGAACCTAACAACAACATTACCACAGACGGTCGGTACGTACCAAGAGCCTATAGATTAACATTCTCAACTGATATTGCTTACAGTCCAACTGTAGCAGCTTCTACCTACGGTGCATATGCACTTACACAATTTATGATTAGTGACCTCCTAGGGGATCATCAGCTTGCAATGGGGACCAATTTCCAGACGGATTTACGAAATAGTGATTACACACTGCAGTATGGGTTTTTAAAAAATAGAATGAATTGGTTTGCCTCCTATTTTCATACTTCTAGGCAATATCAAACCTTCGGGGGTGATTTGTTACGCTTCAGAACCTTTGGAGGTGGATTATCGATTCAGTATCCATTTGATAAATTCACGCGTATAGACGGCGGGCTAAATTGGATTGGTATCGCTCGAGACTATGACGCGGTTGCTGCTTTTGGTGGACTTTATTCCTACGGTGTTACTGAGGCTAGCAACCTGAAGAGCTCTTTCTTATATCCTACTATGTCCTTTACCAAAGATGCTACCTTGCCTGGATTTATTACTCCTCAAGGAGGGATTCGATACACTCTTAGTTTTTCAGGTAGTCCTGGCCTGGGAACAGATGCGCCTAGCTTCGCCTCGGTTATGGGAGACTTTAGAAGTTATATCAATCTTGGGTACTCTTATACTATTGCTCTACGTGGCAGTGGGGGAGCATCGGTAGGAAAAGATTCGCAGACCTACTTTTTAGGGGGAATGATGGGATGGATTAATTATCAGTGGTCAAATAATGGAATTCCTTTTGAACGTTTAGCCGATACCTTTTTTACTCAACCCGCTGTTCCACTCAGGGGTCACAGATACAATTCTGTGTACGGAGATAATTTCGGGCTCATAAACGCTGAGTTTAGATTTCCTTTATTTGCAGCTGTTATTCCAGGAGCACTTCCTATTCTACCATTATATAATGTAACAGGTGTAGCTTTCTTTGACGTGGGAACAGCCTGGGGACAGCAGATAGATTATGGAATCACCGATATTGACGGAAACCCAATTATTAACGATGCTTCTTTAGATTTTAAGGTCAGTGAACCCACCACTTTTCAAGATGAAAATGGAAACACTTTTTCATATCTGGATGGAGATGTTTTAATTGGTTCTGGATTCGGCTTGCGAACCATAGTTTTTGGCTTACCACTACGCTATGATGTGGGTTGGGCATACAATAGAGACGGATTTTCAAATGAACCTATTCACTACTTTTCCATAGGGATAGATTTTTAGTGGCATAACCGATCTTTCACTGCGAATAAGCTAGTCCTTGCCTCATTAGATGATACACTCAAGGGCTAAGTTGAAGCTTTCCAATGTAAAGGATTCGGTCGTATTGCAGATTAGGGTCTCGATAGAATAAGATACCTGTATACCATTGATTTTCCTTGGTAAGACTGCTTCCCAATTCAATAACATCGAGATCATGACCATTACGAGTGGCATAGCTGTACCTGTATGTGCCTTCTTTTAATAATGCCTGGGCTTCAAACAAACGCAACTCTGGGTTCCACTTCATTTTATGCTGTTTGTTTTCCGACCACTGGTTAAAGTCACCTACAACAAAAAGTTCATCATCGTAGTTAGGCCCCGTACCCATAGGGTTAAATCGGAAATTGATCATAGCATATCGTGCAGTGATCCTTGAACTGGGATTACCATACATTGATTGAAGAGTATAAGGGGTATCGCTGAATGATATAAAATCTTCTCTTAAGGTTATCTGCGGAAGTTCATCGGACTCTTCATACTCTAACACTTCTTGGTTAGAAAGGCTGAAAGTGGATAGATTAAGTCCATAATAGCGCGTATTAGCAGGGTAGCTTTGGGATTCTTCAAGGTGAAATTTAGCTACTTTTTCATCGCTAAAATCTTTACCTCTTGCTAGTACAGCCTTTGGTAAAAACCCATCTTGAAGTACCTGAAAGCTCAAATCAAAAACGGGCATATCAACAAATTCTGGAAAATTAAACTCCGCAAAAATTCGATCTACAGCCGCTCCAAGGTTCCCTTTGTTGTACAGAGTTTCTCCATCCAACTCAAGGGTACCACGCTGCTCAGTAAGTGCAAACGGGAGGCTAAACAATTCAATACCTGTGGTGTAATCTGATACATGTATGAAGTAAAATCCACTGGTCAAAAACTCAAGATCTCGCAGAGAAAACTGAATATCATATGAGTGAAATGGTATACTATTACTTTGGTTTTTAGACCCGCCCTGGACAATTCGCTGATTCGTGGTATTCATAAACCATGTAGCTGGCAGGTTGCTTTGCGTCCAATCTTTGTTTCGGTGAGAAAAATGAATGCGAAACATTCCACTGATCTCGCTTAACTCATCGAAGCGAAGAACCAGTCGGTCATTGGACCCTAAGCGAGCGGTAACCAACGGGGAAGAGGCTTGTGAAGAGCTGAAAAACTGAACACTACGAATATTATCGGGGATACTTCGCTGTTCAGGAAGGACCAATAAACTGTTTACCTGAGGAATGGGTGGGCTGCTTGGGGCTAGATTAACCGTCGAACTGCAACTCATCCAAAACAGCGAAATAAATCCCAGCATATAGTAGGTGTAGCTCAACAGATACTGAGAAGAGGAATACAAACTGATTTTAGTACCCATTTGAATTTCAATTACCAGCCCAAATACCGTTGAATACAATTCGTGCAGGACCTTTAAGTAAGACTTTTTTAAACAATGTACCATGTTCACTCTGGGGCAATGTGTCTGTGCCTAAGCAATCAAAAGAAACCTCTAACAATCCTCCTTGAACCGTGACATGGTAAAGCTGCGAACCAGCTTTACCGCCTTCTTTCATGTGCATAGCCATCGCGCTTGCAATGGCACCTGTACCACATGCTAAGGTGAAATGCTCCACCCCGCGTTCATAGGTTTCTAGCTGAATATGATTCGCTTGTTGGCTATAAACAAAATTCACATTGGTTCCTCTGGGTTGAAAAAGCTCATCATTACGAACGCTACGCCCTAATTTTGCCAACTCTTCCGTTGGTTCAATAGCCAAAGGATCATTAGAGAAAAGTACAACATGTTCGGTTTGAGGGTAGGCTCTAAAGGCAGTTTCGGCTTTGAATAGTGAAGAAAACGTAGAGGCTTGTGTACTTTGTTCAGTAGAGCCTCTATTCATACAAGCCAGCCATTCATTAGCAATAGAACTTGGAGCATCACAATCAGGAAAGCTAATTTCGACTTGATGGCTTCCAGGGTGCACGAAAGCCTCATATACCTGTTCATGTACTTGAAAGCGATGGGTATCCGAATAGCCATTTTGTGAGGCATAAAATGCAATAGCTCTTCCACCATTACCGCACATTCCTGCATCACTACCGTCCGCATTTTTATAGATCATGGTATAGTCTGCTCCCAAGGTGGAAATAGGGTGAAGAATCAGTAATCCATCGGCCCCAATTCCAGTCTTTCGATTACAAATTTCTGGGGCAATGTGTTCTAGGTGTTCTAAGGGAATGTCTTGCTTGCTTGCATCAACCAGAATAAAATCATTACCAGTAGCTTCTAGTTTTAGAAAATGAAATTTTTCGGACATGAACTATGTATTTAATTGTAATGCGGGTAAATGCATAAAGGCTCTTTCTTTTGGAATGGATGGGCCTTGACCGCGTAGGAGGGTTGAAAAATTAAAGGCTAAAACGGTGAGTAATAATTTCGGTTGAACATTTTGCCGTAATTCAGTGTAAACAGGAGTCAGTATATCGATCATAGCACGATAATCGGCTTCTTTGAGATTCAATACAATATTTTTAATGGTTTCCACTTCATCCTCATGAATAAGTGATTCTGTACTTTGGGTGTGAGAATAAACGATCAAATCTCGCAAGAATGATTCTAACAATTCGATGAGTTGAATAAGTCCTTCGGTATTTCGTGTGGAGGTCCAATTCAGAATAATGGAGTTTATTTTAATCGCATCTAAGACATAAGAACTGCGAATGAAATCAATCATTTCTGAACGGCTCTGATGGATTAGATCTAGGTCAATATCTTTGGTTTTGGCGTAATTGGCTTGGGTTAATTTAGCAACCAACGCTGCTTTATCCTTGGGCATTTGGTCGCGTTCAATCAATGCCTTTTGTACGTCTTCTAGTGTGTTTTGGCCGAATGCAATGTGTTGGCAACGGGAGGTAATAGTGGGTAGGAGCTGTTCATAGTGATGAGTGGTTAGGATGAACAAAACTCCTTCAGAGGGCTCTTCAAGTAGTTTTAAAAAGGAATTGGCCGTCTCTTTCCTCATGGTTTCGACTTGGGTCATAATTACTACCACCTTTTTGCCTTGATACGGTCGTAATCTAGTCACAGGGCGTATTTCCGAGCGAAAATAATCTATGGAATAAAATGCTTGTCGATTTTTACTACGCTCTTTATCGGAGTCTGGGCGGTCGGCGTACTCAATGAGGTTGTAGCTATCTTCACTAAGCCACTCTAGGCGTTCATTTCTTTCTTGGATTCCCGCTGAGCTAGGCATAGGTATGAACACGTGGATATCAGGATGTTTATGCCACGGTAATTCCACTTCGTGTCCATCTTTTTTCTGGTTAATGCATTCGGCGAATCGCAGAGCAAAAGGCAACATACCACTTCCTTTTGGGCCGGAAAATAAATAAGCATGACCAACTCGGTTCCGCTCAATTATGCTGTTTAAAAGTTCTTTAACCCTATGTTGACCAATTAAATCATCTGACAAAAAAGCCATTAATCCTCCTCCCAAATAAAGTCAAATAACAACCAACCAGCCACGCTGGTTACCCCCACAAAGCCGAATAGTGCAGCTACTTCAGAATTCCACCAACCTTGCATACCGTCCACGAAAGCTTTTTTGGTTAAGCGAGACAACAATAGAATAAAAGGCACAAATAAAGGGATACTAAGAACCGAAAAAATAGCCCCTTGCCGATCCGCTTGCGAGACTATTGCTGCAATTAAGGTGCATACCGAGGATAAGCCCATAGTTCCAAACACCATGATGTATAAAAAGGCAGGATAGGATACAATCGACCACTTGATTAAAAAGCCATATAAGCTAAAGCTGAGTAGGTAAATTAAAAGACTGAATCCCATGTTATATAGGTATTTCCCTAAATAGACCGCTGTAGCATTGGAGTAAATCTGCAAAGTTTGAAACGTTCCTTTGTCTGTTTCCATGATAAAACTTCGCCCTAGAACAGTTAGGGATGCGAACAAGACTACAATCCAAATAAGACCACTTTTAGGCGTAGGCTGCAGCTCTTGGGCCCGGAGAGTAAACAAAATGAGTAATAGAGCAGCTACAATGAAAGCCGAAACCATATTTAAAGCATACTTACTGCGAAATTCGATACGAAGATCTTTCTCAAATACCGATAAAATTTGGCGAATTAACATGCCGAAGTTTACAAAAAAATGAAGTCTTTCACTTTGTAAGTTTCGTCATTACTTTGTGAGTCGAAAACACTGGAAAGGGAGGATTTATAACGCCGTGCTCCTTTTAATTTTTTTACGCAATAATCATCAATTTAGACTGAATTACCATTGACTATTCATCAATTACTTAGTTTAAAACATATTCTGCTAGATCTTGAGGTGGATAATAAGTTTGATGCTATTCATGCATTGGTAGATACGTTTATTGGTACAATTGATACTGAATCGCTACTAGAAATACGGGAGGCTATTGTTTCGCGTGAAAAAATTATGTCAACAGGAGTTGGACAAGGTTTGGCAATACCCCATGGTAAAACAGATGCGGTTGATCAATACTATGCCGCTTTTGCACGCTTGAAAGAACCAATAGAATTTAATTCCATTGATTCGGTACCCGTTCAGCTTATTTTTTTGATAGTAGGCCCTTATTCAGACCACCGAAGTCATATACGATTATTAAGCAGAGTTTCAACTCTTATGAATTATGACGATTTTCGTACAGATTTATTGGTCGTACAAAATGAAAAAGAACTCATTGAGCACTTCAAAGAAAAGGAGTTGCGTCAATTTAGTTAATCCAAAAAATATGGTGAGTAGTTAATGTGGTATATACCTACAAGCTGGCAGATGAATTATTGGAATGTTAAACAACTGGCACTTCTGTGTTTTGTTTTAGCCCCAATCTACCTTGTACCTGTGCGACTACAGGCTCAGAGTGTGGAAGACATTATTATGCAGCACGAATCCAAAGGGGTACACTGGTCTATTTCGGTTATAGATGAACAAGGTCAGTCTTTAGAATCATGGAACGATCAAAAGTGGATAGTTCCAGCTTCTAACATGAAACTTGTCACATCGGCTGCGGTGTTAGAAAAATTAGGAACTGAATTTCGCTACCAAACCCCCATATATGGTCGAGGATATTTAGAGGATTCTGTGTGGGTAGGAGATTTAATGATAGTGGGTAAAGGAGATCCTAGTATCTCTGGTTTTTTGTATGAGGAAAATAGATATCACGTGTTTGAAGAACTTCTTCACGTACTCAAAAATGCAGGAATTACTGGATGGACCGGTCAATGGATTGGCCGTTTAGGCTATTTTGACGCGGAAGTATATCCAAAGGGATGGGATTGGGACGATTTGAACTTCTACTATGGAGTAGAAATTAGTGAACTCAGTTTTAATAATAATGCGGTAGATCTAGAAGTAGTGGCCGAGGGTGAGATAGGAGCCAAACCACAAATAAGTTGGTTTCCGGATCAAACTGATTATGTACGTTTTATTAATGAACAGCGCATAGCACCGGCCCATACCAAATACGATGAATATTACCGAAGATCGTGGCAAACCAATGAACTCTATTTAGCTAGTAGTTTGCCAGTGGGGTACAAGGAGACAGAAGCTCTTGCCATTTATGATGCCCCCGCATTCTTTATGGACTCATTTGTCGATTACTTGTGGGCAAATGGCCTAGAAGATACCCAGCAAGATACCTCTCCCTATCGAATTGAACGTTGGTGGCCTGATGTACTTAAACCCGAAACCAACGAATCATTGACGGGCCTTGCTAGCGAACAACTAGGTTCGGCTTTGTGGACTGGATATCCACCCAATTGGTATGCTACCAATTCGGCTTCAGATGCACTAGTAGGATGGGAGTACCTAGGAGCAGTGGAATCGCCCGAACTTGGTAGTTTGGTTAGTTGGTTAAACAAGGAAAGCGATAATTTTTATGCTGAGATGCTCTTGAAAACTCTTTCAGCTGAAACTCATGGAGGTCCAGGAAGTACAAGTGACGGCGTCCAAAAAACGCGTGAAATCTTAGGCTCTATGGGATTAGATACGACCTATGTGATTATGCGGGACGGCTCGGGTTTGGCCGGCGGAAATTTTTTAACGACCTCGTTCTTAACCGACTTGCTGTTCAGTATGCATCACAGTTCAAATTCTGAGACTTATCGCGCCTCATTACCTGTGATGGGAGAAGATGGCACGCTGCATTACCGGATGAAATCCAGCCCACTTAGAGGGCGGGTGCAGGCCAAAACCGGATTTGTAGGAGGGGCTCGCAGCCTAAGCGGATACCTAACTACAGAGCTTGGGAATACCCTTATTTTCAGTATGTCAGCCAATAATTTTGTGTCAAAAGTATCCGCCATAGATGCAGTACATGAAAAGATATTGACGTACCTTTATTATAATTATTAGTTTCTGGTTGATGTGTACCCAGCTAGGACAACAACGTTTCTTGAATCTTTACGATTAATATGTAAGCTGAAAACCTATGAGTGAGCTATGAGTGCAGAAATTATAGATGGTAAAATGGTGGCAGAGCTTCTTCGCAAGAGAGTGAAGGAAGATGTGCATCAGTGGTGTGAAAAGGGTAATCGTAGACCGTTTTTGCAGGTTATTTTGGTAGGTGATGATCCCGCATCCATTGTCTATACCGGTACTAAGACTAAAGCTTGTCAGCAGGTGGGCATAGAAACCGATACTATGGTTTTGCAAGATACGATTTCAGAAAAAGAACTTACCGAAATTATTCATTCTTGTAATACCAACGATGATATAGACGGTATACTAGTTCAAATGCCTTTACCGAGTCATTTATCACAACACAGTGTCATAGAAACCATAGATCACCGAAAAGATGTAGACGGATTCCACCCAATGAATGTAGGACGCCTGTCATTGGATCAGCCATGCTTTAAAAGCTGTACTCCTGCTGGGGTGATGGAACTCCTGAAGTACTATAGCATTCCTGTTAAATCTCAACATGCGGTAGTTGTTGGAGCGAGTACTATAGTAGGTAGCCCTATGGCGGTTATGTTGTCTAGAGAGAATTCATCTGGCAAAGCTACCACTACAATTTGTCATAAATATACCCGAGATTTGACGGCACATACTATTGGTGCCGATATATTGATTGTGGCCGCAGGGCAGCCAAACTTGATAAAAGCTGAAATGGTTAAACAAGGCGTTGTTGTCATCGATGTCGGTATAAATCGAATAGCGGATGAAACCCATGAAAAGGGATATCGACTAGTGGGTGATGTCGATTTTGAATCGGTACGAAAAAAAGCAAGTTGGATTACTCCTGTTCCTGGTGGTGTAGGCCCTATGACGGTAGCTATGCTCATGAAGAACACCCTGTTAGCAGCAAAAAAATCGTTATATCCAAAATAATTGATTTTAGGGTGACATAATGGTGTCACCCTGCGTTTGTAAGTTTCTCCTGAATCAAAACAAAACAGGAGACATAATGCTTACTTCACCTAATACATCACCCACGTTTAACACTTCATCATCGACGCTTCATCCTTTGAGAATCCCTTCTAGCAGGGTTATCAAAAAAACCAAGAACCCGTTTATTCGACCGCTATTGGCACGAATAAGCAGCGAAAGTGAGCGAGAATACCAAGAACTCCAACAAGTATTTTCCTTATTAGGATGGCATGAAGTGCCGGATGTTTTAAAAGTGGAAATTTATGACGATGTGCGGGCAATGGTAGAAGAGTTGCAAGGAAGCTACTCAAGCTGCGATCCTTACGTTCGAAACAGAAGGAATAGAGTTCATTATTGGGTACAGTCATTTTTAGATGGGAATGCCAGTCTAAATACCGCCATTGAAGCTCTGAAAATTCACCCTTTGTAACGATTGATGGTATACTCAGGTTCTTGGTTAAAGGAGAGTGGTTTTTCTGATTTTTGCATTCAATTACAGAAGAGAAGTTTGTATCTTTACTAAATTGAATTAAATCTATCAGACCAATGTCGAAACCTTCATCCACCCACTCCGCCCAGAATAGCTTCGATCGAATCACTAGACAAGGACTCACCTATGACGATGTACTATTGGTTCCTCACTTTTCTCAGGTTCTCCCTCGAGATGTAGATATTAGTGTGCAACTAACTCCTACACTAACCTTGAACACTCCTATTTTGAGTGCGGCAATGGATACCGTATCTGAATACAGAATGGCAATTGCATTAGCCAGAGAGGGTGGAATCGCCATGCTTCATAAGAATATGAGCATAGAAAATCAGGCGGAGCAAGTACGACTGGTTAAAAGAAGCGAAAGCGGGATGATAGTGGATCCAGTGACCTTAACTTCATCCGCTTTGGTTCAGGATGCTCGTGATCTTATGGCAAAGCACCGAATAGGTGGTATTCCAATCATTGATGAACATGGAGCTCTTCAGGGTATTGTGACAAATCGAGATTTACGCTTCGAGTCTGATATGACTAAGAAATTAGGGGACATTATGACAAAGCAGCCCTTAATTACAGCGAAGGAGGGGACCAATTTAGTACAAGCTGAGGAGATACTTCAATCCCATAAAGTTGAAAAGTTACCCATTGTGGACTCAAAAGGGATTTTGGTCGGCTTAATCACCTTTAAAGACATTGAAAAGAAAATGAATTTCCCTAACGCCTGTAAGGATGAATTAGGACGTTTACGCGTCGGAGCTGCCGTTGGGGTTACTGCCGACACTATGGATAGGGTAAGCGCATTGGTGGGCGCTGGAGTAGATATCATCACCGTCGATACAGCCCACGGTCATTCAGAGGGAGTTCTCAAAACCGTCGAAGCCATAAAGAAAAAGTATGGCTCATTGAATGTGATTGGCGGTAACATCGCCACACGAGATGCGGCTAAAGCATTAGCAGATGCCGGCGCTGATGTGGTGAAAGTTGGGGTTGGACCTGGTTCAATATGTACCACGCGAATTGTGACTGGAGTAGGAGTGCCTCAGTTAAGTGCGGTGATGGAAGTAAGTGATTTTTGCTCAAAACATGGCATCGGGCTCGTGGCAGATGGTGGAATAAAGCAAACGGGTGATATACCCAAGGCTATTGCGGGTGGCGCTGACGTGGTTATGATGGGGTCTATGTTTGCCGGAGTTGATGAAAGTCCAGGTGAAACCATTATTTTTGACTCAAGAAAGTATAAATCGTACCGTGGAATGGGTAGTATAGGAGCTATGCAAAAAGGATCCAAAGATCGCTATTTCCAGGACGTAGAAGATGATTTGAAAAAACTGGTACCTGAAGGAATTGAGGGCCGTGTACCATACAAGGGATATTTAAGTGAGGTCGTTCATCAAATGTCGGGTGGATTACGAGCTGCTATGGGATATTGTGGAGCAAAAAATATCTCAGATCTTAAAAAAGCACATTTTGTGCAAATATCAGCGGCCTCTTATAAAGAAAGTCATCCACATACCGTACAAATAACAAAAGAAGCACCTAACTATTCGGTATAAAGGTGGGTGTAATTCAGCAGATACCCCCCCATGATAAGCCACTAAAGGAGCTATTATTTATTGTTTATTTCTTCCCACCCATGGGTGGAAGCGGTGTGCAAAGGCCACTTAAATATGTAAAGTATCTAAATGAATTTGGTTGGAAGCCAATAATTTTAGTGCCAGAACCAGGCCTTTATCACACCTTCGATTCCTCTTTAGAACAAGAGCTTCAAAAACTCATTGATCAGAATAAAGTGCAAGTTTACCGGGTCAAGGGTGGGACTCCCTTGCATTGGAACCGTTCGAAAACGCAATGGCGTCCGGGGATTCGTTTAGAAAAATGGTTACGAAGGCTCTCTCATTTTTTCTATTTACCCGACAACAAAAAAGGATGGATTAAACAGGGTTTTCAAAAAGCTGAAGAAATTATTGAAAAACATTCTATCCAGGCGATATATGCGACAGCGCCTCCCTACAGTAATTTAATGTTAGCGGCTAAGCTTAAAGCCCGTCTTAATATTCCAACTATAATGGATTTTAGGGACGATTGGTTGGAGAGTCATCTAATTGCGTATCCAACACCCCTTCACAAAATACTAATGAGGCGACTTGAAGCTAGTGTACTTGCAGTGGCAGACATGGTCATCGCAATAAATGAACCTATAGCTAGTGCCATAAGCAGAAGGTACCCCTCATTACCCAGCGTCGTGGTTCAAACCCATGGCTATGATTCAGATGATTTTGATGCCTGCTTCTTTCCTGATAATTCAATAGAAAAGAAATCTACTAACGAAAAGGGCCTTAGTCAAAATGAAACAATCCGAATACTTTATTCAGGGACTTTTTATGCCGATAGTGGGCCAGGCATTTTTTTAAGAGCAGTAAAAAAACTTATTAAAGAAGTACCCTCACTTGCCAATATCATAGAATTGCACTTTCAAGGTAGTCCAATCGAGCCGTATTTACCTTTAATTAATCAATTAGACTTAGGTGAGCTTGTTCATGACCATGGGTATGTTCCTCACAATGAGGCTATTCTCCGTATGCAACAAGCCGGCATTCTTTGGTTAAACAATGGGCATAGAAAGCGAAGGCATACCATTACACTAAGCAAAACCTATGAATATATGGCAACCAGGCGACCCATTATAGCGTTGATACCTGAGGGGGATACAAAAAAGGTTTTAAAAGATTATTCACGCAGTTATATTACTTCACCTGACGACATTGAAAAGGTGAAAAAAACTATTTTACAAGCAATTACTCATGTTCAAACTGGGAATCTAAAACCTTTGAATGAGCAATGGTTGGAAACATTTACCAGAAAAGCGATCGCTGAGAGTCTTGCCAATAAAATAGATTCGCTACTTGATCAAGATCCTGTGAATTAAATGAATACCGAATTATTAAAAACCTTAGTTCGACTTAAAGACAAATGGTTACGTTTGATTGTAATTGATGAGTCTGTTCCAGATGGTTCTCGTGAATATCAATTTTTACCTCGGCAGTTTTTTTTGGGATTAGTCGCCTTATTGGCCTCTGTTTTGTTTGTCTTTATGCTCATACTCATGTTTACACCTCTTGGTGAATGGGTCTATAGAAGCAAAGATAAAAAAATATATATGCAAATTGAGCAAGTAGTTGGCAGATTGGATGCTCTTCAGGACTCATTGGATGTACGCGATGAGCAACTTGGGCAAATTAGGAGTATTATCCGGCTTAACACCGATACAACCTTAAGTCTAGATGAACGGTTGCAGAGTTTGCTTTTAATGCAAAATCAAACTGTATTGGGCGGGGTCCCCCTAAGTGCTCCACAAGAAGTGTTAAATTTAAGCACACAAGAATTAATATCATCCTCATTGTTAAAAAGTGAACCCATATTTCCCACAGCATATCCAGTCGATGGTACTATTTCTCGATCATTCAACCCTAATGAAGAGCATTTTGGTTTAGATATTGCCGCCACTGAGGGTGAACAGGTACGGGCTTTGGCGGAGGGAACTATTGTTAATATTAATTGGACGATAGCGAACGGTTATGTACTATCTATTCAACACACTAACGGTCTATTAAGTGTGTATAAGCACTGCCGGACATCTTACAAGCGAGAAGGGGATGTGGTGGTAAAAGGTGATGTGATTGCCACGGTTGGTAATGCTGGTGTGCAAAGCACCGCTTCTCATCTTCATCTTGAAATTTGGAAGGACGGGTTACCGCTAAATCCTGCAATCTACTTATTGAAATAAAATGATATCTAGAAAAATAAAAACCACGAGTACAATTATGGCGAATGAAACCAATTATCCATCGGTCAATATTATTAGTGAGGGTTCAGAATTAGAAGGTTTTCTAAAATCAGAACACGATATACGTATAGGTGGAGTCTTAAAGGGTACTGTTGAGACAGAATCTAAAGTTATCATCACCGAGCAAGGATTTGTTTCATGTGATATAGTTTGTCAAAATGCTGATATTGCTGGAAAGGTAAGCGGAGATGTATTGTGCAAAACTAAGATTACACTTCGAAAAACAGCATTCCTTGAAGGTAATGTAACTACTAAGATCTTAGTTGTTGAAGAGGGTGCTAAAATAAACGGGCTTTGTAAAATGGGTGACACTTCAGTAGTGAAAACTAAAGAGTATGAAGAAACAGCATTAAATAATGTAGAAAATTGAAACCTTAATATGGGGCTTTAATGTGATTTCAAAGTGGTTATCAGCACCCTATCGTGCCTACCTTAGTTTGGGGACTGAAATAGCATTATCACTCTCACTTCCCATTATTTTAGGTAGCTATGTTGATGGATATTTTGGAATTAAACCAATTGGTATATTAAGTGGTGTTATCCTTGGGCTCATTTTATTTTTTTTCCGAATTGTTCGCCTGCTCAAAGATCCAGGCCTAGATGGGCGAGATAGTGAACGAGGGGATAAGTAACTTAAACATGTTGAGCCTGCTAAAACCACTTTCGTGATACTCTACTTATGCTAAAGAAATATTTTTTTGAAGCCCCAGTTTTCTCTGTATTCCTTTTAGCCCAAATACCCTTTTTAGTTGCTTTGATTTTTGTAGGGTATTGGATTCTGCCTGGATACCTATCTGAAACGCTTATCGCTTACTTAATTGCACTAGTGTTTGTTGGTGGCGCAATGTGGGTTTGGGTAAAATTTTGGACGATTTCCTCTCAAAACTTCATTAAGGTCTATTACACTACCACCCTAGTTAGATTTTCTATGGTCATTTTGTTACTCTTTATTTCACTTTCGACTATAAAATTTGAACAAATGTTCTTTACAGTTAATTTTATTATTTCCTATCTTTATCAATCTGTAATAGAGTTGTTACTTATCCATCATAGATTATTGAAACATCCCTTAGAGGAATGACAAAATATTTCACGTTTTTATCCTTACTGATCGTAGTTCTTTTTTTGGGTCAACCAACGGTTTTTGCTGCTGATGCTAACGCGGACAATGAATCTCCTATAGACATTATGGGAACGGTTGCTGACCACGATTATTTCACGTTTTTTGGAACAAAATTATATCTTCCTAGGCTGTTCCTATGGCAAGACGTTAGCGGATCTACTCATTTTTCGACCTATGGCTCGACTAAAAAAGCCTTAGCTTCAGGTGAGTTTGAACAGGTAGAGTATGTCATTACCCCTGTAAACGGCTCAATGCTTATTGATTTTTCGCTAACATCACACCTTTTATATTTCTGGTTTGGACTAGGGGCGCTCGCACTTTTTACCATGTACGCTGGCTCACGCTATAAAAAAGGTATTGGTACATCTACCGCGCCAAAAGGCGTGCTCCAAAATTTATTTGAAATATTTTATGAATTCATAAGAGATGAAGTTGCCAAACCAAATATAGAAGGGGAAAAGTATAAAAAGTACGTGCCCTATTTATTTACTATGTTCATGTCGATAGCATTCATGAATTCATTTGGGTTACTGCCATGGGCTGCTACAGCCACAGCTGATATTACAGTTACTGCTGTTCTTGCATTATTTACCTTTTTTGTAACCCAGTTCAGCGGCACAAAAGATCATTGGCAGCACGTATTTTGGTTCCCAGGTGTGCCATTAGGAGTTAAATTCTTAATGATTCCAGTTGAGTTAATTGGTTTATTAACTAAACCTTTTGCACTAGCTATTCGATTGTTCGCGAATATGATGTCTGGAAAAATTATGATTATCGCCATTTTGGGCCTCATATTTATTTTTAACGATATGTATGGAAGTGTTGCAGCTTATAGTGTTAGTATTCTCTCAGTAGCGATGACTTCGATACTATATGTACTTAAATTATTTGTAGCTTTATTACAAGCCTACATATTCACTCTTTTATCGGCAGTATTTATTGGAATGGCTGCTGAAGAGCATGAACATGATCACGAACATGATGATCACATTCATGCTGAACCATCAGTATAATCATTGAACAAACAATTAAAACTAAATAGATAAAACTATGGGACTATTAGCAGCTGGTATTGGAGCTGGAATCGTAGCAGTTGGTGCTGGAATTGGCATCGGAATGATCGGAAAAGCAGCGACTGAAAGCATCGCACGCCAACCTGAAGCAGCTGGTGACATTCGTGGAGCCATGATTTTGACCGCAGCCTTCATCGAGGGTGTTGCTCTTTTCGGCGCCATCATTTGTATCATTCTTGCACTAGGTTAAATTATTAAACTCGTTATTATGCTTTACCTATTAGCTGGCGGCGGACTGCTGTCTTTTAATACTGGATTCGCTATTTGGATAGCAATTTCACTGGTTGTATTTCTCTTAATTATGATGAAATTCGCTATGCCGCCGATAATGGCAGCCCTTGAAGGACGTGAAACCAGAATACGTGAATCCTTAGAGGCAGCTGAAGTTGCTTTGGCAAAAGCCGAAGCTATTTCCAAGGACAACGAAAAAGCACTTCGTGAGGCTGAACAAACAGCCCATCAAATACGCAAAGAAGCTAAAGAAGAGGCTGAGCGTATACGAGCTGAACGAGTTGCAAAAGCTAAAGATGAAGCAGAGCAAATAATTGAACAGGCGAAAGTAGACATTGAACAAGAAAAGCAGTCTGCTTTATTAGCCCTAAGACAAGAAGTTGCTCATTTGGCTATAAAATCAGCCTCTATGATATTAGATGCTGAATTGGATGAAGAGAAAAACAAAAAATTAGTTGATAATTATATCAACGATTTGTCTAAGAATTAAGGTTTATGATCAGCACGAAGGCGGCAAAACGATATGCAAAAGCTCTCTTAACGCTAGCTCAAGAACAGGGTAGCTTAGAAGAAGTATTAGAGGATATCAAGACGATTCATGACACGATCAAAGGTTCTCGTGACCTTCAGGTCACTTTGAAAAGTCCTATTGTCAAGCCTTCTGACAAAACCATCATATTAGGCGAAATTTTCTCTAAGCACATTGGAGCTCTCGCAATGCAATTTTTATTGCTAGTTGCAGAAAAAGAACGATCTGCTTTGCTGCCTTTAATAACCGAAGCTTTCTTCAGCTTATACAATGAGGCTGTAGGAATAATTGAGGTTACATTAAAGTCAGCATATTCACTGGAAGCTGCGCAGTTAGAATCTATATCCAAAGCACTAGAATTTTCCACTAAAAAGAATGTGCATTTGCAAGTTGAAGTAGTACCATCACTTTTAGGTGGTATCACTATACAAATGGAAGACACCGTAATAGATGGGAGTGTTCTGCATAAGTTAAATGAGCTAGAACACACTCTTCTTTCACAGTAATATTGTTTTTCGAATAACTAGACCTTTATAAAACACAACAACATGAGTCAAGTAAGACCAGATGAAGTATCGGCCATACTAAGAAAACAGTTATCCGGATTCGATAATGAATCCGATACCTATGATGTGGGTACCGTCCTTGAAGTGGGTGATGGTATTGCACGTGTTTATGGCCTCTCAAAAGTACAAGCAGGTGAGCTAGTAACTATACCTGATGCTAAAAATGAAAAAGGTGAATCAGTAACAGGTATGGTACTTAACCTAGAGGAAGATAACGTAGGTATAGTATTGTTTGGTTCATCCAGTATGGTAGAAGAAGGTCAAACGGTCAAAAGAACGAAAGATATTGCCTCTATTTCTGTAGGAGATGGATTATTAGGTCGAGTTATTGACCCACTAGGTCACCCTCAGGATGGTAAAGGCCCAATAACCGGAAAGACAATACGTGTTCCTTTAGAGCGTAAAGCACCCGGTGTAATTTACAGAGAACCTGTTGCTGAGCCCCTCCAAACAGGTATAAAAGCTATTGATTCCTTAATACCTATCGGTCGAGGACAAAGAGAGTTAATTATTGGTGACCGACAAACAGGTAAAACATCGGTTGCAATTGATACGATTATCAACCAAAAAGAAACTCAAAAAACCGATAAGCCCGTTTTTTGTATTTATGTTGCTGTAGGTCAAAAGGCATCTACGGTAGCTGGAATTAAGCAAGCTCTTGAAGAGAATGGTGCTATGGAATATTCCGTCATTATTAACGCTCCTGCTAGTGCTGCTGCTCCGATGCAATATATTGCACCATTTGCTGGTGCTGCGGTAGGTGAATATTTCAGGGATACAGGTAGACATGCCTTGGTTATCTATGATGATTTGTCAAAACAAGCGGTTGCCTACCGAGAACTTTCACTACTACTGAAGCGACCTCCTGGACGAGAAGCATACCCTGGGGACGTATTCTATCTTCATAGCCGATTATTAGAACGAGCCGCCAAAATTATTAATGATGATGAAGTAGCTCGTTCTATGAACAACATCCCAGAAGAGTTGAAGCCCCTAGTTAAGGGTGGTGGTTCTTTAACTTCACTTCCTGTTATTGAAACCCAAGCTGGAGACGTTTCAGCCTATATACCAACAAATGTGATTTCGATCACTGATGGACAGATTTTCTTGGATACCGATCTATTTAATTCCGGTATTAGGCCAGCCATTGATGTCGGTATTTCTGTATCACGTGTGGGTGGATCTGCTCAGGTGAAATCCATGAAAAAACTATCTGGTACACTTAAATTAGATTTGGCTCAGTACCGCGAGTTAGAGGCATTTGCTAAATTCGGATCTGATTTAGATCCAGCTACTCAAGCACAGTTGAGAAGAGGAGAAAGAACCGCTGAACTGCTTAAACAAAACGTTTATGAGCCACTTCCTGTAGAAAATCAGATTGTTCTTCTAAAAGTGAATGATAAGGGGCTACTTGATAAGCTTGCCGTAGATGCTATACTCAATTTCCAAGCTGAATTTTTGGATGTTGTGACATCGAAGTACGAAAAAGAAATGGCTAATTTAGCCGCCACTGGATTATTAACCGATGAATTTGGAGAGCAAATATTAGCTACTGCTTCTCAAATAATTGAACAAATTAACGCAGCCTAGTTCATTTAAACATGGCCAATTTACGCGACATACGTAATCGGATAACATCCGTAAATAATACTCAGCAGATTACCAAAGCTATGAAAATGGTTGCGGCTGCAAAGTTACGTAAGGCACAAGACCGTATGATACAAACGCGTCCTTATGCTAACACTTTGTCATCTGTTATTGGACGTTTAATTCAAGGTCAGGAATTAACACATCCGTTACTTCGGGAAACCAATGAATCGAAACGTAGTTTAGTCATAGTTGTTGGGTCAGATAGAGGCCTCTGTGGAGGTTTCAATAATAACTTATTCAAAGAAGTGGAGTTATTTATTGCAAACAACTTTGAACAGGGAAAAGAAACCGATGGCTTAAGCTTGATTACAATAGGAAAAAAAGCAACAGCCTATTTCGGTAAAAGATTGTACTCAATAGACGCTAAACACCCTGGTTTTTTCGATAATTTGGAATATGAACTTAGCTCCACTTTAATTAGTGAAGTTATGGCTGACTTCATCAATAAAGAAATTGATGAAGTTTATTTAGCCTACAATGAATTTAAGTCAGTAATCGCACAAAATCGTAAGGTTGAAAAAATATTACCATTAAAAGCGGAAGATTTGGTTGTAGCTGATACGGATAACTCCGTACATTCAGACTATATATATGAGCCTGATCAGAAAGCTATTATTGACGAGTTACTTCCTAAGCACATAAAAATGCAGCTGTGGAAAGCAGTTTTGGAATCTAATGCATCCGAACAGGGCGCTAGAATGACTGCAATGGATAGTGCAACTGAAAATGCTAAGGATTTAGAACGTAGTTTACGTTTGAAATATAATCAAGCTAGACAGAGTGCAATTACTACAGAAATTTCCGAAATTGTATCAGGTGCACAAGCACTTAGTGATTCTTAGAAGAATAAACTTACTTATTGGAGAGTTGGCAGAGTGGTCGAATGCGGCGGTCTTGAAAACCGTTGAGGCGCAAGTCTCCGGGGGTTCGAATCCCTCACTCTCCGCATCAAAAAAGCCCCTATTTAGGGGCTTTTTTTATTGTGCTCGTGTAATACCAGTGAAAGTACTACATCGTTATAGTGGTTTAAAGAATTCGTATCTTTAGTTTAATGAATAGATTTATGACACATTTACTAAGTCCAATATATTTTGGAAAATCTGCCCTAGTACTAGTACTAGTATTAGTATTATTTAGTCATACCCTTATCGCAGGTTCATGGGTGTACACGGTAGCTGAAAATGGGTTGAGTAATGAATTTGCACAAGATACTATGTTTCTTGAATACGATGAGTTTATCGATCTTGCTTTAGAGCAAATAGGTCAAATAAAGGCCGAACAAGTGTCTGTTTCCCTAGCCCAAAATCAGGTCCAGCAAGTTCGTAATCAACGCTTCTTACCTTCACTTAGAATGGAATCCGAGCATGGCATATTACCTAGTGTGATTTCTCCAAGGGGATTCCCAAGTAATCAGATATACTTAGACCCAGATGCTACCTATGATTGGGATAATTGGGATTTTGCGAATCGCTTTCGTGTTATTGGAGTACAACCATTATTTATTTGGGGAGCGGTGGATAAGGCAGTAAAAGCAGCTCAATTCGGTGTTCAAAGTATTGAGCAACAAGAGACAGCCACTAAACAAGAAATAGAGCTTCAATTACACGGATTATATTTTGGCTATCAATTAGCTTTAGAAATTGAAAGGTTATTGGATGTAGCTATTGAAACGATGGACACGGTGGAAAGATCAATCAACCAGCAAAGAAAAGATAGTCCAGATGAGATAAACGAGTCTGAAATCTACAAGTTCAAAGTGTTTAAAGCCCAATTTAAAGCAAGGGAAGATGAAGTAAAGCAAAACTTACTGTTTGTTACCGAGTCTTGGAACTATATTTTAGGGGACAAGGATACCGTATATTTACCTGCTAATATGTACCTAGAAGCACCTTCTGCTTCAATTTCTACCTTAGATTATTATCAGCAAATGGCCCTCATGAATCGTTCTGAAATCCAGGCACTTTCTTATGCAGAAAAAGGGGCAAGAATGTTTATTGAAGCAAAAAAAGCGGAAAATAAGCCAGGACTGTTTTTAGGTTTTACGGGCACCTATGCTCATGCTCCATCACGACCACGGCAGGATAATCCATTTATCTCATCGGACGGGAATACCTTAAATATGTCCTTTGGTTTCTCAATTAGACAAAATTTAAACTTTAACCAGATAAAAACGAACTTGAAACGTGCTGAACTTGAAATGGATCGATTAGATTTTCAGCAAAAAGCTCTTCAGGATAAAGTGATGTTAGAAGTGCACGAGAAATATCGTGACGCATCTATTGCTCAAAGTAAATATGAAGGATCTACTGAAGCGCTAAAAATTACTAAAGAGTGGCTACGTATGGAACAATTAGACTATGATTTTGGTATTGGTAATGTGCGTGATGTAGTGGACGCTTTAAAGCAGGAATTAGAGCTTAGAATTGAAGAAAAACAAACCGTTTTTGACTATATAATAAGCTTAGCAAACTTGAATAAAGCTACTGGATTGTCAATTTATCAACAAAATGAGTGATATAGATGCAGATTTATAGGTTTATATTTTTTTTATGGGTCTTTATTTTTCCAAATTTCCTAATAGCTCAGACTTCCCAGGCTACTGAAGATGTACGTGAGTTAATGGAGTCACGGGACCTTCAAATAAAGCAATTATTGGGCGCAGAAGGCTCAGAATATTCATCTAATCAAAGAGATGAATTAAAAGATATTGTAAACGGAATTATTGATTTTACTGAAATGGCAAAAACTGCATTAGAAGTGACTTATGATACTATTTCAGTAGAAGATAGGACAGAGTTTGTGCAGTTATTTTCCTCTATTATTCGAGATCAATCCTTAGCAAATTTGGATATCTACAGAGCGTCAGTTAGCTATGAAAGAATTGATGGGACAACCGATTCAATGTACATTGAAACACTAGCAGAATGGGATAATATTAGAACCCCAGTACACTATATTATGTCCAAAAATTCAGGTGAATGGAGGATTGAAGATATGAGTATTGATGATGTGTTTACTGCAGAATCTTACAATCGTCAATTTCAACGTATCATTCGAAGCCGAGGCTTTGACTACCTCATGACCACCCTTCGGAAGAGAGCTGAAAGAAATTCTTAGCTTTTTGAGAAACCATAGATAAGTTCTATATTTAAAAGAAACACGTGCTTCAGTCTGTTCCAAGTTCAAATAAACAAAACGAAGGCTATGTCTATGTCAGTTATGGACATCCTAAGTATTTAAAGCATACCATTGCGTCTGTTTCAACTCTAAGAAGACATGACAACTCACGTCCTATTGCTTTAGCTTGTAGTGCTAAGCACAAGGAGATTTTAGAACAAAAAGAGTTGAGTTATCTGTTTGATGTCATTCATCAACTTCCCGAAGAACATGCTTCAATAGTAGGTTTTAAACACAATATTCATCACTACCTTTTTTACAAAAAAAATATATTTCTCGATAGTGATATTGTTTGGTGCAAAGACCCTCAAAACCTATGGAATAACTTTTCAACATTTGATTTTACGATTACCGGTACCTTAGTCTCTGATGTATACTTTGGTGCTCCCAAGGGCGCTCGAGTCTTATTAGATATACTTTTACGAAGAAGGCAACGTACCCTAAAACGTTTTGGGTTGAGTTATCTAAGTAGGGTGCAATCTGGGATTATGTTTGCCCAAGATTACGAAACAACCAAACAAGTTTGTTTATTGGCAGCTGAAATGTTGGATCGCAAGCAAGAAACACACTTTCGTAGTAGAAAAATGGAACAAGGAAGGACTATGGAATCGTGTGAATGGAGTTTAGCGATGGCAATGTCTAAGTTAAATATTCCAATATATCCGTGGTTGCAAGGTCATAATAGTCCTCAATTAGATTATATAGAAGACCTTACCGAACATGATGATGAATTCATGTATGTAAACTGTATGTACTATTGCGACGATTTCACCTATTCAATAAGGGGACTTAAGTCAGTAAGAATGCGACGCTTTTTGATTTCAATATTGAGTTTGTTTTCCGGAAAAACAGATTATTTAATGACCACTCCATATTGTTTACATTTCGGCTGGTATCATCAAAAAAAACCATTCTATACTTTTGCTGAAAATTGTTGGCACCGAATGACCAATGAGCAACATTCACAAAAGATTTCGAATACGTTTAACAGGGTAACCAACTAGTAAGACTTTTGTCACAATCAGCTAAGTATGGAGAATAGCGTAAAAAAACCGAAATCTCCGAAGGTACTAATGTTAAGTCCATACTTTGTTCCACGGAAAAGGGTAGGCGCTTTACGTAGCTACAAGTTTGCAAAACATTTAAAAGATTTAGATTGGCAAGTTTGTGTTATTCACTTAGAGGCGAAAGGGCAGCGGTTAAGTGAATCAGAGAAAAACGCTTTAAATGGTGTTGGTTTATTTGGGTTAAAGACTCCTTTTGATCGTACAATTAATCGTTCTGGCAGTGATTTAGGAGTGGTTGACTCGCAGAGCAACACTCAAATTCAGAGGGGGAGTGAGCATGATTCAATAGCTCAAAATGATATTGGGAAAGGAGTACACACTTCACGTGAAAGTAATCAAGTACATGCCCCAATTCAGCGAGCTATTGATGAAGTGGAACGTTTTTTACCATTGGACACCTGGTATCCGCTACTTCGTTCGCACCTAAATTATATGGAACAAATTTTAATACAAGAACAACCGGACCTACTTTGGGTTACGGCTGATCCATGGTCGGGTCTTAGTGTGGTTCGTGCCTTATCTAAGCGCATAGGAATACCATTTGTTGCTGATTTCCGTGATCCCTTTACTTTGTGCCCGATACGAACAACTAAGAAATCCAGTTGGGTTCAAAAAATTGAGAAAAGATTAGAAGCAAAAGTCATTCAAGAAGCAGCGGCAATTGTTTTTACCGCAGATGAAACGTTGAAAATGTATCAGAAAACATATGCTAAGTATGCGGAGAAGATGCATGTGATTCATAATGCTTATGACACTGATTTGATTAATCGATCAGAAGAGCCTTTATCGACAAGTGCGCAAAGGCAGATTAACGAATTTATTGAAATTATTGAGCATTCAACGACCATTGAGCTAACTCACGACTTAGATACAGAGTTAAATAGTGATCCGTTTAAACTATTGTTCCTAGGCAAATTTCGTTCCTCTTCCCCCATAGATCCATTGATTGAAAGCTTCAACGTACTTAAAAGAAACAATCCTGCATTTTTTAGTACTCTTCGGCTTTATCATATAGGCACTCTTGATGTTCAAACTCAAGAAAAATTAAATGCTCATGGACTAACCGATCATTTTGAGTCAGTAGCACCAATCCCCTACGATAAAGTCCCTGATTTTATTGAAGAATTTGACGCATTAATATCACTTTTAAATCCCATTCGAAATATGGTTATTCCATCAAAATTTTGGGATTATTTACCTGCAACACCTCCCATAATTTCGATTGGCAGTAACAACGAGATGAACGAAATTTTAACGACCACTCAAAGAGGCTATCAATTCGAAAGTAGTCAAACGAAAGAAATAGCAGATAAAATGTATGCATTAAGAGTACAAAGGGGGGCGGTTTCAATTACCCGTAGTACACCAAAAAATCACTTTGAACGAATTAAAAGCTTTAGTGCTGAACAAAAGACCAGGGAATTATCCCGTTTATTTTTGAGCGTGATTAAAAAATAAACGGAATAGTTTATTAGCTAAAATCATTATGGGACATAGTGTCATCTAAATCCAATATATCACCAACTACGCTTACCGAAAAGACGGGAGTAATTGTTTTCGCACGAATTATTACTACAGTTATTGATTTAGCTTTAGCCATAGCTGTGGTAAGGCTACTCTCAAAAACGGACTTCGCGATAATGGGGTATGTCTTAATGATTCATGAAATAGCTCGGAATGTTGCGGTATTGGGCTTTCCGGACAGCATATTTTATTATTTTGAACGTATAACAAGTACGGCTAGAAGAGGTTTTGCATTACAGACCGTCGCTATTTTATTGATCAGCGGGACTTTGGCAGGCTTAGCTATTTTAGGATTTAACTTGTTTCTACCAAGTTTGCTTAGTCAATGGCCGGAGGATTCTATACGTGTACTTCAACAGTTTTTACCACTTATGGCTGTGGTCAGCGTATTGGAAATACCCACTTGGCCGACCACCAATATTTTACTAGCATCGGACCGACAAAAAGGAGCGGCTTGGTATGAAATGATTACTTCTGTCATAGCCTTTGGTGCATTAGTTCTCCCACTTGTATTAGGCTATGGGCTAGAAATAGCTATTTGGTCATTGGTAGGTTATTCAGTTATCCGATTTGTTGGCTCAATGGTACTACTGGGTATTATACTACCAAAAAATACACGTCTGAGTGATTCTGAGAATACACTAGCCAGTACCCAGGAAGAAGATACAGCGGGGCATTATCAATTAGAGAATAGAATATCCTTATTGGATCAAGCAAAGTTCTCTTTGCCTTTAGGTCTCTCGTCGTTGGTGGGCCGTTTTAACAAGTATATTGATAAGTTCATCGTGTCCATTTTTTTAGTGAATACGGCCTATGCGGAGTATTCTGTCGCAGCAAATGAGGTGCCTCTGATCAAGGTAATTCCCTTGGCCGTTGGATCGGTGTTGATTTCAAGGTACGTGCAGTTCAATCTTCAATCGAAAAAGGATGAACTCTTATCTCTGTGGTATAAGGGGATAGAAAAAGTAAGTCTGTTGGTGATACCAATGACCATATTATTTACACTTCTGGCACCTGAACTCATTACTTTTTTATTCGAAACAGAAGGGGTTTCCTATGCAAATGCGGTTCTACCATTTCAGTTGTATAATCTTATTGTACTTATTAGGGTAACTCATTACGGGAGCATTCTTCAAGCTTTTGGCGATACCAAAGGTGTTTTTTATTTCAGTCTTAATCTGTTGGCAGCAAATGTAATTTTGAGTGTGCCGATGACGATGTATTTTGGTATTGTGGGCACCGCATTAGGGACACTTATCGCTAACTTATACAACTGGTTACTACTTCTTAGAAGGATAGGCACTCACATGGAACTACCTTTCTGGAAAGTCTTACCCTTTCCATTTTATGGCAAGGTTTTAGCCCTTTCTGTGGGTATTGGGTTACTTATGTTCACGGTAAAGGAGTATTGGCTCATGAACATAGCACCCTTGTATGCCATTCTGGGTATCAGTTTGGTCTACCTTGTTATTTATGTAGTTGCCAGTAGGTTAATTGGGCTGATAAGCCAAGAAGATTGGACTACAATAAAGTCATGGGCAGGACTATCATTTCTACGATAGCATTACAGACACGAAAATTACCTATTAACGTGTTCGTCTTAGGATAGAGAGGCCTTTTTTATTGCTGATGTATTCTTGTTTGAATCCTGGAAACTCGCGCAACCATTGGCGGACAGCCTGCTGTTCACTAGGGCGGGCGGCATCATCCAGAATGATTATGCATTCTTTAGAAAGCTTTGAGAATAATAAGGGTAAGGCTGGGTAACGTGCTAATTGGTTCGTTTTTACAGGGGGGCCATCAATAATCAATAGATCAATCGTATCGTTTGTAGTAAGCCTGTCTATGTTGTACCAACTGTAGGTTTTGTTACCTACTTGAGTTGGTTCTAATGGACTATAAAGCACTTGGGCCTTGGTTTCTAGCTCATGTACAGTGAGTAGATCTTGGGTTTTTTGGGTATATTCTTGGCTATGGTCTAGTGATATGATATGTGCGTCGTTTTCACCGTGCTGCTCGAGAGCATAAGCGGTAATTAGGGTTGAAATTCCGCTGCCTAGTTCAACCACTAATTTGGGTTTGTTTGTCATGCATTCGCGCACGATTGTCTCGGCTAAATCTGGATATGCTGTCCACCTGGACATACTAGGTAGGGGATATCTTGGGGTAATAAAAGTGTATATACTTTGAATGGCCTGAGTCTGTGTTCGCTCTTCTTCTAAATCTTTTTCTACACTTCGATACACATGAAACAATAAGGCTATAAGTACCAATGTTATAAGTGGTAGTTCTACGATGATGGCGGCTTCAAATCCAAAAAAATAATGTACAGTAAAGCCAATTATCAGCAGCAGTATACTTGGAATAAAGATAAAGTTATTATCCTTATATTTGATGTTCAGGGAGTTCAAATCCTCTTTAATACTTCTAATCATAATACTATTTGTTCATTACTGATTGCGCTATTACTCCCAATTACCGTTAAAAAAATAACTACCCACTTGTTGATTCATAAAGTAACCTAAAAATGACCTTGTTAACTCCATATTTCTATTCTATTCGATTGATATTGAATGAACATATTAAGATGTCGGCTTTAGGCTATGTTGTGCTTTTTCTTTCTTTGCTTTTGTTGGTAACTGATAATTCGAAGGCACAAGATACAAAATATATTCACAGCTTAGCCACTTCTGAAGATGGGGGTCTAATGGTGGAAGATTTTGAGGGCGATAGCGTTGGACAGTTACCCTATTATTGGTTCGAACAAAGAGGAGTAAACCGGCCCTATAATTATCCAGAGGATATTAAAAAGGACTATTACTATCGTATTGCCGACGAGCAAAGTCCTAATGGTATAATTAATCAATTCTTACGATTTGACGGAATCAAGGCAAAGCATTTAAATTTCCCCCTACATAAAGTCAAAAATTTAAATCTCAACGAAACTCCAGTACTATCTTGGAAGTGGAGAATATGGGATATTCCTGCTGGCGCAGATGAACGTAATAACAAAGTAAATGACACCGCTGCGAGTGTGTATGTTGTATTCAAAGTAAAACGCATGGCATTGGTCAAAGAGGTGCCGCAGAGCATTCGTTATACATGGAGTAGCAGTTTGCCCATTGGCACGGAGATGTCTACTTTTTTTGGTCACCAAAAAATTGTTGTGGTTGGAACGGGGCAACCCAGTAATCTTGATGGAGAATGGATGGCTTTTTCTCGTAATCTAAAAGAAGATTATGAGCAGCTTTTTGGTGAAAAAATGCCAGCTACTCCTCTTGCAATTCTACTTCTTAGCGATGGTGATTCCACAAATGACGGTGCAAAAGCCGACTATGATGACATAGGATTTTATCCAATAGGATATCACTAATCAAATAAAGGCCATGCGATTAATTCATAAATAATTGGTTTTTATTCTCCAATACTGTTGTTAGTACAAACACTAATTTAATCCCGAATTTCGTACCTTTCACGAATGAAATTTATTCTCAATTGGCTTTCTCCTTTACTCAACGTTAATATTCATCACCCATTTAAGGTTTTGATTGGGGCATTCATACTTGCTGCATTAGGTGGATATTTTGCACTACAATTAAAGGTAGATACCGACTTAGCTAGTTTATTACCAAAAAATCACCCCAATGTTCAGGCATTAAATGAACTTAAGGATATGGTAGGTGGGGAAACGGCTATGCAGGTGGTGATTAAGAGCCCCGATTTTCAAGCAAATAAACGATTTGCAGAAGCTCTTATCCCTAGGAGTTTGGCCCTTTTTTATCCTCGCTACAATGATGGTTATTTCGAAAGGGTAGAGTACACCAAGGATACTGAATTTATACAGGACAACGCTCTTTATTTGGCAAGTAACAAAGAGCTAGAGGATTTGACAGGGTGGTTGGAAGACGAAATTAAGCAGGCTAAAGAAGAAGCCAATCCCTTTTACTTTGATTTAGGTTTTGAGGATGATCTTCAAGAGGAAGAAACAGATATCGAAGATTTTAGGGCTTCCTACGAGTCTATTGTACCATCTGAATATCCGGTTAATGAAGATAGTACCATTATGGTACTGAATTTCTATCCTACAGGCTCTAAGAGTGATATACAATTTCTAGAAGATATGTTTGCTGCCTATGACAGCTTATTACTTGATATGAAGCCAAAGGACTATAATGCTCAAATGCAGGTTTTTTATGGGGGAAGGTTGCAGCGACATTTAGAAGAATTGACATCTATTATGAGAGATGTGTTAGGTAGTTTTGTTTCTGGAATAAGTAGTGTGATATTATTGGTTATGCTATACTTTTTTCTCAAGAAGTACTTGCATTATCGTAAAGGGGAGGATAGAGATCATAGTTTTGTGGCTCATTTGATACGAATGCCTTTACCTGTGTTAATCATTGGTGTTCCACTGATTAGTAGTTTATTGTGGACATTTGGCTTGACCTACTTTGTGTTGGGAATGTTAAATACAATGACCTCCGTTTTATTTGTCATTCTGTTTGGTCTTGGTATTGACTACGGTATTCATTATTACGCCCGATATATTGAATTACGCTCTGAAGGATTGGGTGTTGAACAGGCTATATTAACGACCCATGAGACTACAGGTGAAGCTATTATTGTGAGCGCATTAACTACCGCTGCTGCATTGTTCGTATTAATAGTGGCTGATTTTAGAGGGTTCTCTGAGTTTGGATTTATTTCAGGGGTGGGGATACTTTTCGCTTTATTAGCCATGCTATATTTACTCCCCTCTATTTTAATAATTCTGGAGAAGTACAACTTGATATTGTTTTCGAAACGTAAAGAAAAAAAGGTGTATTCAACACGTATTTTCCCATTATACAAGAGTATGGTGGTGTTGGGGATTGTGATTGCAGGGGTTGTATTATGGAATGCCGGAGATCTACGGTTTCAGTATGATTTTGGTAAACTAGAGCCTCGTTTTCCCAAATATGAAGAGTTTAGTAAGCTTTCTGGACAGGTAAGTACAGGCACTAAGAGAAACCCCGCCTATATTATTGCGGATGATGACAAACAGGTTCAGCAATTATTAGAGGTCTTACGACAACGTGCTAATGTTGATAGTTTAAGCCCAACCATTGCAAGTATTGAAGCTTTACAAGAGCGTTTTCCTATAACTGAAAAAGATAAAGAAGATAAACTTCAGAAAATAAAATACATACGTGAGCTGCTAGCAGATCCTTTATTGATCAATGAGACTTCGGATGATTTTGTACGATTACGTAGAGCGTCACAGACTACTACTGCACTAACTATTGAGCAAGTCCCTGACTATTTACAAGCCCAATTTGTATCTAAAGATGGTGAAATAGGTCGATTTGTAATCGTGTATCCTTCGGTTGGATTATCTGATGGGAAGCAGTCTATTGCCTTTAAAGATGATGTATCCGAAATAGTCTTACCCAATGGAACAACAAAATACGCAGCAAGTACAAGTATTGTAGCTGCATCAATGTTGGATTTAATGCGTTCAGAAAGTCCATATATGGTAGGAGCCACTTTTGTAATCGTTTTTCTATTTATGCTCTTCACCTTTAGATCCATAAAATGGTCTATTATAGCCATGTTACCGTTGATGATTGGATTGCTATTTCTATTTGGAATAATGTTACTAACTGGGTTTCAGTTCAATTTTTATAATTTGGTGGTACTACCTGCCATCCTAGGTATAGGTGAAGATAGCGGAGTACACTTGGCCTACCGATACAGAGAAGAAGGTAAAGGACGTTTAGCTGTGGTGTTAGCTAGTACAGGGCAACACATAACCATGGGTTCGTTCACTACTATGCTAGGTTTTGCAGGCTTGCTATTTACGGCTCACCCAGGTTTGCAATCGTTGGGGATTATGGCAGTACTTGGTATTGGTATGACCTTAGTAACATCACTTACTTTTTTACCAGCTCTGCTGCAGTGGTTAGAGCTAAAGGGTAAGATCTAGCTTCTGTTTCATGGAACTTGTTGAACTATTATTGTTTCCAAAAAGAAGGAGAAAATAATATGATTACCGTGAACAATTCTAAACGGCCAACCATCATTAACACAATGAGAACCCATTTAGCGGCATAAGGCAGTGGTGCAAAATTATCGGTGGGACCGAATTCACCCCATCCTGGCCCAATGTTGCCTAGGGCAGAAATACTCGCCCCAATACTGGACATCAAATCATACCCAAAAAAGCTAATGAGCAGTGCTCCTAAACCAAATATTAATATATATAGTATAAAGAAGCTGAGAACAGTGCGTTGAATATAAGGGTCAATAGCTTGATCACCTATACGGACAGGTAGTATGGCACGGGGATGGATGATTTGCTTGATTTCACGTCCAAGGTTACGAACTAAAATCATCCATCGAATCATTTTTATACCACCACCAGTAGATCCGGCACTTCCTCCAGTAAAGAATAATAGCAATAAGACAAAAGCACCAAATGAGTACCAAAGTTCGTAGTCATCGGTTCCAAAACCGGTCGTGGTTATAATGGCAACCACTTGAAAACTACCATATCGAAACGCCTCTACGAGCGTACGCCCATCAAAATACCATAATGAAAAAGTAATAATGATGATACCAATTAAGGTAATAAGAGTATAAAAGCGCGTTTCTCGATTGTTAAAAAAACTATTGACATCCCCTTTAAATAAACGAAAATGCATGGCAAAGTTAATTCCTGCTAAAAACATAAACAGGGTGATAATTACATCGATATAAGCAGAATCAAATGCTGCTATACTAGCATTTTTGGTAGAAAATCCACCGCTTGCTAGAGAAGTAAAAGCATGATTCAATGCATCGAACCAGTCCATCGAAGGGTGTAGCCATAATAGCATAAATTCAAGGGCGGTCAATGCAACATATACCACCCATAATAATTTTGCTGTTTCTTGTACTCTAGGAGTTAGTTTATCTGCGGTAGGACCAGGAGATTCAGCTTGGAAAAGCTGCATTCCTCCTATACCTAGTAAGGGTAAAATGGCCAAGGATAGCACAATGATTCCCATACCACCAAGCCATTGAGCTAATGAACGCCAAAATAGAAAGCTATGTGGAAGGGATTCAATGTCTGGATTTTGAAAACCAGTTGAGGTTGTTCCACCCAAAATGGTTGAACCTGTAGTAGTGAGTCCACTCATGGTTTCAAATACGGCATCAGTGTAGGAGGGTAAAATGCCTGATATGACAAAGGGTAAAGCCCCAACTAACGATAGTGTAATCCAAGTTAAGGCGACTACCATAAAACCTTCCCTAATACGAATTTCTTCGGTAGGTTTAAAGAGCCACCAAAGTATTCCACCAGCGATGAACGCAATAGCTGCTGAAATAAGAAAACTATGCCATGTGTTTTCTGAGTAGATTAAATCGATACCGACAGGTAAGAGTAGGGCGAAACCTAAAAAGAAAATGAAGGCCCCTAGAATACCTAAAACAACCAAAAAATCAATTTTTGGGCGATTTAAACTGGATATGGGACTATTTGGCATGACCCTATTGAAATAGTTGACTGACTTTATCGACTGCTTCCGGTAAACAAAAAACCATCACTCGGTCACCTGTTTCTATATGCGTGACTCCGGTAGCAATCTCTACCTTACCATCGTGCAATACTCCACCGATAACGCAGCCATCAGGCAAACGTAATTTATTTAACGGTTTCTTGGTGATTTTAGACCCATTACCTGCCTGTAGTTCAATTACTTCTGCTTTAATTCCCCTTAATTCAGTAACAGAAATAACCTTTCCTTTTCGTACATACCGATGGATTTCATTAGAAGCGGCTACTTTCTTGTTAATTACTGCATCTAAACCAATCGTTTGACTAAGGGGAATAAAATCTGGTTTTGATACTAATGCGACTGTTTTTTTTACTTCTAGGTGTTTGGCCATGAGACAGGAAATAATATTTGATTCCTCATCATCTGTCACGGCTACAAAAGCATCCATTTCACTTATGCCCTCTGTGGCTAATAAATCTGGATCGGTAGGGTTTCCATGCAATACCATGGCATTCTTCAGTTCAACTGCTAGTTCATTAGCCTGGTCAAAATTGGGCTCAATTAGTTTGACGCTCCATCTCTTTCTCTCATCCATACACAACAGGCGGGCAATCATCCTACCTATGGCTGATCCGCCAGCTATCATAATGCGGCTAAGTTCTGTTTCTTCTTTACCAGTACTTATAATGAGGCCAGGTATATCCTCAGTCTTTGCCAATACAAATATCTGATCATACGCTTGCATTTTAACCGAACCACTTGGAATGAGTGTAAACCCGCGTCTACCAATAGCAACAACCCGAAAGATTGTGTTTGAATAGGCTTGAGCGTATTCTATTAAACTCATGCCTAATAATGGAGACTGCTTGTCTAAGCGAATACCAACTAATTGCATTCGATTTTCTGCTAAATTAATCACATCACTGGCAGCTGAACGTTTTAGCAAGTGAGCGATTTCTTTGGCAGCACTTAATTCAGGATGAATCATTACATCAATACCAAGGTCATTGGGAGAAAGGGGGGCATTTACTTGTGAGAATTCATCACTGCGAACTCTCGCAATTACGGTTGCACACCCAAGGCGTTTACCCATCATTGCCGAAATCATATTGACTTCATCCACGCTAGTCACGGCAATTAACATGTTTGCTTCACCAACACGAGCTTTTACTAGGTCATTTGCAGAAGTAGCATTACCTTCTACGGTCAAAACATCCAGCGTTTCGGCAGCTTTTTGGAGGCATTCTCTATTTCGGTCAAGTATGGTAACATCATGTTTTTCTTTGGATAGCACACTTGCTAAGTCATATCCAATTTCACCCGCACCGATTATAACAATTTTCAATGGTGTTTATATTAATTAAACAGTAACAAAAGCTACCACCTTTTAGTCATAAATAAAAGAAAACAAGTTTCTTTACCCGTTTTTTAGCCAATAGTGCCTTAACATTATGGTAATGCTTTGGTAATCTATACATGGCATCTTAGTGATTATATAATAACTAAGCTTTTGGCATGATCATTGGCAGTGAATTCAGCAATACCGCTCGTATACTTTTATCCGAAATTGCCCTTCAATCTAATTCAAATAGTGAGGAAGTAGTATCTGTTGACCCCTTGTGTTCAAAATTGAAGTTAGAACGTAATGAAGCAAAGAATTTACTCGAATATCTTGAAGACAAGGAGTATATATGCATTGAGAGTATTGGAGGTGTATTTTTGTATGGATCGGTTCGTATAACAGCAAAAGGGTTAGCAAAGCTAAGTGAATCGAGCTAATACGAATTATTCATTGTTATTTAGAATTTGTTCAATTCTTACAATCACATCTTCTAAATGTGCTTTTTGAATGCCGTTGAGTTTTCCTCTACCTAGACGGTTAGTAATATCATTGGTTAACAAGGTTAATTCAGTTCGTAGCAATGGGCGAATATCAGAATTTTGAAGATTTACAGGATTCCTACTGCTCCCCAATTGATCCATGCTAAAGAAAGAATTAATACGAGAAAGATATTCACGTTGTAGCGTGCGACGATAGACGTCAATTTCACTATCGTTGTCATATATTTCCTTCCAAATACCAAGGCGCAAAGTCTGAAGCATTTCGTTGGGGGTAAGCGTATTCGATCCAAGCGCAGAATATTCGATCAAACGTAAAAGAACACTTGGATCTAATACAGAGCCAAGTATTCTACTTTGCAGGGATTGTATCTGGTCAATGCTTCCAGCTGCCTGAATATTTTGGAGTATATCAGTATCTAAGAGCCAGTATGGGGTAGTAAATACATGCTCATTTAAGAATCCTAATGCTCGAAGTTGATCTTCTTTGCCTACAGGGGTATAAACAAAACCATCTTGATCGGCTGACTTTTTGTTTTGATAAACCCCGCCAACGTTGGTTGCAACATGTCGAGAATAGCGTGACCACATGCCAACGAGTTCTCCATATATCTCCTCTAGATCTTCATAGCCCTCGCCTTCGGTATAGGTCCATTCCATTAATTCGGGAACCACTCGCTTCAAATTCATAAGGCCATAGGTACTAGCCTTGACCGGATCATCCCCCAAATCTTCGGTTTGTGCGGATGGGTCATAGCCAGTTGATCCTGCAAACCGGTAAACCGGGTCTCCAGATTTTTCCATAATCCATGAGTCTAGAGTCGCCTTTTCGTCTTCAGGGGTGTGTGCATTTGGAATCAATCTATACCCCCAATTAACTGAGTAGAGATCATAGGGACCCAATTGGCGAATGAAGCGAATATTTTCGTCTCCTGGTTGTGCCACATAGTTCTGCCGAGCATATTCCATGATGGTTGTAGCAATACCATATTTTTGGGTAAAACTACCCGATCGTAGTGAGTCTACAGGGTAGGCAGAACTGGATTGCATGTTGTGGGGCAAACCCAATGCATGACCGATTTCATGAGAAATTACCCTACGCATGGTTTCACCAATTAAATCATCGGCTAGTGTGAGCTTTCGTGCTTCGGGATTAGCTGCTCCTGTTTCAATCATTAGTCGGTTTCTGTAGGATCGCATATGATTATGATACCATACAATATCACTTTCAATGATTTCACCTGACCTAGGATCCGAGACACTGGGACCCACCGCGTTTCGAATTTCGTTAGCGACCCACCTAACCGTAGAATACCTAATATCCTCTGGACTCCAATCTGGATCTTCACTAGGAGATGGGGGAAGCTTGGCCTGTATGGCATTTTTAAAGCCAGCCTCCTCGAATGCAACATTCCAATCTTCTATACCTTTGATGATATAGCTGCGATATTTTTCAGGTGTAGCAGGATCTAGGTAATATACGATAGGTTTCTTAGGCTCAACTAATTCTCCTCTAAAATAAGCAGAAGAATCACTCGGTTCTAATCGCCAGCGACGAATGTACGCCTGACGATCTGCTTTTTGTTGTTCAGATCCAAAATCTATTTGCCGGATGGTAAACCAACCCACTCTGTAGTCAAACAATCTTTTTTGCATCGGAACTTTCGGCAACAATATCATAGACTGACTCATACGAATACTCAAGGTGGCGTTAGATGTAGAAGATGGGGGATTGTTAGCCTGATAAGTGAGTATATGACGAACTTCAAGATTTTTTGGAAAGCTTTTCACACTTTCAACGTAGCTTCTGTTTCCATCTAGCCTCCTGACTTGATATTCTCTGCGTAAAAAAGGAATTACCCCACTAATTGCTTCTATATCCTCGGTGAAAAAGTCACTCAATTCAATAATCGTTTCTCGTGCGTCTTCATCGTATAGTTCCTGATCAAATGCACCTAAAATAGGAGCAAAATTATTGGCCTGTACAGATTCATAAATAGGTAAAGTGCTATCAGCTATATTTTCATATGAGACTTCTTTAATTATAACCCGCTTTTGAACTTTGCTGAACTGAAGTACTCGCTCTGCCGTTTTTGCACCGGCGGAATAAAAACCAAAGTACCCATTTGGAACACCTGCCACACGACTGACCAATAAAAAGTCTCTATTCAATAGTGAATCAGCAATACTCCAATAAATTTTATCTCCTTTTTGCATTACGGTAATGACCCCCTCATCGACCCGATCCATTTCTTTTGCAAAATCAGATATAGTAGAAGGGGATGTCTTTTTTTCAGAGACAGAGTCTTGTGAAGTCGTATTACTAGTCAGTTGTCCACTTGTAGAGCAAGCGCTTAGAAAAAGGGTCAATAGAACAAGTGATAGGGAGTAGGCGCATTTATTAGAAACTAAGTACTTGGGCAATGGCTGTGTCATAAGATTAATGCAAGGGAATGGTTAATTAACTGTTTTGCTTTGGGATGATAAACAATTTAAAAATCCGCACAAAACAGTAGAGCTTTATGAAAAGAAAAGCGTATTTTTGCTGACTGATTTAGATCGTTTTTCCACTCATTTGCTCATACCCCATAACCTTAGGGGCAGACAATCAACAAAAAAATGAACAAGTTCTGAACTTGAATCTGCAACAACCATTAATCTGTACCAACTAATTTAAGAGGCATACAAATGAATATCGGCATACCTAAAGAAATTAAACCCCAAGAAAATCGAGTAGCAATACAACCTGGAGGAGTAATGACCTTGGTACAACAAGGCCACAAAGTCATGGTAGAAAAAGATGCTGGATTAGGTAGTGGATTTTCCGATGTTGAGTACGTGGCCGCAGGTGCACAGATAGAGTCAGATGTAGATGCTTTGTGGGCTGCAGCTGATATGATTATGAAAGTAAAGGAGCCAATTGCTGAGGAGTATAGCCGAATTAAAGCAGGGCAAATTCTTTTCACATACTTTCACTTTGCTGCTGATAAAACACTCACACAGGCCATCATCGATTCAAAATGTATTGCTATAGCGTATGAGACGGTAGAAAAAGTGGACCGGTCGTTACCTTTACTCATTCCTATGAGTGAAGTAGCCGGTAGAATGGCTACCCAGGAAGGGGCAAAGTTTTTAGAAAAAGCGATGGGTGGTCGTGGTGTACTTATGGGCGGAATCCCAGGTGTTCCTCCAGCAAATACCTTGGTTTTAGGTGGCGGTATTGTAGGAGTGAATGCGGCTAAAATTGCAGCAGGAATGGGTTCAAATACGACCATCATGGACATTAATATGCCAAGATTACGCTATTTGGATGATGTAATGCCCAAAAATATCACTACACTGTTCTCTTCAGAAGCTAACATACGAGCCATGCTACCAACGGTAGATTTAATTATCGGAGCCGTCCTAAAACCTGGTGCAAAGGCCCCGCATCTTATCACACGCGAAATGCTCAGTCATATGAGGCCCGGTACCGTTCTGGTTGATGTAGCCATTGACCAAGGTGGTTGTTTTGAAACCTCAAAACCGACTACCCATCAAGATCCTGTCTATTTTGTGGACGAAATTCTACATTACTGTGTCGCAAATATGCCTGGTGCTGTACCTTATACCTCTACCTTAGGCTTGACCAATGTGACGCTTCCCTACGCGGTTGCTTTAGCCAACAAAGGCTGGAAGCAGGCCGTTAAAGATGATGCAGTACTACTAAAGGGGGTAAACATTGTAGAGGGGACTATTGTGTATGAAGATGTGGCGGATGCCTTTAGTATGGAGTGGTCTACCGTAAATCAGATGTTATAAAATTTAAAGTATGCTCTTTATTGGTGGGTTCAACCCTGCTGACCAAATCATTTTTTGCACTGAAAGTTTCTGGTTTTTCAGGTGGTGAGTTTGATATTACCATGTCTAGAATCAACATCAACGAGGAGGCACATCCTGATCTGATAATCTCATATTTGATTGCTAGTCAATTATGTGGTCATGTGACAAATGATTAAAGCATTTCTGCATTGAATGCTACTTTTATTATACAAAATTCCGTCTATGTAGAACCTCATTTTCCATTAGTAGATGATGTATCATTAGCTATAGAAGTGATAGGGAATGGGGTAATCGCCCTTTTTGACACATCTTTAATTCTACAATATGAGGTTGTATTAATAGATGAAATCGCCTGTGATTTTGTCTTTAAGTAAGCCAATACTGTACTTGCTAAGTTATAATGGTCACTAGTCGACACTTTTGATGGTAATTCTACCATTGAAGTATAATTTTCAGTCCCGATAATAGGTTTTTTTATACAGAAATCATGATAAACCCTCCCATTGGTACATCGTTCGTTGGACTTGATTAGATGCCAGAAAATCTCCAATAAATGATTCACCAGCAAGACAATCAGATTCATATATCATTGTTTGGTGTCAAAAAATTGATTAATGAGCATAAAGAAGTAGAATCGTATACAGCGAGTTGCAATACCGCTAATTTATCGAGTCGGGTAGACATATGACTTATACAAGTTGGATAAAATGAGATTACCAAGCTTATGACCTAAATTAAGTGATGTTTAAATAGCATGCCCCGAATATATGGGGTGCATTATTTCTAATGCATTCCCGTATATTCTTTACAACTCAATTGAACGGTGGTTTATGAAATCAATTAACAATGGATGGTTGGCGGTACTATCACTTAGCCTGGTTTTGGGCGTATGTTCGCAAAAATTACAGGCTCAGTCAGCACTTGTTATGCCAGATACAACGGCACATGTCTCAGACACCTTATCCTATCCTATCTATCTAGAGGTTGGAGAAAACGATAGTCTTTATGGGATTGCTTTTGAGTTAATGTTTGACAGCCTTCAATTTGAGCTAATAGAAGTCATAACAACAGGGACTCTTACTAAAACCAACGGGGCTTTTTCAGCGGTTAATATTCAGGGTAATGATGTTTATTATTCATTGGCAGCCACAAACCCAATCCAAGAATCAGGCGTTTTACTGATCTTGAACTTGCTACCCAAATCTGCTCGTCTTGGTCAGATTGAAATAACTGAGTATCAATTCAATGAATTAGCGGTTCAGACTCAGGCAATTCGTTCTAATGTGGTTACCTTTGGCAATACGCCGCCTAGTCTAATAGGTTTGCCAGATACTCTACGTTTCAACCAGAATGATACATTATTATTTTCACTAGGTGAGGTTATACAGGATTCGGAGGATTCATTTTCAGAACTAGATTTTGAACTTAATCTATCGCCACCAGTAATTGTGGTAGAACTTGTTGATTCTACAGCAAGTTTACTTATTTACTCGCCCATCTATGTGGGAGAAGTGGTGCTTAGTGGTAAGGTAACTGATCAGGAGGGCTTATTTACTGAGTTCTCTGTCATCATTATCATTGAGCAAGCTGTTTCAAACGAATCGATTGCAGAGCAAAGTGAATTTCCAACAAGCGTTCAACTTGAGCAAAATTTTCCAAACCCATTCAATCCAACAACCTCAATAAGTTTCGAAGTTTTCCAAGCTAGTCATGTGAGTGTGCGAATATATGATCTAATGGGAAGGGAGGTAGATGTGTTATGGAATAAATATACTGCTGCAGGACGTTATCAGCTGACATTTGAAGCATCAAATCTTGCCACGGGTAGTTATATCTATCGCCTAGTAGCAGGTAATGGAGTGGTTCATTCCAAGAAAATGACCTTGATTAAATAAGCCTAAGCGCAGGCAGCTTCATTGCACTTACGTTATTTAGGGCCTAGTTTTATCGCATAGAGTGGATCAAAGCGTGCCCCAATTCTAGCAGGAATCCAAGAGGCTAGAGTGCAAAGAATAATTGTCACGACAGGGACAATCAAAAAATCAAGTAAGTGAGGGGACACGGGAGCAACCGACATGTAATAGTTCTCCTCTGAAAGACGAATGAGTTCGAATTCGCTTTGTAGAAAAACAAAAGCGAGACTTATTCCCATTCCAATGAGGAGCCCAATGATAGAAACCCAGAGTCCTTCAGCCAGAAATATTCGTTGTATTTGTTGCTGTGTTGCCCCAAGTGTTCGAAGGACGCCTATGTCTTGCGTTCGTTCTAAGACCATCATTAGTATGGCCCCTATGAGATTGAAGGCTGCTACTAAAATCATCACGCCTATGACTAAGGGAATGATGTTCTCTTGTAATTCGACCCAAGCAAATAGGTTTCCGTAGCGATTTTCGATGGTTTCGCTGTAGTATGGGAAGCTAATTTTTTGATCTAGCACCCGATCAAATGCATCAATAGAGCTGAGTGATGGATTCTGAATTCGAAGTTCAAGATCTTGTGCTTGTGGTGAGGGTATTGAAAGTAATTCGCGAACTATTTCTATGTTTGCAAGTGCATATTGGCCGTCAAAAAACTCAATTCCTGTATTATAAATGTGACTAACATGAAATTGCTTTAGTTCAGGGCTTCCAAAGGTGTCACTGGTAGATTTATCTGTAACCGAGTACACAATGATTCGGTCACCTATGCTCACTCCTAAATCTTGAGCAATATCTTGTCCCAGTATAAGACCATTCACTGGAGATTGACTTGCTGCTGCTTTTGGGCTTACTGCTAATGCTACTTCGGATGTGGATGTCTGGTTGGAGCTAGCCTCTAAATAGGGCTGAACAGAGGGGTCATCCAACACATTGGGAACCCCTTTTAGCATAGCGCCAGTAATTTGCTCTTGAAATTGTATGATAACCTGCCCACGTATGATGGGTGCAACATAAGAAAGTTCTTCTATATCTTGTAGATAGGTCTGGAGTGTATCTGCCCTATATAGCGGTTGGTTGGAAAAACTGGTTACCGTTATATGCGGGGCAAAATTGATGACTTTTTCTTGAATGGTCTCCTTAAACCCATGTACAATGGATAAAGCAATTAGCAAGCCAGCAGAACCTATGGCCACTCCCGTTATGGACATGGTTTTAATGAACGATATAAAGCCACTACCACTTCGTTTTCCCCAGAAGTATCGATAGGCTAAAAATCGCTCCATGCTCATGATTATTCGGGTTTCATTTGGGGGAAGAAAAGTACATCCCTAATGGATTCTGAATTGGTCATTATCATGGAAAGTCGATCAATTCCTATACCTATTCCCGCGGTAGGTGGCATGCCATATTCAAGGGCCCTTAAAAAGTCTTCATCTATTGCCATGGCCTCATGATCCCCGCCAGCACGTAGGGATGCTTGCGCTTCTAGGCGTTCTCGTTGGTCCACCGGGTCGTTGAGCTCGGTATAGGCATTGGCGATTTCTTTGCCATTACAGATGCACTCAAAGCGTTCTACTAATCCCTCTTTGCTTCGGTGCTTTTTGGTAAGAGGGCTCATCTCAACAGGGTAGTCGGTGATAAAGGTAGGTTGAATGAGTTTAGGCTCTACATAGGTCCCAAATATTTCATCAATAATTTTGGCAACACCAAAGCTTTCGTCCATTTCTATATGGAGTTCCTTCGCGATATTCTTTAATTCATCCAAATTTTTACCGTATAACTGATGCCCGGTATATTGCTCTATGGCTTCAAACATAGGGATTCTTGGCCAAGGTGAGCTGAAGTCAATGACATGCTCTCCCACACTAACTTTTGGACTTCCATGTAATTCTTTGGCTACACTTTCAATCATTTTTTCAGTGAAATCCATCATCCACTCATAATCTTTGTAGGCCACATACAGTTCAACCTGAGTAAATTCAGGATTATGAAACCGAGAAAGACCCTCATTTCTGAAATCTTTAGAAAATTCGTACACCCCATCAAAACCGCCTACAATAAGGCGCTTTAAATACAACTCATTGGCTATGCGTAAATACAAGTCCATATCCAGGGTGTTATGATGAGTCACAAATGGCCTGGCAGAGGCTCCACCATAAATGGGCTGTAGAATAGGGGTTTCAACTTCTAGATAACCCCGTTCGTTCATAAAGTTACGCATGCTCTGCACCATTTTTGTGCGCAAAATAAAGGTTTTTTTAACCTCTGGATTAACAATTAGGTCTACATAGCGTTGGCGGTATCGAAGTTCTTTATCCGAAAAAGCGTCGTAGGTTACTTTTTCGCCTTGCTCGTTTTCCACTTCTTTTGGGGTAGGCTGTGGACGAAGTGTTTTAGTTAATAATTGAAATTGCTCTGCATGTACGGTTGTCTCGCCTGTTCGGGTTTTAAATACAAATCCTGTTACCCCGACTATATCACCAATGTCCACCAATTTTTTGAAGACCGTATTATATTCTTCCACTCCTACATCGTCCCGTCGAATATACACTTGAAGGGTGCCTTGACTGTCTTGAATATGAAAAAATGCTGCTTTTCCCATAATTCGACGTGCCATAACCCTTCCAGCTACTGACACTACAGCTTTGTTCTGGTCGCCTTCTTCGCTTATTAGGCTTTCATCGGAAATTACCTCTGTGCTGTTGTGTGTTTGATTGAACTCCGGGGGATAGGGATTTACGCCCATATTGATTAGTTGAGCTCTTTTTTCCCTGCGGATTTGTTCTTGTTCAGAATGAGTAAGTTCCTGATTAGACATAAAAGATTGAGTAGTGGTTTAGACTAATAGTTTAGTAGATGATTAACTAAATCATGGAAATGAGGATTTGAATGAAACCCGCATTATTTACCGGTGTAAAATACCGAAATCCTAACTAAGTTATGACTATCTATTTATGAGCAAGATTAGCCCCCATATTTACCTTTGTATATCGCCCAGATCACAAGCCACGGTCTCGGAGTTTAGAATGCTGGATCAACTCAACAGCTTTTTGGCCGAAGATCAACATAAGCGCCTAGAAAAAATAAGCACTCAAACCAGAAAAGAAGAGTTTTTGGGTGTTCGAAGTATATTATTAGAGTTATATCAAAATTATGAACGTAGGCTGGGGCCGTCGCCCGCTTCCCGTACTGCTGTAGAATTAACTCAGGATGAACTAGGAAGGCCCTATCTTAGGCTTGCAAAGGTGCACTCAAGGGATGATGAGGGACGTCTTAATTCGAGAATGAATCTGCAAAAGCTACATAATGATACGGTCCCATCGGTATCCCTGAGTCATTCCAAACAGTGGCTAGCAGCGGTAATCTCGGGCCAATCGCGAATAGGCATTGATCTTGAATCCTCTAATCGGACGGTTTCAGAGGCACTAAAAAGGCGTTTTTTTACCCAACATGAAATTCAGGAAGGTGTTTTTTCCGACCATCCAATCTGGTTATGGGTGATCAAAGAAGCGGTAGTGAAATGCATAGGGACAGGCATTCAGGCAGACTTGACTAAGGTAGTTGTGCGGATGGCGGCCGCGGTTACATTAACCCGGGAAAATTGGCCTATTGAATGCCATTCCAGTATGCCAAGGGGGGAGGAAAAGGTATATGGGTTTTATGCAAGCTACGCAACACAGGAGTTGTTTGAGGGGAAGTTATGTGTTACTCCGTTCTACGTTTGCGCATTTGCGGTTCCAACACTGAACGAAGGAGGAAATGATGAATAAAGTTTCTTTGTCGGTTTGTATAATCGGATACGGTCGTGTAGGGAAGTTTTTTGAGGCCTTGTTGAAGCCCCTGAAAGGAATCCGTATTCTTGTTAAGCATAAACATGAACCGAATTATCCTGTGGCTGATATATTCATGATTTGTGTGCAAGATCAGTGGGTAACCAAGGTGGTGGAGGAGTTGATTCTGCACGAGCAAGATCAGGTGTTTTCTGCTGTGCATTGCTCGGGAATTCTGCCCTTGGATGTACTGTCACCTTTGGTTGAAATCAATGCTGATAGAGGTCGAACGGTAGGGATTGATGATGGGGATAAGCCTGAAAATGAATTCAATAAAATTGCTGTGCTACATCCGCTTGCCCCTATTAGCTCACAGACAATATCAGCTGAAAATATTCTGTTTGATGCTGTTGGTGACCCCGAATTATTATTAATTTTTGAACACTGGTGCATGGAATGGGGTGCCCGATTTTTGAAGGTGAATGCACATCAGAAAAAAGTTCTTCATACCGCAGCGGTAATGAGTTGTAATTACCTTACCACCTTGTATGGAATGGTGGGGGATTTCTTGGAGGCGGAACAATTTGGCTCCTTAGAAGTGAGGCAGATACTTGCAGCATCAATGGGCCGAACGTTGGAGCAACTCAATGACCTGTCCGTCGAGCAAGCCATGACTGGCCCTATTATCAGAGGAGATATTGATACCATTCGTGAGCATTTAGCAATCTTACATCATGACCAGCAGCGTTTGGCGTTGTATAAAAACCTAGGAAATAGTACTATAGATATGATATCCCACTTTGAACAAAAGCCAAGCGAGGATAGAATGGAAGTAATGCGCGAATTGTTTAGTAGTTAAATGTTCACTCACAAAACTATCTAATGATGAAATTAAATTTTTTTTTACGACTGGTTAATGTACGACTGGTTAATGTACGTTTAGTGACTGTAGGTTTTTTTGTTGCTTTTGGACTAGCTGGCTGGGCGTGTACTCAAAATCCAGACTTTGAGCTCAAGAAACAGACTAATGAACCGTTAACCATCCTAGAAAACGCAACAGTAGATGAGATTCAAACCCACCTAGCTAGTTTCAAAGGGGAAAAGCCGGTGTTGGTCAATATTTGGGCTACTTGGTGTTTACCCTGTGTGGAAGAGTTTCCGTATATCATGGATCTAAAGCAGCAGTATGGTGAGGCTTTTGAGTTGGTGTTTATTTCTGCGGACTTTGAAGAGGCTAGAGCTGAAGCCACTGATTTTTTAAAAGAACAGGGAGTTGATTTCACTACCTTTTTTAAGCAGGGTAAGGACAATGATTTTATTACAGGGATATCTGAAAAGTGGTCCGGCGCCATTCCTTATACCTTAATTATTGACAAAGATGGAGTGACTCATACCGAGTGGGAAGGAAAGGCAGATTACCAAGATTTTGAACATGCATTACTAGAAGTGATCAAATAGATCAGTAGAATTCAACAAAAACTATAACCAACAATTATCTAAGCTGTATGAAACAACACATGGTTCAACAAGTGCTAAAAAGCTCATTCATAATCGCACTACTTGCGGTCTCTAGCTTAGCTGCTCAAGATATTCAGCAACTCCCACTTGGAAGTACCTTGCCCCTGGGTAATGTACAAATGGAGGATGTATCAGGTCGTAACTTTACACTAGATGGGGTAAAAGGGGAGAAAGGTTTATTGGTCATTTTCTCATGTAACACCTGTCCATGGGTTGTAAAATGGGAAGATAGGTACCCTGTGGTGCAAGAACTGGCCGAGGCAAACGACATTGGTATGATTCTGATAAATCCAAATGAGGATTACAGAGACAAAGGAGATGGAATGCAAGACATGATTTTGTACGCGGAAAAAGCAGGGTATACCCTTCCTTATGTGCTAGACAAAAACCACCGAGTGGCCGATGCCTTTGGCGCTTCGCGCACTCCTCATGTGTATCTTTTCGACGCTGAGGATAGGCTGGTGTATGTGGGTGCTATAGATGATAATGCGAACAGCGCTGCAGAAGTGGAGGATTTTTATATAAAAGACGCCATCGAACAACTATCCACCGGTCAAGCCATAACTCGAGCCTCTACAAAATCCATTGGTTGTACCATTAAAAGGCTAAGTAACTAATAAGTAGAAAAAGCAGTATTTTAGGGAACTATTTAATGTAACCTAGCCCCAAAACTAGCCCATAGATTACTATGCCTACTTGGACACTGCACACAGAATTTAAATTTGACGCGGCCCATTTTATCGATGGGTATGATGGTAAGTGCGGACGAATGCACGGTCATACCTACAAAGTTCACATGAAAGCAAAATCGCATAAACTCAACCCCTCAGCCTATTTGAAAACCTCGGATATGGTTTGTGATTTCAAAGAATTAAAATGGGCGGCAAAAGACTCCGAAAGAGGAGGCTTTGATCATGGAGTTTTAAATGATCTTATGCAGGAAAATACCACAGCCGAACGAATTGCTGAATACATTCATCAAGAAACCAAAAAGAGAATTCCTTCCGGGATAGAACTAGAGGTCACGGTATGGGAGACTGAGACCTCATGGGTTAGTTATACCGATAAAGATGTTTAACACCACTGCCATAGCTAGCGAGCTAAAAAGTAGTTTCATGGAAGTGCACTACCCAATAATGGAGCATTTTTATACTATTCAAGGAGAGGGATACCATACTGGTGCTCCAGCTTATTTTATACGAACAGCGGGGTGTGATGTGCAATGTTGGTGGTGCGATGTAAAAGACAGTTGGGATGGAGAAAAACACCCTTTAATTTCGGTGCAATACCTATGCGAGCAAGTAAAAGACTCGGGTGCTGATAAGGTTGTAATCACTGGGGGAGAACCTCTGCTGCATGATTTACACCCCCTCACCACCGAGCTCAAAAAGTTAGCAGTAGATGTTCATATTGAAACCAGTGGGTCGTCGCCTCTCTCCGGCACACTCGACTGGGTAACCCTGTCACCCAAACGATTTAAAAAGCCCTTGCCTGAGGTGTATGAGCACGTAGATGAATTAAAAGTGGTCGTATTAACCAATAAAGATATCGAATGGGCAGAATCAGAGGCTCAAAAGTGTCCTAAAACCGCCAGGCTTTACCTTCAACCCGAATGGGATACTCCTGCTTCTATTCCCTTACTTGTCGATTATGTAAAAAAGAATCCAAAATGGGTAATAAGCTTACAAACCCATAAATTCCTTGAAGTACCATGATTAATTCAAGCAACACGGTATGCATTACTGGAGCTTCCCGTGGAATAGG
>ERZ891134.214-NODE-214-length-51504-cov-6.867694_pt1 | contig 51504 bp, 41 predicted proteins | sample MGYA00520888_ERZ891134 | MGnify/ENA primary metagenome ERZ891134 (study PRJEB32303, sample SAMEA104408692) | aquatic metagenome | biome: Brackish water; feature: Coastal; material: water | place: Baltic Sea | collected 2014-10-23 | depth 10 m ... | reverse complement strand
ACATAGGTGGTATCCTTAGCAGTTCTATCCCTCCAATCCTCTCTGGATTTCTGGGTAATGTAGAAGGTGAGTACGTCTCCAAGCCTCGAATTTTTACTAAGGGGATGCGTAGGTTTTTGTTGCTTTATCCACGGGTCAAACTCACCAAGTTCATACGCCTTTTCGAGTTCTACGTGCTTGCGTAAAGCAAGGTCTTTAAACTTTGTTCTTAGAGCTATCCTCTTTCTAGATGGGATTCTGTTGGGGTTATAAAACTGAGTGTAGTAGCTTGAATGCTGTTTTACTAACGATGCCATTTGTTCTCCTCTTACTGTTATTAAGAGCGAACTGTTTTATAACAATGCGATAACAAATCACTACGATTCACCACAAAAAAAGCCCATACATATGAGCTTAAACGTCGAGGCGACAGGATTTGAACCTGCGACCCCTCGGCCCCCAGCCGAGTGCGCTACCGGACTACGCCACGCCTCGATGTACAAGATTCAAAAGATAAGGGCTTTAACAACCTAGAGCAATCTTTATTCTTTTTATTGATAACAGCGTATCACCAAAACCCAGGAACAGATCAATCAACCAGAAATGGTAGTTATGTTACCAGATGACAGGGTAATGAGCCTATCAGCCAGGTGATAGTATTGGTCATCATGGGATATGACAATAATTGTCTTACCCTTACTTTTTAGATCGGGTAGGATTTCATGGTAAAACTTTGACCGGAAGTAAGGGTCCTGGTTAGCCGCCCATTCATCAAAAAGATAGATGGGTTGATCCTCAAGTAATACCCTAAGTAATGTAAGTCTTCCTCGCTGCCCAAACGAAAGGTCGACTTCGGAAATAGTAAATTGGTCAACCTTAATTTTATCCTTTATTCCTAAAAGTTTAGACCGTTCATCCATTTCACTTTCGTTAACACGGGTCGATAGATAGCGTAGATCCTGAAAAACATGTGAATCGGTGAAGGTCGCCGCGAACAGATTTCTGTATTCGAAGAGGTTAGTTTCGTTAATTTTTTGTTCCTGGTAATTTATTTGGCCCGATTCAGGCATGTATAGCCCTGTTAACAGTTTCGCTAAGGTAGTTTTTCCACTTCCATTACCTCCATTAATAAACAAAAGCTCGTTTTCATAAATGCTGAGGTTAAATGGGCCGACTTTATAGGTGTTAGAATCAGGCGTTCCATAGTGATAAGTGACCTCTTGTAAACTAATAAGTGGTGCTTCAGAATGACTATGGTACGGTAGTTTAGCGTTTCCTATTGCATGCCTGTAGTCATCAAACTCAAGCCCTAAGCTAAATACTTGTTCTAGTGAGGCGTCCACTTTTTTCAAGCTCCTTGCAAAGCTCGTGATAATGATAAGAGAAGGTAGAATGAAGAGCACTAAGGTTAAGAAGTCTAGAAATACTTCGGATGAAAAGCTTGCAGAAGATTTTAGTACAATAATGATTATACCAATCCCAACAATTACTATAAGCTCAGCTGATTTTGTAACCAATATATTTAATGAATTGATTATTGAAATATGCCGTGCATGCTTATAACTGGTTGGATTAATCGTATCCTCAACATAATTTTTTTGATGCACTCGATTCAATGTTAGTTCTTTTATCCCATTCACTAAACCAAGAAGGTGACGGTATAATACATTTCGTTCTCGTTGTATATCTTTTTCAATTCGGTGAAAGGTAGGCAGAAGCACAAAGGCGAATAAAAAAACAAGCAAGAAAACGGTGATAATGGAAAGGGTTAGTTGCCAAGATAAGAGGAACATATACGTCCAGATAGCTGCAATTTTGAAGACAGCCACTAGTACATCAGGAATAGTTTTAGCAAAAGAACCTATATTGTTTACATCGTAGTGAAGTACAGGGATTATTTTGAATGCATTTCTTTCTACTGTTTCAAAATCCGCTTGCAAAATTTTTCTTGAGAGATCTACACGTAAATCTGAGATTTTTTCTTCAAAAAGTTGGGTGAGGTAATACCCTGTTATTATCGATAGACTAGTTGATAGTACAATAATCCCAGACATTTCAATAAACAACGCGCTACTTTCAGAGCTGCTACCGATGAGGGTATTCAATAACTTTACGGCGTATGCGTAGCATAAACCAGCTATAGCACTTCCTATGGCTCCAATGAGTAATTTTTGCCATGATGACTTTACGATAAAAAGGACTAATTTCATGCAGGTTTTCGATCGGACTAACAGAGTAATAGAAAGCAGTCAGAATGCGTAACAAAGCCTCAGAACTTATTCGGTATTTGTTGCTGGTTAGCGGCATTAAGAGCAGTGTTAAGTTTAGCAATATTTCTTCGGATATCGTAATCTCACTGACGACCCTATCAGAGCGGGTAGATCGCATACAGCCAACTCTTTATTCACTTTTGGATCAATCTGTGTTACCTAAAAAAATCATTGTGTGGGTACCTAAATATTCGGTACGGGAGCAAAAAAATATTTCAGTAGAAGATTTGCCATCCATTCCCTTGGTCGAATTTCGAGTGGTCGAACATGATTTAGGACCCATTACCAAATTGATCCCTTCATTGCTAGAATATAAAGCAGACCCAAATCAACAGATTATTTGTTTAGATGACGACATTATCTATTCTAAGAAATTGATAGAGGCGTATGTAATAGAATCTCAAAGGAATCCGGATGCAGCGCTAGCAGTCATTGGGTACGATATTCCAGCGTCATTAAAAGATAAAAATCGCTTTGACACAAAAGTTTACGGAACCGATATCCAAAACCTTGTCGAAGTGGATGTCATTACTGGCTATGGATCATTTATGATTAAACCCTCATTTTTTGATCCCAACTTTCTACAGGAGCAACGCCCAGAAGAGGCGTATTATACCGACGATTTGTGTATTAGTGGACATCTAGCACAGAAAAAGGTTAAGAAATATATATTTCCAGTTAGATGGGGATTTTCACACCTTAAGCGATTATCGAGTTGGTCAGGGTACTCTCTCAGCAATTCGGTTAACAAGGATGGTATCAACAACGAAGTTATGATGCGATACTATAAAGATTATTGGAACTACGAATGAGCACAAGAGCTCGAATTCTATTTTTCTTACCAAGCTTTTCTGGTGGTGGTGCGGAACGAACTGTTCTTAATATTCTGAAAAACTACGACAAAGAAGTATTTGAGCTCAAGGTTTGCCTGCTAGATTTTGATGGGCATTATTCTGCGATGGTTCCCGAGCATTCTATTCTAAATAGCTTGGACAAAGGAGCATTTTCTATATCAAAATCGGCTAATCCACTGTATAGTTTGTATAAATTTTTCGTGTTCATACTACCCACTCAGTATCGTGCTATTAAGACTTATGACCCTGACATCATAATTACGGTAACTGAGAGTATGAATTATATTTCTTTGATTTGGAAAATACTTGGGTTCACACAAGATCGTATCTGGGTAATTAGGTCGGGAAATAATATTTTGGCTGAAGCAAAGTCAAAGGGTATCGTATTTGGCAACTTGTTAATGTTTTTGCTTAAAAAAGCATATACAAAGGCAGATCATATTATTACACTGACGCATGGGGCTAAATCTGAAATCGTATCGACGTATATGATAGAAGAATCAAAGGTTTCGGTGCTAGGCAATCCCGTAGATCTAGAAGGAATTGCATTAACCAGGGAGGAGCCGATTGAGCATTCCTACCGATATATTTTAGGAGTGGGGAGGTTGGTACCTCAAAAGAATTTCAGCTTATTACTACAGGGGTATCAAAAAAGTATGGCACCCAGTGCAGGTATTCATTTAGTTGTTTTAGGTGTAGGAAGTGAACAGCAGCAATTAATGAACTTAGCAAAAGAACTGGGGATTTGTTCGATGGTACATTTCAAAGGATTTAAAAAGAATCCTTACCACTATATGAAAAATGCAGAGGCTTTTGTGTTAAGTTCAAAATGGGAAGGTTTTGGTCATGTTCTTGTCGAGGCATTGGCATGTGAGTGTCCGGTAATTTCAACAGATTGTAATTTTGGTCCTGCCGAAATTTTGGATAACGGTAGGTTTGGGAAGCTGATTTCGGTCGTTGATCCACTAACTTTGGCAGATGGAATTAATGCAACGCTAAGCCTAGAGAAGGAAGAAAAGCAAGAGATAACGGCTAGAGGGAAAGAGCGAGCGGGCAATTATTCGGTCGAAAAAATAGGAGAGTCTTATGAAGTACTATTCTCAAAATTGTGCAGGAACCAATGAGTCAACTCAGGGTTATAACATTCTCAGATAAAGAACTAGCTTCGGATAACAAACTACTCCTCAGCTGTGATGCCCACGATTTAGACCTAACTGTGCTTACATTTGATGGTAAATGGAATTCGAATGCAATAAAGATTAAGCTACTCTACGATTTCCTGTCAAGTGCTGATGACGAGCAAATGCTCCTGGTTACTGATGCATTTGATGTTCTAATCAATGCCTCCGAAGCAGATATTATCAGGGCTTTTACCTTGTTAGAGGGGGACATAATTTTTGGAGCTGAGGCTAATTTTTATTTTTGGAATCATCATATCAAAGCAGAGTATCAGCGTACTTATCCAACATCGCCCACTCTTTACAGGTACTTGAATTCAGGGACTATGATGGGGAAAGTCGCCGCTCTACAAGAACTGCTCAGTGATATAATTATTAAAAATGAACTACGTATCGAGGATGCCGATTTTTTTACTAGTTTGGTTTCCGATCAATATCTGTATACAAAACATTATGTAGAGCATGCTCTTTCAACCAGCAAGAAGTACACAATTCAATTAGATCACAGTCATGTACTTTTTGAGGTAACTGGTGGTCGATCTAGAGTACTATTCATGCCACATGTGAGTAGCACCCACGCCTATAATTCATTTAAGTTAGAAAGAGCGGTGTTGAAATTTTTAGGACTGAACAGGTATCAAAGCAAGCTTATCGATATCAATTACAATCCTCAAACCAAGGAGTATAAGAATACAGTCACCGGTACTCACCCTCTGGTGATTCATTTACCAGGAACAGGGCAATTCTTTGATGAAGTGATGGAAAGCCTGCATACCAACGAAAAAAAACCAGGTTTCAAACATGATCCCGGAAAAAAGCCAAGTGTCAAACATGGTTCGGTGAAAAAATTAGCCCGGCAAAAAAATGTATTTGCTAAAGGATTGGCCGTGTTCATTAGTCTGATATGTTATGTCATTGCCCTATGTATACCGGTGAAATTAACCATTTAGATGTAGTTAGGCTTTTTAATCTAAGAGTAGTTTTTGTACTCTAGATAGGTAAATCCAGCCATTTTGTAGATAAATCCAGCTGCTTTGACTACCTGTAATGACAGTTTTAGCGATGCGCTCCTATCAAAAGGAAGGCTAAGAATGGAAAGTAGGCTAAACAATAAAAGATACATTATGTGCCTAAATAGAGAGGTGACTATTGAGAAGTAGGCTCCAAGTTGTTTATTCATTTCAAAATCGGTGACCCCCATCCTAAAGGCGCGTTGAATTATCCATTTGGCGGTCAATCTATTTTTTGGGACTTTTTCTTCTACTCTTGCCTCATCTACCCATACAATTTTCGCTCCTTTTAGGTACGCTTGATGAAAGAAAAAGGTATCTGAAGAACCCATGAAGTTAAACACAGCATTAAACTTCAATGCATGTTGGTTCATGTAATGTAGATCAAATAAAACATTCCTAGTCCCTGCAGAGCTTCGGACTTGCCCAGTTGCATGTGATTTGAGCTGGAGTAAATTATACTTAGTTAGCCAATTAGGGGTATCCTCGGGGAGGATTCGTTGCGTGGTACCTTGGACCACTTGGGCTTCAAATCTAACCAATGCTTCATAGAGTGTTGTAATCCAATTACTACTAGCTATTTCGTCATCATCAATAAAAGCTAGATGGGTAGCTCCTAGACTTGAGGCTTCTTTCATCGCACGATTTCTCATGTGGACAATTCCAATTTCTTCCTCATGTATGTACAATAGATTGAATTTGGATCTCTGTTTTAACCCAAGTACGACTTGCTCTGAAGTAGCTTCTCTATTATTATCTATGACAATAAGGGATATATCTGTATCATTGGGCACTTCAAGACGAACAAGTGATTGAAGGGTGTTGGTAAGCGAATCGGGTCGATTATGCGTTCCAACACAAACGGCAATATGTGCTTTTTTAGAATCTTTCATTGGTACTTTAACTCAATATAATCACTATATGGTTACGGTTTTATTATTGAATTATAAGAGAGTTGAAAACCTACCGATTATACTTGATGCGCTCAAAAATCAAACCGTTGAGTGTAAGATTTTTCTTTGGAATAATGGCGAAGAAGAGTTTAATGACCCGCGATTAGACTTGGTGATTAACTCATCCAAGAATTTGAAATGTTGGGCAAGGTGGAGTATGGCGTCGTATGCCAATACCCCTTATGTTATGTCACATGACGATGATTTAGTGCTTAGTTCACCGGATAGCTTGCAAAGTTTGATTGATACCATGGAGGAAAATTATGAAGCAGGACGAGCCATTGGTTTTAATGGGGTTAAACTTGGGAAAGACTTGTCTTATTACCCTACAGAACAGCAAAAAAGCATTCGTAAGGTGGGAATTACGGTGGGGGCAAAGCATCACAAATTCCCTAAGAAAAATACGCGGGTAGATATATTAAAAGGCCGCTTGATATTTTTCAAAACAGCAGACCTAAAGCGGGTACCTATGCATATTGAGCCAGAGGAAGATATCGATGATATTTTTATAAGTAGTTACCTCGCTAAAAGAAGTAGAAAGCACCATATCGTAACCTCAGCCCTGAATGGGAAAGTCGAGGAGTTAAAAGGTGGGGCGGAATCGATGGCACTTTCACAACGAGAAAATTGGGAAGATTATCGCACTATCGCTGCAAAAAAATATTTTAAACATAGTTGATCTAATCTAATGGTTCGTTTTTGTCTCCTTATAATTTCGATACAATGCATTTGGCATGCTGAGGTCAAAGCTCAATATTCTCTTACCCCAGAGTCGCAAGAGTACGATTATGTTAGGATGTTGGCGTTAAAAAATGCCGATATGGTTCAGCCGTTGAGTTTTTTCCCAAGTGTTGGATTGGACTATGAATTAGGAGAATTGGGTTGGGATATTTGGGGGCTTAGTAAAGCGCCAAGTCGCTTTTCCATCATTAGTCCTCGAGTTGGATTTATACACAATTCAAAGCTAAATAGAAGCAACAATAATGGGCCGCTATGGACCGGGAAAGGTATGAATTTGTATACCTCTTTTGGTGTTCAAGGAAGGTTCATTTTAGGCAGGGAGAGTTCCATTAGTTATTCCATTCAACCGATGCTTTATTATGCTGAAAACCAAGATTTCACTATCCCTACACACAACCTAAATAAAAGTGATTATTCATACCCTTACGCTTGGTCCTTAGACTGGGTGCAGAGATTCGGGAACCGCTCATTTACGGACTTTCAGCTCGGTCAATCAGAAGTGAAGCTTTCTCATAAATTTATAGCTGTTGCCCTATCAACACAAAATATGACATGGGGTCCTAGCTATCAAAATCAGATTATAATGAGTAGAAATGCCGGAGGTTTCCCTCACCTACGAGTGGGAACTAAAGCCCCCTTAAAAACAGTCATCGGTCAAATGGAACTGCAGGGTTTTTGGGGTAGATTAGCCGAATCGGATTATTTTGATGAAGACATCTCTAACGATAGGCGATACTTTACGGGTTTAGTTGCAGCATATCGACCTAGTTTTGCAGATGGGTTGACACTAAGCTTACATCGAGTATTGTACAGAGAATGGCAGGATGGAGATTTGGTACTGGGTGATGCATTTGCGGCATTTACTAATTTCTCGCCCAAAAGAGATACCGATATAGGAGGGGGTAGAGTTACCAATGACTTTTATGACCAACTTTCTTCGGTTGCCATGACGTGGAAATTTCCTGAGGTTGGTTTTGAAACCTATGTCGAATTTGCTAAAAATGACTTTCCTGCAAGTTTTCAGGAATTGCTTAGGCAGCCAGACCGTCAAAGAGCGTACTCATTTGGGTTTTTAAAATTATTTGATCTTAGGTCTGGAAATCTATTTAGGTTATCGATTGAAACCACCACATTAAGTCAAAATCAGATATCGTTTATTAATAATTCAGGTGCTGGCGGTACGTATTATATACATGGTATTGTAAACCAGGGGTATACGCACAATGGACAGTTAGTAGGGGCAAGCATTGGGCCAGGGGCGAACAGTAACTTTATTTCATTGGATTATTATGCAACGGGTGGGGCCATTGGGGCTTATTTTCAGCGTACTCGATATAACGACGACTATACTATTCGAACCTTTGTGGGTGATCGGGAGTACATTGCCGAATTCGATGTAAATTTTGGCGTTAAAGGGGTGAAGCACCTTGACAAAATTAGCGTAATCGCAGATCTATCATTTACCTATTTAAACAACTGGTATTTTGACCCTGAGCTGAGTACCTGGAATTTTTCTCCAAGCCTACAACTTAAGTACCGATTACATTGAGGCCGGTATAATACCTCTTAGTCATCTCTAATTAGTTCGTTCGTTTTACGATGATGAAAGTGATATCGTCACTTTGTGGGCTACCGTCTGCATAGTCTCGAAGTGTCTTGAGTAGAGCATCTTTCATCTCTTCGGCACTAAGCTGAATGTGGTCTAGTAACCATTGCTCAAAACGCTCTTCAGAAAATAATTCACCAGACGGATTTGTAGCTTCCGTTACCCCATCAGAAAATAGCATTAAAATATCGCCTTTGTCTATGGATAGTGTTGCCTTTGGAAGGTCTATTTCTTCCATAATACCCAACATGAGCCCTCCCTGATCTAATTCTTCGATTCGGTTATCGTTAGCGCGAACTATATAGGGTGGATTATGGCCTGAGTTAACATAACTGAGCTCATGGCTTTCATAATCTAAATTACAATAGATGGAGGTGATAAATTTATCGACAGGAGAATCTCTATAAATATCTCCATTAACTTGGCGCAGAGCTTGAACAATATCATTCGGATTATTTTGAATATTAGCTCGCAAGGTGGCTCGCATGGTTGCCATTAACAAGGATGCAGGAACTCCTTTTCCAGTTACATCAGCCACTACAAAACCATGCTGACCAGGCTCAGGGTTGGGAATAAAGTCATAGTAATCTCCCCCAACATCCTTGGCAGGTATACTGCAACCGGCTACTTCATAGCCTTCTAAATTCGGGGTTTGCTGCGGGAAAAAGCGCGCTTGTATTTCTGTCGCAACCTCTAGCTCTTTATTCACCAATTCCGCCGCTAATTGTTGCTGCTTTACGTGTACATTTTCTAAAGCAGTGGCGGCTTGGTTGGCCAGTGTTTGAAATAGCCCCAACATCTCTTCATTTAAAAAATCTTCCTTTATATTAATGGCTTGAAGGACACCAATCGTTTTCCCCTGGTTGTTATTCAAGGGAACACAAATCATGTTACGTGACTGAAAGTTCGGATTGGATAACAATTCTCCTTGGAATCGGGGATCTGATTGTACATCTGTAATCAGTACAGGCTGTTGATGCTGAACAACCCATCCACTTATACCATGATTAGAGGCTATTTTTTTACCCGACACTTCTGCGGTTGCTGGTCCCGTTGGAATGGTTAGTTCCAGGTTTTTTCCTCCATCACTCAGTAAAAAAAGAGAGCTAGCTTCAGCCTCAACCATTCCTTTGGTAGATTCGATGATATCATGAAGTAATCTAGATGGATCCATAGTGGAATTAAACTTTCCAACTATGTCTAGAAGCAACCGAATGGTTGGATGTAAATCAAGTGAACTCATGGATTAAATGTGGGTGAAAAAATGGGATTACAAGGTTTAGAATAGAACGTATTCATAGAATCTACACACAAAAAAGCTCATTCAAAGAGGTAGATTTGAATTGCATCATATCTTACAAGCTAATAATACACTCCAGCAACACTATTTCCAAAGTGTAAAAAAGAGGGTGTAATACTTTTTAACGAGTAAAAAATATCGTCAGAGCTTCTAAAAAGTTGTATCTTAAAGGATACAAGTAAACATTCTGCTTTATGTAGAGTGCAGAACAAACCAAATTAACAGGAAGATGCTAGGATTTAAGATTGATATTTTTTGGGTTTGGCTCGGAGATGTTCTCGAGTTGGGACTCTATGTAGGGTTGATATTTTTTATTTATATGATGATTCGGCTCTGGTACGATGGGTCAAAAACTTCCGGATAATTCGTCGTCCATCCATACTAACCGGTCGGTTAGCCACTCTTTTAAATACGCAATTTCTTCTGCATACGTACTTCCCACATAGGTGTTAGAAGGAAGTTTTTTGCCAAGAATAGTCCAAGTCTCAACATTACGATCTAAGGCTCCAGCGTAGTTTAATCGTGATGCATGAGTATCAATTCTATCCATTATTGCTTCATTGCTGAGTTCGGAAGCACGAAGTGCTGCCCATCTAGTTGCCAACGCTGATCGGAAGGTGTCGTCTTCCAGTAACCTCTCCCACCAAAAATGTACTAACCATTCGGATTCCGGAGTTCTTTGATTTAGTTCAAACATCCATCCACTCTTTTTGCTTAACTCCCCATGGCCAAAGGCAAGATTCGCCATCCAAATAGGCCCCATATTCAGCGGACCATTCCGGTCTTTGTAAAGATAGGTGTGAAAACGATAAGCATCCGGATTAGCGGATAATTCGCTGAGCAGTATATAATCAACAAATGAATCTATGGCGATAAAGTCGGCATAACTACGCTCACCCTGTGCGAAATTATCGCTTAACAACGCATCCTCAAATTGAGCTAGGTAGCCTTGGATATATGTTTTTTGTTGTTCAGTAATTACCTCTTTATCTGGGTCTTCGTACATGAAATAGTGTTCTTCGTTACGCTTCTGCCCGTGGGCAGGGAACGGTAGTGAGTCTCCAGAGGGCCCATACCTGGATCGGAATCCATCTTTCTCAGAGTACATAATGCCATCCCCAATGGCCCGCTCGCCGCGGTCACCTCGTTCATCATCTACCCGGAGAATATATCCACCGCTAATGGTGGATGCATCATTTTCATCAGGGTCTAAATCGACCAGGTTGAGTCGATTTGTGTCGCGCTTTATTTTTTCTGAAAATAGGTAGATTCCTTGGTATTGGTCATTGATGGTGAGTTCTACAAAATCGTATCGAGGTCCGTACCTCCCTAACGCTTTGGTCAGGTCGACCATTAAAGCGTGTCGGATAAGCGTTTTGTCATTATAGGGTCCGTACAAAATCCAGTCCTCTTCTTCGGGCATGGATAAAATGGAGACATCCATGTCCAGACCGTTGGCCGTCCAGCTTTCCAGACCATAAGAGAATTTTGGACCTTGTTCTATCTCACCAATGCCGATGGATTCTATGCCCATGGGTTGTTCTAAGCGTAATTCTTCGTTGATGAAGACCCGCAATGTGCTCATTATTTTGGGGTCTTTGGGAATTTCCAAGCCCCTGGTATCTATGTCTAATTGGGCAATAGGAGTGTCACTTAAGGGAGGAGGTGGGTCTTCGAATCCCTGATTGGGACCAGAGCAAGTAATGCAGAAACAGAAAAGTATGATGAGGCTTCCTGCATGGTAGGCTAGTTTTTGTATGCGCATAATTCAATAAGTACTCCATGTGCTGATTTTGGATGTAAAAATGCCACCCATTTTCCATGGGCGCCGGATATCGGTTGAGGGTGAATAAGGTCCCACCCCAGGGCACTTAGTCGATCTAGTTCACGTTGAATATCGTTGACCAAGAAAGCGGTATGATGCATGCCCTCCCCTCTTTTGTTAATGAATTTGGCGACACTAGATTCTAGGCTAAGTGGTGCTAATAACTCTATTCGGGCGGTGGATGTGTCAAGAAAGGCCACTTCAACACCTTGTGAATCGACATGCTCTCGGCCATAATGCTGAGTTGCTAACAGTGTTTCATATTGTTCCAGGGCTGTATCAAGAGAAGATACAGCAATGCCGATATGATCTAATTGCCAATTTGAAGGAATGGACATTGGGGTCATGTTGTTTTTAATCAGGTGCGTCTAATTTATTTCTACATTAAATAAATAATAGATTATTTTAATGACGTACAACACCGTTTTCTTTAAACTAAACATTGGTAAGCAAATGCGTTCTATAAGCTTGGTAAAATTATGTATAATGGCCGTTGTGGCCTTCAGTAGTCTAGCCTGCACCTCCGCTGATTCTAGTACCAGCCAGGCAGAAGCTATTCCCTTATTTCCGACTGAAAACCGAACCGAAGAGGTAGTGGTAATTTCCACTTCATATGGCGATATGATCGTTCGACTCTACGACGCGACACCGGAGCATAAAAGCAATTTTTTGAAACTCACTAAAGAGGGTTTCTATGATTCAACTACCTTCCACAGAGTCATTGAAGGATTTATGATACAGGGAGGAGATCCAAATTCTAAGGATGATGATTTACGGAACGATGGCCAAGGTGGGCCAGGCTATACCTTGCCAGCAGAAATAGTACGAGGATATATTCATAAAAAAGGTGCCTTAGCGGCGGCCAGAATGGGTAGTGAAACCAACCCAGAAATGCGCTCAAGTGGATCGCAGTTTTATATTGTGCACGGACGTGAGCGAACCGAACGAGATTTAGACCAGTTGATGGCGCAGGCGAATAATACTATTGAGCAAGGTCTGATCACAGCCTACGTTGGCGCACCTGAAAATACGGAGATAAAGCAACGAATTGAGCAGTCGATGATGGACGGAAATCAAGGAGTCGTGAGAGAGATACTTGAAGAAATAAAGCCCCTTGCTACCAAAGATTTTGAGCCTATAGTTTACACTCCAGAACAGCGAGAAATCTATTTGAATGAAGGTGGGGTGCCTTATTTAGATGGGTCATATACTGTCTTTGGTGAGGTTATTCAAGGTTTAGCAGTGGTTGACAGCATTGCACAGGCGAAAAAAACTTATGCGGATCGTCCGGTAGAAGACATTCCAATGATACTTCGCGTCCAAACAATGACTTTAGCCCCAGACGGAACTATTATCGAGCAGTAGATCAAGAAGCGGCAGTAGTAATAATAGACTTACTAGAAAATCTATTATTGCCAGTGAGAATTATTTTTGCAGGTAAAAGGCAATCCTAGCTTTTTGATTCACGCGAAGCTTTTGCCCAGGAAAGAAAGTCCTTTGCGGATAGGCTATTAAGTACTCTCGGTTGATCAAACTTTGCTTTACGAGCTAAGCGTACCCCGTACTGGATATCATCAATACCCTCAATACTATGCGCATCTGGGTTAACACTCGTGAAAAGGCCCGTCTGCTTTGCTTTGTTACCCCAAGTCCAATCTAAATCCAATCGCCAAGGGGATGCATTTATTTCTATAGCGGTCTGTTGCTGAGCGGCGTGTTCAATGAGTGTGTTCATGTCCAACGCACTTTCTCCGCGTTTTAATAGTAACCGGCCGGTGGGGTGGCCAATCATAGTGGTAAATGGATTTTCAATAGCCTGTTTAAATCGATCCATCATAGCCTCTAAGGGCATATCTAACTGCTGATGCACACTAGCTACAATAAAATCAAAGCCGGCTAGTATATCCGCTGGATAGTCCAAATCACCGTTTCCTAAAATATCCGATTCAATGCCCTTGAATATGACAAAGTCCACTCCTTCCGCTGCATAGTGGGCATTTAAGTTCTCAATTTCTTTCCATTGGGCCAGCACACGATTTACGGATAAGCCGCCAGCGTAGCCCGCTGTCTTCGAATGATCGGTTATACCTAAATACTCATAGCCTCGGGCAATGCAGGCTTCTGCCATTTCCTGAATACTGTACTTACCATCACTCCAAGTGCTATGTGCATGAATAACACCCCGGATGTGCTCCTGCTTAATCAATGGCATGTGCTCATGCTCACTAAACCAATCTAGTTCACCTCGATCTTCCCGAAGTTCTGGTGGAATCCAGTACAGTCCCAGATCTTTATACATACTAGATTCCTTATCGGAACTAATTTTAGCCTCCCAATTGGTCTCGCCCTCATTGTTTAGTTTAAAAAGTCCATACTCGTTCAGGCTTAAGCCACGTTCACGGGCTCTGGATCTCATAGCTACATTATGCTCTTTGCTCCCGGTAAAATACATGAGTGCGGCGCCAAAAGATTCTGGTTCGACGATTCGCAAATCAACCTGTCGCCCTTCCTTGCTACGAACCGAGCTTTTAGTTTCACCACGACCTAGAATTTCAACCACCCTTTCGTGAGAAGTAAAAGAGTCAAATATCGGGTCTATATGTGCCTTATCCGCTGCAATAAGAATATCAATATCACCAATAGTCTCCTTAGATCTACGCAAAGAACCAGCCACTTCGATGGCCTTTACACCGGGGAGATCCTGTAGTGATTGAATGAGTTCATGGGCAATTTCATCAGCCTCATTGAGGTGGCAACGCTCTTCAAACTGTTCCATCCATGCAATGGATTTTTTAATCTTCTCCACCGATTTAGCCCCAAGTCCAGGTAGTTCTGCTAAATCACCCCGATCAATGCACTCCTTAAGCTCGTCTAGAGTACTTATACCAAATTGTTGGTGAATTTTCACAATATTTTTCGGCCCTAAACCAGAAATATCCAACCACTGAATAAGACCCACGGGTACTTTTTCTTTAAACGCTTCTAAAACCGGCATATACCCGGTTTCCACGTAGGTATAAATATCGTTTGCAATCGATTTTCCTATCCCTTTAATATCTGTTAGGCGCTTTTCTTCAATGTATGTCCCTAGGTCCTCTTCAAATCCTCGAATGGTTTGAGAGGCACGATCAAAAGCAATCGCTTTAAACCTGTTTTCGCCCGCTAATTGCATGAGTTGATAAACTAAATCTAGCTGGTCGGCGATATCACGATTGGTTGGCATGGGCAATAAATCTCTTTGAGTAGCTTAATAGGTTTGTGTACATTTACGAATACTCCTAAATATAAATCTTTTAGGATGGAATATCCTGTTAACCCTACCCATCAATTATGTTACCATTATCCGCTGCCTCTACTACTTTTAACGTTCGCAGATCATCATTCTTTGGTTGTTTTCTAGGAATGTTGGTCCTTTTTACTTTTCTAGCTGACACAACCAAAGCTCAACGATTCACCGCAGAACAACTTCAAAGTCCATCCGAATTTTTAGGTTATGAATTGGGAACTCAATGGACCCCCCACTACAAAGTCATGGATTATGTACAGCACTTAGCGGAGCACTCTGAAATGGTAGCTGCCTTTGATTATGGGACTACCTACGAAGGCCGTGAATTAGTTTATTTGGTCATTAGTTCCGAAGAAAATCAGCAGAATATGGAGGAAATAAGGCAAAATAATTTACGTCGAATTGGTCTGGAATCCGGTGAAGCCTCCGAAGCAGCCGTTCCCATTGTTTGGTTAAGCTATAACGTACACGGCAACGAGACATCCTCCAGTGAGGCCGCCTTATACACCATGCATGCCTTAGTTATGGAATACCAAGACTGGTTGATGGATGTCGTGGTCGTTATCGACCCTATGGTAAACCCAGACGGTCGTGATCGGTATGTGAACTGGAATAAAACGGTAACAGGAGCACAAGTTAATCCCAACCATGAAGCCATGGAGCATCATGAACCTTGGCCAGGGGGTAGAACCAATCACTATATGTTCGATTTAAATAGAGATTGGGCTTGGCAAACCCAGACCGAAACCCAACAGCGTATCAAAGAGTATTTGGAATGGATGCCCATGGTTCATGTCGATTTTCATGAGCAGTATTATAACTCTCCCTATTACTTTGCGCCAGCGGCAGAGCCCTATCATTACGCCATAACCGAATGGCAGCGAGAGCTACAGACTTTAATAGGCCAAAACCATGCTTCCTATTTTGATCAGAACAATTGGCTGTACTTTACACGTGAAGTGTTTGATTTATTTTACCCAAGCTATGGGGATACATGGCCTACGTTTAATGGGGCTATTGGGATGACGTATGAACAAGCAGGCCACAGCTTTGCCGGTCTAGGCGTACTAACCGACGAAGGAGATACCCTAACATTGCACGATCGAATGATTCATCATGCGACATCTGGATTATCAACCATAGAAACCGTGGTTAATCAAAAAGAACGGGTATTGGCTGAATTCCAAAAGTACTTTGACACCACCCGTGAAAATGGTTCTGGAAATCATAAAACCTTTGTGGTAAAGCGCAGCAGCAATCCAGACAATACCAGCCGACTCCTACGCTATTTGCTTGATCAAAAAATTGAGGTACAACAGGCGGTGAATGAAGTCCGAGCGAGTGGTTATGATTACCAGAACGGTCAGGTTGGACGAGTAACCATAGAAAAAGGCGATTATATTATACATACGTATCAGCCTCAGGGCACCTTGGTTAGAGTATTATTTGAGCCTAAACCTGAACTAGCCGATTCACTTACCTACGATATCACCGCATGGGAAGCACATTATTCCTTTGGCGTCAATGGGTATGCCATTCAGGGACAAGTAGAAGTGGAGCCCATTGGCTTTGATACCGAATCCGAACTCACACCGGTGGTGAGTAACCCGTATGCCTATTTAGTTGAATGGACTTCCTTTGATGATGCGCAGTTTCTGGCCTATATACTCAAGCAAGGAGTTCGTGCTCGTTACTCCGAGCATTCCTTCAGTATTCAGGGGAAAAATTACAATGCCGGTACCTTAATCATTACTCGAAACGGTAATGAGTCGCTGGGAACGGATTTCGATGAAATAGTGAAAGAAGCCGCCTTGATATATAACCGGGAATTAACACCCGTAACTACTGGATTGGTTACGCAAGGCAAAGATTTTGGCTCATCTTCGGTTCGTTTCATAGAAGCGCCAAGAGTCGGAGTGTTAGCTGGTGAAGGAACATCGGGGAATATGGTTGGACATATATGGCATTTCTTTGATCAGCAACTAAACTACCCGGTTACAATGATTCCCGTAGATGTTGCCACTCGTATGGATTGGACTGAATTTGATGTGATTATACTGCCAAGTGGATCCTATGGATATTCGCTTAGTGATGATCAACTCTCTGAAATTAGGGACTGGGTTCGTGGCGGTGGCAAGCTAGTTGCTGTGGACGGCGCCAATGGATTTTTAGCAGGTAAAGATGGCTTTGCGCTAACTCGAAAGAACAGGGCAGACGAAGATGAGGACAACCCAGAAGATCGGTTGCAACGATACGCAGACGCAGAACGTAATTCTGTAGTGAACTTTAATGCGGGCGCAATTTACGCTCTTGAAATGGATCCCACACATCCCCTAGCCTTCGGGTATCAAGAGCAGTATATGTCGCTGAAGTTAGGTTCAACGGCTTATGAGTATCTAGAAAATGGGTGGAATGTTGGCGTGGTAAAAGACGGAGCTCCAAGAAGTGGATTTGTCGGCCATAAAGCCCAACAAATCATTCAAGAATCGTTGTCTTATGGTGTTCAGCCCATGGGTCAGGGTCAGGTGGTCTATATGATAGATAACCCATTTTTCCGAGGATTTTGGCATAACGGAAAGCTGCTGATTAGCAATGCGGTATTCTTTTAGTTAAACGGAAGAATACAAAAGGCATTATAATTAGAAGCTTTTTTTGTACTTAGCTTAGTCCCGCTAAGCCATGTTTAAATCGATTCATGGCTTCCACTAAGTCATCCATGGCTGCGGCATAACTCATCCGTAGCCCATCTGGTTCACCAAAGGCGTCTCCAGGTACCAAGGCCAATCCAACTTCATCCAGCAGATAAAGGCATAAATCCGTTGAGCTTTCAATGGGTGTGCCTGATGGGGTAACCGAGCCCAAATAGCTAGAAATATCAGGAAATACATAAAATGCCCCCCCCGGGCTAAAGCAGCTGACTCCTTCAATACTGTTCAATTGCTCAACCATAAAATCTCGACGCGCTTTAAAAGAAGCTCTCATTACTAAGACTTCATCTAATGTGCCGGAGTAAGCGGCGAATCCAGCCGCCTGAGAAATAGAAGAGGGAGCAGAGGTTTCCTGACTTTGAATCTTACCCACTGCTTTAACTAATTCCTCTGGGCCAGCAAGATATCCTAAACGCCAACCGGTCATGGCAAATCCTTTAGAAAAACCATTGATCAAAGCTACTCTATCCTTGAGGTCGGGTGCTACGTTCAACAAGCTAATATGCTCTTCATCAAAAACAATGTATTCGTAGATTTCGTCCGATATTATTGAAATGTTGGGGTACCTACGCAGCACTTCCGCCAAACCTTCTAGGTCTTGTTTGCTGTAACATGAACCCGTTGGGTTAGATGGAGAACAAAGTATAAGTACACGAGTTTTATCGGTGATGGCTTCTTCTAATTGTTCGGGTGTGAGCCGGTAACTATGCTCAAAAGAGGTTCTTACGGGCACAGGTATACCTTGAGCAAGTTGAGTCATCGCAGGATAGGAAACCCAATAAGGTGCGGGAATAATCACTTCATCACCAGGATTCACCATCGCTAAAAGGGAGAAACCAACGGATTGTTTGGCGCCATTGGAGCATATAATTTGAGCCGGGATATAATCGAGTCCGTTATCGCGCTTTAATTTTGCGCAGATGGCCTCTCTGAGTTCGGGTGTACCCGTATTCATGGTGTACCCATGGGCACCATTTCGGATTGCCTCCACAGCAGCATCACAAATGAAGCTTGGGGTGGGAAAATCTGGTTCGCCAGCACTTAAGGAGATAATGGACTTGCCTTCTCGTTGTAGTTCTTTGGCTCGGCCAGTAATTTTTAAGGTGGCCGATGGTTGTAATTCTAGTGCGCGTGATGAGATCATAAGTTAGTTGTGGAAGCTAGGTTGATGAGTGTTGAAGTTTATCTTTGAGTGCTTTTTCTACATGTTTTGGGACGAATGAGCTTAAATCACCCCCCCAAAAAGCCACTTCTTTTACTAAGGACGCCGAGATAAAAGTGAGTTGTTCATCTGGCATTAAGAAAACGGTATCTATGGTTGGAGAAAGTCGTTTATTGGTCAACGCCATTCTAAATTCATATTCAAAATCAGATATTTGGCGCACCCCTCTAATTAGAGTACGAGCGCCCATTTTTTTGGCATGATCTACTAAAAGGCCTGTGAATTGGGTGATTTCAACCCGGGTACCCCATTCTGTTCCTTTTAAGCATTCTTCGATGAGTTCTATCCGCTCCCTTCCACTAAAAACGGATTTTTTTTCATTATTCACCGCCACGGTTACGATCACCTTTTCAAACAAATTTGTTGCTCGTTTTAAAATATCGAGATGTCCATTGGTAAATGGGTCAAAAGATCCAGGATATAATGCGATATGTTTCATGATTCTGAATCTACCGCTTGTGCTTGAAAAATACTAACCGTGGTGCGCCCGTAGGCTTTGCTAAAAAAACAATGAGAGTGGTCGGTATAGCTATGATATTTATCGTGCTCTAAAAGGAACCAACCCGTGGGGCTAAGCCATCCATTGCTTAAAATTTGTTCAATCATATGATCCATCCATTCGTAGTGGTAAGGAGGATCACAAAAAATAAAATCAAAAGCTTGAGCAGGGCTTTCTAAAAATTGTTGAACATCAATCGCTACGGTTCTGATCTGATGGTCAATTTCCCATGAGCGTGAAATTTTTTCAATAAGCTTTAGGTTGGCGGGGTCTAAATCAACCGCTAGAACCTCTCTAGCGCCTCTAGAAATGGCTTCAAAGCCTAAATTCCCAGAGCCTGCAAATAAGTCTAATACCCGGGTACCTTCAATGTATTTGTAGGCTTCAATTTTATTAAACATACTCTCCTTGGTACGATCCGTAGTGGGGCGTACATCTAATCCCTTAGGTATTTCAAAACGTCTACCTTTTAATGAGCCTGTAATTATTCGCATGAGTATTTTCGTCTGGTTAATTGAGATAGGAGCCCAGGTTCACCGATTTTTCTTTGACTCAACAAAACCGCATTTATTGGAATAAAATTAACAGTAACTAGGACAAGTCTAGGCTTAGCATGATGGCAGGAAAAGCAGTTGCAAGGTCAAATCCATAGGTTTCTTCTTCTGCATTTATGCCCATTGTCTCCAAAGAATTTAACACTATTTGTGCAGAATTATGGTCAATGAAAGATTGTAATTTCTCGGCTATTTCATGGGTTTGCTCCCCATAAAAATAAACGTGCTCGTGGAGACCACGCATCCATGGAGAATGTTCGGCATGTTGCAGCCATAAATAGGGTATATCCTGAGGGTCATCAAAATGTATATAGGTAGCAGCTCTGAAACTGCCTAGCAAATAAGAAGAAATACTGATCGAATCAGCATGACAACCTATTAACAAAAAGGAACCCCCTGGGCGATGATGACTCGACCACATTCCGCCAATTTCAAAGTCACTACAACACTCGTTAATGGCGACTTGATCACTGAAACTTCGGTAATTTTTTGTTAGCTGAGCTCGGCGTAAGCAAAGAAATTTGAACCGGGTTTTACTCACAGCATGCCAGGTTACCTCAATGTCTTCTCGAGGCACCCCTTTCATTAAAATAGCGATGTGCTGTTCCCTCTCTACTGAATCATCATATACAACCTTGGGTAGTGCAGTCCAGCACTCATGTGTTGGCTCGGTGAGCATACGAATACTTTCAAGGCGGAATTCTTTTTCTAGATCACTAAAGACTGCTTTTAACTGAACTCCTGCTTCAGAAGAAGGACTATTTAGCGCCTCAGCTACATCAAAACTAAACTCATAGGAGCCTAATTGCTGAATGGTGTCTTTTGCCCCCTTTTCAGCGACCGAATAAAGCATTCGGCCTGAAAAAAAACAGACTCCTAAATTGGAGGCTTCTGCTTCCATTAATTCCAGTTAGGGGCATTTCTCATGGTTGTTCTAGATAAACTTCCAACCGCGTCATCAGTCATCGGATCCTCTAAGAGATACAATGGAGGACGAATGGTATCATTTCTTGTGTACAAAAAACGAAGTGAAGTGTCTCTAGGGCTTACGACCATACTCTCAGGGCTGTATTGGAGTGGGGGCATTTGACGAAATAAAGAATCACCCATCGAAATCATCAAAGAATCGGTACTTAAGTACGTTACCACGCTATCTAAACCACCATCAGTAGGAGGAAAATGGCCATACCGAGCCTCGTAATTTACGATAGCATCTTTAAGAGTCAGCATCCGCGTACGAACTCGTTCGGTTTCAGCTTTTTGTTCTTCGACCACTTTATATGGCGTGACTATGGAATCGTATAGTAACCATGATAGTAAAATGATGGTAATTCCAAATACAGCACTTAGTATCTTATTTCGCGTATCTATGTTCATGGGAAGACGGATCGATTAGTTAGTGAATCAGATTCGAGATAAAATTTAACGTCCCAAAATACATTCACACCCTGTTATATGCAACCGATGGCATCCACGAAATCATATAATTCAAAAATTGTTAATCTAGCGATTCCCAATATCCTCAGTAACCTGTCAGTACCCTTGCTAGGGGCGGTAGACACCGCAATTGTAGGGCGCTTAGATGAACTATATTATTTGGGGGCCATTGCAGTGGGAAGCCTAGTTTTTGATTTTATTTTTTGGGGCTTTGGATTTTTGAGAATGGGAACTACAGGTTTAGTTGCTCAGGCTTTGGGGGCATCTAACCATCAAATGATCCAAAATCTTTGGCTTAGAGTCGCTCTTTTTGGCTCTGTACTTGGGCTCGCTTTAATTGTACTACAAAACCCTATCGCTCATTGGTCGCTTGTCATCATATCTCCAAGTGCTGAAGTGGCACAATATGCTACCGAATACATTAGAATACGTATATGGGCTGCTCCTGCCACGTTACTATTATATGGTATGAATGGATGGTTTTTAGGTATGCAAAATGCCAGGATACCCATGATCATCACCATAGTCTTAAACATAATAAACCTAGTACTGAATGTAGTATTTGTATTGGTGCTGGATTGGAAGGTCGCAGGTATTGCTTTCGGAAGTGTGATAGCAAGTTACCTCGGGTTATTCTTGGCTTTGGGTTTCTTTTTTCAGTCTTATGCAAAACGTTGGGCTTCGGGATGGTGGCGTGAATGGCAAAAGAGTGATTTTTGGGAACCATCAACCTGGAAAGAATGGCTTGGAGTTAACAGAGATATCTTCATACGAACGCTCTGTTTAATTTTTGCCTATGCATATTTTACCACGACTTCTGCGAGAGCGGGGGATTTGGTTTTGGCTACTAATACTATTTTACTGCAATTATGGTATATAAGCTCCTATGGAATTGATGGTTTTGCGTACGCGGCGGAAAGTTTGTCAGGCATGTATTGGGGACAAAAGAACACCGAAGCATTCAAGCAAGTTGTGAGAAAAACGATGCAATGGGGTTTGGGTTTAGGCCTTAGTCTAAGTGCATTATTTTATATTGGTTTTGAGCCTTTATTTATGCTTTTCACCGATAAGCCGGCAGTAGTTGAACATGCTCAATATGTGATGCTTTATACGGTCATTGCCCCAATTGTCAATAGTATATGCTTCATTTGGGATGGAGTATATATGGGAACCTCCAATACAAAACCTCTAAGGAATACCATGCTTGTAGCAACATTTTTGTTATACGTGCCGCTTCACTTATTCATTGAGCCCTATGCTGGTATTCATGCTATCTGGATGGCTATGATTCTATTTATGATTGCAAGAGGCGTGTTTTTAAGCATTTTGGCTCCTCGTTATTTTTCAGTTAAACTCAGCTAAGGTGATTAAACTTATCTGTTAGCATTGAAGTCATGAATTAGGTATTATTGTGGCACGTATTATTTGGTAAACGAACTATAGAATCTGTATGAAATACACTCAAAATTTTTTCTTTCTTTGTAAAACCCCGCTCAGCGCGGAAAGCCCATCCGATGTAGAGGTAGTTACCAAGGCCACTTCCAGCGAAGATTTTCCTCGTGTATTCAAAGAATTCGAGGACTGCCGATCTCATGCGTTCAACGAAGATAAAATATACAGTGTGGTTCGGGCCGATGATATTTATGAATTGGTACGAACTAACAACGAAAAGTTGGCAAAGGAAGAAGCATTTGAAAAGGCACAACCTGAAATTATTACCAATTTACAGCATCGGGTCATGCAAGGTAAAGATGCTAATGCTAAGGCGATTTTAAAAGAAGTCTATGACATAGATGCTTGATACTGATCTTTTTGCTCAAGGCTATGCGCTTTTATTAGAGTACGGCCTAAACCTTCTACAAGCCATAGCTGTTTTGGTTGGTGGTTTGTGGGGAACTAGCTTGATCAACCGTTTTCTAAAGAGAACATTTGAACGTAGTGAACTAGACGCGTCATTGAAAGGCTTTCTGTTAAGCCTTAGTTCTATTCTGTTAAAAATAATGGTCTATATCTCAGCATTAGGGATGCTTGGGGTAGAAATGACCTCTTTTATAGCCATTCTTGGAGCAGCGGGCTTAGCCATTGGTATGGCACTCTCAGGAACCTTGCAGAATTTTGCAGGAGGGGTCATGATTTTATTATTCAAGCCCTATAAAGTGGGAGATTTTATAGAAGCCCAAGGATATGCTGGTACGGTTAAAGAGATACAGATCTTTGTAAGCATACTCACTTCACCGGACAACAAAACGATATTTATTCCCAATGGGCCGTTAGCTACAGGATCCCTTATTAATTATTCCACACAGGATACACGCAGAATAGAATGGATTATTGGAATCGCCTATGGAGATGATTTAGATGTGGCTTATTCCGTTCTAAACAAGATGCTTGAAGAAGAAGACCGCGTTTTTTCAGACCCAGCTCCTTACATAGGGTTGACTGATTTAGCCGATAGTTCGGTAAATATTACGGTTCGAGCTTGGGTATCGTCGGGAGACTTTTTTGCGGTAAAACAGTCCTTAACTGAGCAAGTGTATAGAGAATTTGACAGCCATGGACTCAATATCCCATTCCCACAAACCGACATTCGAATTTATAAACCGTAGTTTTTTCATTTTTTAATAAAAATAGCTAACCTTATGTTAACTGTAGCAAAAACAAAAAGTATTATTTTTGGCTTTGCGTTAATTACGAACTATAGGAAAGGAAGGTTGGTAAACAACCTGGAGCGGTGCTAGCATATGGAAAATGAAAAAATGAGTGAACAACCAACAGAACCACAAAATGAATCCGATATTTCGAAAGAAACGAAGGTCGGTGAGCAAGTAAAATCCACGGATCAACCTGTTGAGCAAGAGTCTGAGGCTACTCAACTAGTAAGTGCGGACGAAGTCCAGTTAGATTCAGCAGATGAACTAGCACCCGAGGTTGCGTCCGTGCCCGAGGTCTCGTCTGAGCCTGACTCTGAACAGGAACCAGTGGTTGCGTCCGAGCCCGAGGTCTCCTCTGAACCCGAGTCTGAACAAGAACCAGTAGTTGCGTCCGAGTCCGAAGTCTCCACTGAACCTGAGTCAGAACAGGAACCCGAGGCTTCTTCCGAAGAATCCACCGATTCCCTTGATAGTGAAGCAGAGAAAAGTGCGGAAACTTTTTATCAAGACATTCGCCAAAAAGCCGAGGAGTTTGTTCTACAACCCGATTGGGCTTATGTATCAAATGAATTAGCTAATCTGGCACTTAAAATATCAGAAGGCCCAGAACCTGACGCTGAAGGTGCTAAGCAAGCAATAGCCGCTTTTCAAACGCTTAGAGATGAATTTGAAGCCCGCAAAAAAGCGCACTATGAAGAGTTAAACCAAAAAAAAGCAGACAATTTAGAGCGCAAGAAAAAAATATTAAAACAACTTTCTGATCTAATTGAGGCTCAGAATTGGACTGCTACAAAGGAAATTAGATCTATTCAGCAACAATGGGAACAGATTAAATTACTTCCAGCATCAGAAGTAGATGCATTGAATAAGCGTTTTGATGGTTTGCTTGAGGAGTTTGAGAATCACAAAGTTGACCGATTAGTAAAAAAACTCCAAAAAGAAGAAGAAAACCTGACCCTCAAATTACTCTTATTAGAAAAGATACAAGACTTGAATGGGAAGGCAGATCAAGCGTCTGCGGATTTCGTAGCACTTAACGATGAATTACAAGATCTACAGAATCAGTGGCGTAAAGTTGGGCGAGTACCTTTGGATCGAAACCAGCATACATGGGATCAATTTTATGCTGCACTGGATCAATTTAGTGAATTACGGTACAAACACGACGCCTCTTACAGAAACTCGGTTGAAAAAGCCCTCCAAAAGAAGCAAAAGCTCATTAAAGAGGCAGAATCTCTACTAGATATGGAAGATTTAGCCGAGGCTGCCAGAAGAGTGAATAAACTACATAAGCTTTGGAAAAAAACAGGCAATCTTCCCCAAAAAGAGGAAAATGAGCTTTGGGATACGTTTAAGGCAGCTACGGATGCTTTTAATGATAAAAAGTCGGAAAATCTAGAAGAGTTACGAGCCATTGAGCAAAAAAATTATGAGCTCAAACTCGCCTTAATTCAACAAGCAATTTCAATTAAGGAAGCAGATAATAGCGAAAATGGTCATCAGAAGATGCAAGACCTGATGGCCGAATGGAAGAAGATAGGTCCAGTTCCAAGAAAAAAATCGTCCAAGATTTGGAAGCAATTCAAAGAAGTAATGGATGAATTTTATAATCAGAGAAGGGAGCACTTCAAGGATGTGCGCAAGGAACACAAGGAAAATCTTAAGAAAAAGAATGAGATTATAGAGCAACTTAATGCACTGGCCGATCATGATGATCCCGCAATAGCCGTTCAAGAAGCAAAAAAGTTACAAGACACATTTAAAGAAATTGGGCATGTCCCAATAAAACTTAAGAACAAAGTTTGGAAAGATTATCGAGAAGTATGTGATAAAATCTACGGCAATTATCGTTCTTCGGGAACCGATTTGGGCATGGAAAGAAAGCTTGCCTCTGAGGGGCTAGATCCATCAACCCGTAAGGAAGTAATTACGTCTCAGAAGAAACTGGATGCTGCGATGAAGACGATTACTGCACTCGAAGCTGAAATCATTCAGTTTCAGGAAGCTAAGACCTATTTTAAACCCACAAACAAAGGGAATGCTTTACTGGATGATTTGGATAACAAAATTGCCACGGCAAAAAATAAGTTAGATCAAAAACATGCGGAAGCCTACGAGTTAAAGAAATCAATTGATTTGCTTAAAAATAAGGGTTCGGAATAATTAAGAGCATTTACTATACTCTTTAGATATGAAGATGTAGGAGATTAAACGTCGGTGTTTCAAGATCTTACTTAATTCTTACGTGAGATTTATGGTTACAATAAAGTTTTGGGGAGTTCGAGGTTCTGCGCCATGCGCTAACAGTGAAAATATGGGCTTTGGTGGGAATACTTCATGCGTTCAAATATCGGCAACTCAACTGAATGAACTCCTTGTGTTGGATTGTGGCACAGGAATTAGAAATTTGGGGAATCATATTATTCATCGCAAAGAAGCGTTGCGCGGGCATATTTTTTTAACCCACCCACATTGGGATCACCTTCAGGGTTTTGCTTTTTTTAAGCCGTTCTATCATCCAGATGGAAATTTTAATGTGCATCTAACGGCTCAACCTGGATTGAGCTGCAATGAAATTCTACAAGGCCATTTTTCAAACACCTTTTTCCCGGTAACATTAGATATGCTGTCGGCTGAGATGAAGTGCACAAGTATTGAGGAAGGTGTGTACGATTTTGGTGATTATGTAGTTGAAATGATGTGGGGTAAGCATACCATACCAACGGGAATGTTTAAAGTGATTATTGAGGACAAGGTTATCATATATGCACCTGATAACGAATTGCCTCACGATGATTCGGTAGAATCGCGAGCTTTTATTGAAAAATTTAAAGCGTTTATACAAGGTGCGGATGTGCTCATACATGATGCTCAATATAATCTAGAAGAATATGAGCAACGTACGGGTTGGGGACATACCAATTGGGAAAAGCTTCTTGAGATCACAAGGGATTCTCAGATTAAACAGCTATATTTAACACACCACGATCCCGATAATTCCGATGCTCAATTAGAAGAAAGATGTGATCAGATACAAGCGGAATACGGGAGTGCTTACGAGTTAGTAACCTTGGCACGAGATGAAATGGTCGTTGAATTGACCTAGAATAGACTTTTATAGCTACGGTTTTGGTGCTAAGGTTTAATGTTACCTCAGTATTAATTTAGCTAAGCTTCGGCATACTCGTTTGTATTATTTTGTATATTTGTTTTCTGTAAATTTTTTGATCAACAACCTCGACTTCTTGAAATTTTCTCTGCTACTACTGGGTTTTGCATTCAGTGCGCAAATAGCTTTTTCTCAAGCGTCTTTTGAACGTCTTGAGACCGATGCAGGTGTTTTTGGGTTATCTATTACTAACTTTGGTACGCTTGGAAAACCAGACGTACGTACAAATCCTGAAGGTGGGTTTAGTATGCGTTATCCGACTAATACAGGTACGGAGCATTTATTTGAGGCTGGAATATGGATTGGGGCTCTTTATAACCAATCCCAATTACGGGTTTCTACGGCATCGGTTACTACTTCCGGTGGGTATGCACGAGGTGGAGCGGGATTTGAATTCACGGCAGACGCCCCACTAACTCAGCGAAGCACGAACCCCAATGATGAGTACTTCTCACCATTTTCGGTTGGAGAGCAAGATATTATAGCCCAATTTTCAGATAAACGCAGGGATATCAACGGCACTCCTATTAGCGGACATGATACCCCTTTGTACGCCGATGTCACCTTGGAGAGTTACAGCTGGAGTTTCCCTTTTACGGAGAATTTCACCATTCTTCGCTACGACATTACCAATAACAGCGACAAATACGCTGCGCCTGCAACATGGGATAGTGTGTTCATTGGAATGTATGCCGATTTGGTGGTAAGAAATGTGAATTCAGCCACCGAGACTGGAGGCGCCTTTTTTAATAAAAACGGAATTGGTTATTTAGATTCATTGTATACCGCTTATGTGTTTGATGCCGGTTCTCCTGATAATCCCTCTATCAATACCTATGGAGCCATGTCCATTATTGGTGCCGATTACCGTGGGCAGTATTTCCACCCATCCAATGCCGATTACCTAACAGAAAATGGATATCGGGCTCCTTTTATAACGCCTAGTTATTGGTTGTTTAGTTCAGGTACTGGGCTTTATGTTCGTCCTTCCAATGATCAGCAACGATACGAACGTATGGCGGTACCCTTCCCGATGGATTCCGTGATTTTAGGAGAAACCGTTCGAGAACAATTACGGACCGATGGGCAAACAGGGAATGGGAATTATATTTCAATGTTATCGATGGGCCCATTTAATCAAGTTGAGCCGGGTGAAACTATTTCTGTGTACTATGCATTTTCTGCTGCTTTAAAACCCGATGAGTTTCAAGGGATTTCTGGTAAAGAGATCGACGATGAGGAATCAAGAGTGGAGCTTACCAAAACAGTGAATGCGATTAACAAAGTATTCCAAGGTGAGGATAAGAACAATAATGGAGTGTTGGATGCTGGCGAGGACACCGATGGAAATGGGGCGTTAACTCGTTACTTGTTTCCTACTCCTCCAGATAACCCAAGAGTGAGAGCACAGCTAGAAGCGGGTAAAGTCACTTTGTATTGGGATAAAACTGCGGAGCGGTCTCGTGACCGAGTTTCTGGCGAGCAAGACTTTGAGGGGTATCGAATTTATCGATCAGAACTAGGAGAAGATATTAATCCGCAGCCACGTCTTATTCGAGAGTTTGATAACCCAGCCAATGCGGTGGGGTTCAATACCGGTTTTAATGAAGTAGAACTAGCCCAGCCCGTACGTTTCGAGGGAGATACTACTACCTATCACTATGCATATGAGTTGAATAATCTATTAAGTGGTTGGCAATATCAATTGTCGGTCACTGCCTTCGATAAAGGAAGTGACGAATTTGGGATTGAAGGATTGGAAAGTAGTGCCAATGTGAACGCGATTCGTGTGTTTCCAGGAACTCCGGCAAATACTCAGTTTGGGAGTGAGGATGCAAAGTTTCAAGTTGGGGTATATCCCAATCCATACCGACTCAATGCAGCATGGGATGGTCTCGCGGAAGGAGACCGTAAGCTCTATTTTTATAATTTACCAGCAAAGTCAGAAGTACGAATTTACACCATTTCGGGTGATATCATTGCAGAGTTTGAGCACGATGCAAATGATTATAATGGCGATATCGATTGGTTTCAGAATTATAGTGACGATCCGCGTGTTATGGCAGGCGGTGAACACGCTTGGGATTTACAGTCCTCAGCGAATCAGATCTTAACTACGGGATTATACCTGTATTCCGTAAAAGACATAGCATCAGGAGAGGTGCAAACAGGTAAATTAGTAATCATAAAATAACCCTAATAACTATGAATAAGGCTACAAATAACATGTTAAGGCAAGGATTGTTAGCAATGCTTGTTATGCTAGTAAGTGCAGGGTCAGCCCTTGCACAACAAAGCTTGTTTTTCTCTGAGTACATTGAAGGTGGCGGAGATAACAAGGCATTTGAAATTTACAATCCAACTGATGCTGCTATTGACTTAGGTAACTACATCGTACTTGGAAATTACAATGGTAACCCTTTTAACGATACCCTTCGTTTTCCTATGGGAACCATGTTGGAATCTATGGATGTATTTGTGGTTGCTCATGCAAATGCTAATGAGGCCATTACTTCTGTTGCTGATTCCTTAGTACAAAATCCATTCAGTGGAGGTAGTTCTTTTATTGCTGTATTTAATGGTGATGATGCAAGAGCTTTAGTTCATATCGAAGGCACGGACTCTACCATCATAGATATGTTTGGAACTACAGAAGAAGATCCAGGCAGTGGTTGGGATGTTGCTGGAGTTTCAGCAGGTACTAAAGATAGAACGCTTGTTAGAAAAGCATTCATAGAGCAAGGAAACCCAACTCCACTAGCATCTTTTGGTGTTGGAATGATGTCATCCGAATGGGAAGTTTATGAAAAAGACGACCTCACTCATATCGGTTCTCATGATTTTGGAGCACCTACAACCATCCGTGACTTCAACACCTATCCAGGACTAACAGAATTCTCTGTAGATGCCATTCAGGGACATCCTCTTAATGGTGAAACCATTACGGTTACCGCTGTAATTACATCGTATCCAAAAAGCTCTGGTTTATCAAACCCAAGTGACTCCGACAATGATGGAGTAATTGATGCTATATCTCGTATACACGTGTTTGTTACCGATACACATGCCGTTTCTATGGGACGTGAAGGGATGTCTATTCAGTTAGTAGAATCTGATTACAACTTGTTAGAATCATATGTACGTGGCGATATCATCACCTTTGATGCTACTCTCGGTTTCTATAATGGTACTGCTCAGGTAGCTGTTGATAATGTTGTTTTAGTGGGTAATGTAAATGCTGATTACACAGATTATGCTTCACTATTAGAGCCTTGGGAAGTGCCTATGAGTGAATTAAACACGTTTACAGGGACTGAATTATACATGAACATCGAAGGCTATTTAAAATACAACGGCGCTTATGTTAAATTCCCTGCTGCTACAGTAACCCAAGCAGGTGAATTTAGTGGTCGAGTCGATTGGTCGGTAAATCAAGGTGGCTCTCGTATGTATGTATACGACACCTCCCTTCGATTCAGAAACGACCATGCTGTTGGTGCAGAAGGTTATATTCCTTCCTATAACGCACGAAGAATCGACGGTGAAGACGGTCCATTTGTTGCCCCAGCTTCTGGAGCTAATGTTGACATTAGTGGATTTGTGAACTTTGTTGGGGACGATCCTGATGGACTCGTGCCTAGTGGTAACGGTGCCCTTTCTATCAACCCATTTGAAGATGGAGTGGTATGGCTGAACGAGGCACGTTTTGTGGATGGTCAAGATGTTGGTGGAACTACTTTTAGTTGGCCCAATGACCTAGTAGTAAATGGATTACCTCCTGTGTTTTCTAATATCATGTTATCGGATTCAGCGATTACTTCAACCGATGAAGTGACCGTTAGCGCTGATATTGTAGGGGCCGAAGGAGCTACTATAACAGCAGTGAGCTTAACCTACAGTGTTGGTGGTAAGGATTCTACTGTTACAATGACCAACTCTGCTGGTGATACCTACGAGTTTACACTACCTGCTTTCCCTAATTTCTCAGCGGTTTCTTTTCACATAGAAGCAACTGACTCAGAAGGATTGACAGGACGTGCGCCTTTATCTGGCGGGTTCAATTTCTTTGTGCAGGATGAGCCAATTACCAGCATAGAGTTTTTACAAAAAACAGACAACACCGGTGGTGACAGTCCACTCTTTGGACTCGGTAACTTAGACGTTAACATAACCGCTACTGTAGTGGCAAGTGCTGTTACTGATGGGTTTATTGTAATTCAAGACAAAGCTGCTGCTTGGTCTGGTATTTTTGTTGAGCAAGATAATGCTACTTCTGCCTTAGCACAGGGAGACATTATCAACATCACCAATTTAGCTACCAATGAGACCTATGGTGTTACTTCAGCTATCCTTAACGAGTTCACTAAAACAGGGACGAATGCGGAAATGGATACCTTAGCAATGTCTGCCATCACCCAAGATGTTGTGGCAAACTTCGAAGCACACGAAGGTTTACTCCTTTCTCTTGATGATGTACGTGTCATTACCAACCAAGCCGATGGAGGTTCTGATTATGGTGAGTGGATGATTGGTTCACGGCAAGGTGGTGGCGCAGCTGATACCTTAGAAGTAGGCGAAGGTCTTCGGGTAGATGATAACGTAAACTTTGGCCAATTAACCTATGGTTCTAACCTAAACGAACACGTGAAAATTGGTGCGGTAATCGATAATTTTACAGGGGTTCTACACTACAGCTTTGGTAACCCAAAAATGATCATGCGTAGTCTTGATGATGTTACTTCATCTGATTGGACGGTTCCAATGACCGATTTTGTACTTAAAACACCTGAAGAAGGTGCTACAATTGTTGCAAATCAAGATGTTACTCCTACATGGTCAGCTACTACTGATTTGGATGGGAATACTGTACGATATGAAAAGGTTTTATATCTACCGGATTCCACTGAGTTCTTTGCTGCTCCTTCAAATAATGACGGTTTGGATACGGAAATAACCGTGCCAGCTACATTATTAGATCAACTATTAGTTTCAGCTGGAGTTGCTGACGGTGAGAGTGTAACACTACTTTGGAATGTGCGAGTGAATGATGGTGTAGATACCCTAGCCATATCAAGTGGATATGATATAGCCACTAATACATTTACTCCGATCTATAGAACGGCAACATTCACCAATAGTTCAGATGTTAGCAACGAAGTGGTAGCAGGACTTCCAGAGAAGTTTGACCTTAAACCTAACTATCCAAATCCATTTAACCCAAGTACTCGTATTTCATTTGACCTACCTGAGTCAGCTGAAGTTCGACTAACGGTATTTGATGTGTTGGGTAGACAAGTAGCAACCTTGGTCAATCAGCCAATGAAAGCGGGTTCTCATACCGTGAATTTTGATGCTCAACGTCTAGCGAGTGGGGTATACATATACCGACTAGAAGCAGGTAGCTTCAGTATGACTCGAAACATGATGTTGATTAAATAAATTTTTTGATGTAAATCATTTTGAGATGAGAGCGGGAGTTCTCATCTCATCTTCTTTTTTGTACTCCGGTACCTTGTTCACTTAAGTAGTTCATTCAATTAGTTGACCCAATTAGTATCGTAAAAGTCCAATCAAGTTGGGCTTAACCCTTAAAGATTCGATTATACTGCTCATGCCCGTACGTTTATTTTCTTATTTGCGCAGCCAACTAACCCTTCTTGGAGTACTAGTTATTGGCATTCTTTGGGCTTCTTGTGATGCTGGAATAACTGGGGACTATATCGAAAACCAAGCCCCCAGCACCTACATGACCATTGCGGGCATCGATCGGGAAGACGAATTCAGATTGTCCAGCCAAATTCGGATTTCATGGTGGGGAAATGATCCAGATGGCTATGTCGCAGGTTTTGAATACGCCATAAATGACACCTCGGAGGGAGCATGGTCCTTCACAACCAGAACCGATAGTACCTTTATTTTGCCTATTACGGAAGGTCAAACGGTAGATGATGTGTTGTTTAAAGTGCGTGCTATCGATAATGATGGAGCCAAAGATCCAGTGGGAGCCAGGTTGCGGTATCCAATTATTAATTCAACCCCATCGGCTGCCTTCAAGCCAACTGAAACCCCAGCTGACACTATGTTTGGAATTGCTAGTTTCGGCTGGACCATAGACGATCCGGATGGGTTGCTGAATGTTAGAAGCACACAAATTGCGTTCAATGACACGCTCAATGGGTGGGTAGATATTCCGTTTAATGCCACAAACAATGGAGAGCTTTTTATCTCAGTATCCGTTGACAACAAGACCGTTGGGATCAAAACAGGTCAGGTGTATCTTGGGCGTTCCTACAGCAGCGCTATTGATGGAGAAGGGAACCCCATACTAGTTAGTGGAATTGAGGTTGGTGCGACGAATACCGCTTATGTCCGAACCATCGATGCAGCAGGGGCAGTAAGTATGCGTGATCAGGTCCAGTGGTATGTAAAGCAACAAAAATCCAAGGTGCTATTTCTCAATGACATTGGTAAAAATTCATCCCTTGATGACATGAACTGGCACCTTAGCTATTTAAGCGAATTGGGAATTGACCCGGATATATGGTTAATAAACACGGGCCAACCTGCATTAGGGACGATTGAACTCTCAGATCAATTCCCAAAAGTGGTGAATCCTACACTTAAAAAAACCTTAGCACAATGGGACCATATCTATTGGGTTTCGGACGATGTAGATCGAAATATTGTACATGCCTTAGACATTACTTCTGAATTTTTCGCTGGAGGTGGAAGCATGTTTGTCACCATTCCTATGAAAGAGGTTTCTCAAGAAGACGTGATATTTAACTTTCTTCCGGTTGATTCGATTGGCTTCTTTCCACCAGGCGGTATCGAGACAGGATTTGTTATTAACGCTGGAACCGAAATAACTCCAGTAGATGAACCCAATGCTCCGATCTTGAAATTGGAATCTCGTGTGGTAGGCTGGTATCCATTACAAGCGGTATCTGGTTCTACCTTATTATATGAGTCGGATTATCGCTCCACTACCTTATTAGGATTTATTACTGACTACACTATAATGGAAGGGGTAAGCATTAAGAATACGGAAGGTAATCTCATTTACTTTGGAATGGATTTAACCAAACTTAATGGGAATAACAACATGAAGGATTTTATAGAGTACATGTGCCTGCAACAGTTAGGATTCCAACAATAAACCTTAGCCAATGAATACAAAAAAACATATCCGTTCTTTTCTATTTTTAGCTGGCTGTTTTGTTAGTTTGATGATGTATGGCAGCACAGCACTTAAGGCACAAAGCACCGGTGATATTACCGGGGTTATTACCGAAGAGGCAACGGGCGAGACCTTACCTGGTGTGAATGTTCGAATTGTAGGGACAAATTTTGGAGCCGCAACGGATGTGGACGGCCGATTCACCATTAAAAGTATTAGACCTGGAGAATATACCCTTGAAATCACCTTTATTGGATTTCAAGTCACTCAATTAACAGGGATTGTAGTCACAGCTGGACAGACAACCGAAGTAGCCCAAAGCCTTACCGAACAAATTTTTGAATCCGATCAAGAAGTGGTGGTCATTGGTGAGGCACCTATTTTTGATGTTGAAAAATCAACTACATCATCGACTATTTCCAAAAAAGATATCGAGGCGGCACCTATACAGCGAGTAGAAGATGCAGTATCACTACAATCCGGGGTGGTTAAAGACCCTACTGGACTTTATATAAAGGGGGGACGTGCCTATGAAACTGGCTATGTGGTTGATGGTGTTTCTGCACAGGATCCATTAGCTGGAACGGGGTTTGGACTCGATTTAGGATCTAACTCGTTCAGTAATATAGAAGTAATTACAGGTGGTGTTGGGGCAGAATATGGGGACGTAACCTCAGGTGTCGTTTCGGTGCAAACTCAAAATGGGGGAGATCGTTACGAAGGTAATTTCTCACACAAACGAGATAATTTAGGCAGCAACGTATTGTCTAATCAGGCAAACTTTTTCTCTGACATCTATGAATTAAGCTTAGGTGGTCCATCAATATTAGCTGAACAGTTATTGCCTGCTTTAGGTATTGATTTGCCTGGATCACTTACCTTTTTTGCAACAGGACAAATTTCGTTAACCGATGGATATACCAAATTATCAGCGAGTCAAATTCGCTCATCCATCGTGAACAGTGATTTTTGGTCCCCTCGTCAAGGGAACCGGTGGAATGGGATGTTTAAGATGACCTATAACATCAAACCTGGTGTTCGACTACAGGGCGCGTATCAGCGCTCGTTAACCATCAACCAGAATACGCGAATGCTTCAGATAACAGGGGCCGATACGCAGATTCGACCTGGTTTTCAGTTCGCATTTTCAAATGGGTTTTTAGATAATGCCAGTACGTATACCCACGATAGTAATTTATCCTACCTAAAATATACTCAGACGCTCTCGCAGTCGGCTTTTTATGAGGTTCAGGTGAGTCGATTATTTACCCGGCTCCGCGCCGATGCAAATGGGCGTAAATGGCGCCCAACCAATGTGGATAGTGAGTTTGACCCAGAGAGTATTGTGACTTCTCCTGCAGAAGAGTTTGAAGGAGGCGAGGACTTTACCTATGTACTAGCAGGTCCAGGTTATGTGAATAATGGGGGTATTTCCACTCTATGGCACGATCACTTTGCGGAGGAACTTACCCTGAAAAGTAGCCTAACTAAGTTTTTTGGCGATCGCACGAATCAAATAGTAGCGGGATTTGAATTTAAATTTAATGACTATCAGTGGATTGATATCACACGTCCTTGGATTGGGGCACCTATATTTATTGATGAGAACAGGACTTCGGAAACGTTTAGGGTAGGGGAAACTTTTGATGCATGGCGAGTTAAGCCAAAGAGAGGAGCCATTTTTGTAACCGATAAAATAAGGTACAATGGTCTTATTGCTAATATTGGGGCGCGATTGGAATATTGGGCGCCTGGGCGCTATGTGGACAATGCGGTAAATAATGCCCTTGATCCAAATACCCTTTCCACCATCCCTACATTTGTGGCACAAGATTATCTAGACAGTAGTACCGAGATTTTGGGTCTTCGCTATAAGTTTAGGTTCTTACCCAAGATTAATGTGTCGTTCCCCGTTCGGGAAAATCAAGTGTTGTTCTTTAATTACGGACATTCGACACGAATTCCTCACCCTTCTTATATATATGCAGGTCTAGATCCTTTTTATCAAGATCAGTCCGATTTGCCTGATTTAGGGAACCCCAACTTGGATCCAGAAGTTGACATTTCTTATGAAATTGGGTTCAGAAATCAAATTACTTCGAACGATGCATTTAATGCTTCTGCCTTCTGGAGAGATAAATATGATTTTGTTACCACCCAATCTATTCGAGTTCAGGATGTAGATGGTCGAAACGTAAGTAAAGCCTTCCGTATTAATGGGGATTATGCCCGCTCGCGAGGGGTAGAGTTATCCTACATCAAACGCTACAAGGATTTAATTCGAGGTCAACTTTCCTTTACCTATTCACGAGCAGAGGGGCTAAGTTCTACTAATGATGATAATTTAAATGCAATCAATGCAAACCAAAACATCGGAAGTAACGTAGAAACTCCATTAGCTTGGGATCGCCCATTTGATATAAAAGGTAATATCACTTTTACTCATGATAGGCCACAAGGTTTGTTTGGCTGGTCGGCTTTAAATGACTTTCAGATCTTTTTATCTGGGGTGTGGCGATCCGGGACCCGTTATACTCCTATGGAATTCATCGGGCTACAAAGAAACCCAGTTACAGGTAGAGAAGACTGGCGACCCATTTATGAGCGCGTAGTCGATCCTGCTAAGCGTTACAGTGAATTAGGCCCTGCTTGGTTCTACATGGATTTGAACATTCAAAAGTGGTTTGAAGTACAAGGGGTTCGTATTTCTACCTTTGTTGAACTAACTAATGTGTTGGATAACAGAAGTTCAGTCATCGTTAATCCGGTTACAGGTGAAGGGTATAAGAAATATCCTCGAGATCCCGCGGCGTTGATGGCGCTTCGAAGCGATCGAAGTTATGATGTCCCAGGTAATGTTCGCGATCCAAGGTATTTAGATCCAACCGATAATAACTTACCCGCTTACGATAACCCGGCCAATTATATAGAACAACGGCACTTAATGGTAGGGGTATCGATTCGATTCTAACATGAATTCAATAAAACAGCATATCAAACGTACGTTCTATTCCAGCATATTCCCGAAAAGTCTTTATGTATCTTTTGCATTCATGGGATTGTTATTTTTATTCGTAGTTGGTTCTACCACTACGCTAAAAGCACAAAAAAGCTTTGGGCAAGACCGAGCAGGTACGGAAGGATTCCAGTTTACCAAAATCCCTGTCGATCCCCGTTCGGCGGCTATGGGGAACTCCAATATGGCCGATGCAATGGATGGCTCTAGTTTATATTGGAATCCTGCTTTATCGGCAGAAACGAATGGATCAGAATTTATGGTCAGTCATACGGAGTATGTAGCTGGTATTCAGCAAGATTATTTTAGTTATATCCAAAGGATAAATAGCTATGCAATTGGTGTTTCCGTTCAGTACTTAGGGTCTGGTGACATAATGGAAACTACGGAATTTCAACCCTTTGGTACGGGCAGAATGTTTTCAACCCACCATATGGCTGCCGGACTTTCAGTTGCTCAGAAGGTAACGGATTTGTTCAGTTATGGCCTTAGCTTTAAATATTTATTAGAGAAAGTCGAAGAGATACAATACCAGAGTGGTGCTATAGATTTTGGTTTTGCTTACCGGGTAGGAGATACAGGACTGCGTTTTGCAGTCGGGATTAATAACTTTGGATTAGATGCGACTCCAGAAGGCACGACGAGTAGAGAGTCACTAGATGGCCTTAAAGAAATTGTGCCGGAGACCAATACATCACTTCCTACTCGCTTTCATATCGGGGCGGCTTATGATTTGGTAAAAAATCAACAAAATAAGGTGATTCTTACCGCTCAAGTAACGAATCCATCCGACAATGCAGAGCAGTTAAACATCGGGGCGGAGTACAGTTTTATGGATCAGTTCTACTTGCGTACGGGCTATGAGTTTGGTCAGTTAGAACGCCGTTTGCCTAGTTTAGGGGGTGGCGTTGCGGTACCCTTTGCAGGCCGAACATTAAAGGCAGATTATGCTTACACACGGTTTGAGCGTTTGGGGCAAATTCATCGGATAGGAGTGAGGGTAAGTTTATGAAATTAGCACTAATTCAACCTCTTGTGAGAGTTTCAGCACCTTTGCTACTGCTCTTTTTGATGATCGTTCAAGGTGGATGTAGCGAACTATTTAATACTAAAGACAATACAGATACCGACGAAATATTTGACGAGGGTAAGATAGATCCGCGCTTAGAAAACGTGGATGGTTATGCCCCTGTATTACCATTTTGGGGTGGTTTTGATGCTCCTAATGATGTGCATGTTGGATTTGATGAATTTGTATATGTAACCGATGCCAATGGGGTGCATTTATTGGATAGGGCGGACCTATCCCCTCGTGTTACTATAGAACTAGAAGGAGCTGAGGCGGTAACACAGGATAGACTCTTGAATGTGTACGTAGCAGCTAGGATTGACACCATTATAGAGAGTATTGATCCTACAATCACATGGAATTTACCGGCCGTGTTTAAAATAAAGAACATGAATGGAGCTGGTCCTGTTACCTTTGTGGACACGCTTATTTTCCCTTTTGATGATGCCAGTTTAAGTACTTCTGCGGCTCAAAATTCACGCTTAAATCGTAGCAGTGGGACCAATTATGAAAAAGTGAACATCACAGGTCTCAGCATATTAGCTGATAATACCTTGTATGTCACGAGAACGGGTCCATTCAATGAGACCTCTCAAGTTGCGGCGCCAGACAATACGGTGTTAGAATTTCATCGAATAGTAGAAAACGGTGTTAAAACAGATAAGATGCGTAATGTGCGTCAAATCAGGAGTCTTAGCCCAAACGTGCCTTCTCTACGAAGTGCTATAGGCCTGAGCGGAATTGCTACCTTTGTAGCCCCACCACAGCGAGATACCTATACCGATAATCGAAGCTTTTTGATTACACAATCACAAGCCAACGTAGACATACCGTTTCGAGTTTTATGGATTGATGTGGTAGAGACCGTTGATGGGTTGATTTATCAACAAAATTCACAGCTACTTGCCCAAGACACCTCACAAGCCAGTGGTTTTCTGTATGAACCTAATAAATTCATGCGCCCTCAAGACGTGGCTTTTGGAGGAGATGATGATGCCTTTATTTTTGTAGTAGATAGTGAGACTCACCGATTATATCAGTTTCAGTCTAATGGTCAAGAAGGTGTGCCCCCACCAGCAGGAGCGGAAGATCAAACTCGTCAAATTATGGTGTCTTTTGGTGAGCTAGGGGCAGGTCCTAAACAGTTTAACATGCCTAGTGGTGTGGCATATTTTCGACGAGTAGTTTATGTAGCCGACAAAGGCAATAATCGTATTGCCCGGTATAAATTAACCTCTGATTTCGAATAAAACTATGCGAGATAGGCGTATACATGAATCCGGGAAGTATATGTTTTCGGTTGGAGTGTATCTCTTGATTTCGCTCCTTTTGGTGACTTGCTCAACCCAAAGTTCTGGCGACCTTTCGCAGCAAGAATTAGTACAGGCGCGCAGTAAAGTATTACTTATTTCATTTGATGGTTTCCGGGCAGATTACTTAAGCTCAGAACACACCCCATTTCTGCAGGAATTATCCAAGAATGGAGCCCGCTCAGAAGGGCTCATCCCTGTATTTCCGTCCAAAACATTTCCTAATCACTACGCTATTGCGGTGGGATTATACCCAGAAAATAATGGGCTTATAGGGAACTCGATGGTAGATTCTGTCATGGGTAAAAGATATAGTTTGGGCGATCGAGAGCAGGTAGAAAATCCGAATTGGTACGAAGGAGAGCCTATCTGGAATACGGCTGAAAAACAAGGTGTACGCGCTGGAACTATGTTTTGGGTTGGTTCAGAGGCCCCCATACAAGATATGCGCCCAACCCATTGGAAAAGCTACGACGGGACACTGCCCGATAGTGCGCGTATCGATACGGTCCTAGCTTGGTTGGGTTCAGATTCATCATCTGAAGTTGATTTTGCCACGGTGTACTTTAGTTTTCTGGATAGTCAAGGACATCGCTACGGTACAGATGCCCCCCAAACCATAAAAGCATTGCAGCGGGTTGATGCACTCATGAGCTATCTCATACAGCAATTAGCCTCAAAAGGCTTAGATCAAGAGACTAATATTGTATTGGTTTCTGATCATGGCATGCACAATGTTTCTAGAGAGCGGGTGGTACGCTTAGATAGCTTTATTGACATCGACCGTGTGCGTTGGATTAGTGGATCTCCCTCAGTGACCCTGAATATAGACCCTTCATATCGCATGCAGGCGTACCAAGAACTACGAAAAGCTCAAGAAAATGGAGCTCCTTTTAATGTATATTTGAAACAAGATATACCAGAGAGTTTACGCTATAAAAATCATGATCGAACGCCAGATTTATTGCTATTGGCTAACTTGGGATACACCATTACCACCACAGACCGCTTAGACTCTCGGCCCAATTTCCCATCGGGTGGAGCGCACGGCTATGATCCTACCCATCCAGAAATGCATGCCGTATTTATGGCTATAGGACCAGATATTGTTCCTGGCAGCGTGCTTCCTCCTTTTGAAGTAGTGCATGTGTACGAATTACTGACCCACCTACTAGGTATAGCACCCGCTCCCAATGACGGCAACCTCGAAACGTTTGAGGGAATTCTTTACGATTAAATAAAGTTATCTTATTGTGTCACAGAACGTTGTGTACTTTGGCACGGTATATCCGCTATAATTTGGATTGCATCTAATCAAATTCGGGCGCATATTTTATCTTAATTCAAGAATAACTCACTCTATTTTCACGCCATGCCTTACGTTGTTACAGAACCATGTATTAAATGTAAATACACCAACTGCGCGGCAGTTTGCCCGGTTGACGCTTTTCGAGAAGGGCCTAATTTTTTGGTCATAGATCCTAATGAGTGCATTGACTGTGATGCATGTGTATCCGAATGCCCTGTTGAGGCTATTTATCCCGATGATGAGGTGCCTGATAAATGGGAACATTTTATTGACTTGAACGAACGCCTTGCCGAAGCATGGGAAGACAATGTCATCAACGAAACCAAGGATGCATTGCCTGAAGCAGATGAATGGGCAAGTAAAGAGGGCAAAGAAGATCAACTTCAAGAAGAGTGGTAAAGCTACTGGGTAGGGTAGTTTTATATCCATCACCCTGTTAAATCCATGTTAGCACTCGCCCCGTTTTTTGCAAAAGAATGTCCCTCCATTATGGGAGTACTTAATGCTACTCCCGATTCCTTTAGCGACGGAGGACAGTTCAATCGGGTTAGTGCAGCTCTTCATCGTATTGACGAAATGATTGAGCAAGGCGCTTCGATCATTGACATAGGTGGAGAATCTACCCGACCATACGCCCCTGCTGTTGAAGAATCAGAGGAAATTCGTAGGGTTATTCCCATTTTACAAAACGCAGTACCCCGTTTTTCCGATCAAGTCCTCTTTTCTATTGATACCACTAAATACGGGGTAGCAGAGCAGGCCTTAGATGCGGGCGCGCTCATCATAAATGATGTCAGTGGGCTTCAAAAGTCCCCAGCAATGGCAGGCTTAGCGGCATCGTTTAATGCGGCATATATTCTAATGCACGCCCAAGGAAGCCCCCAGGATATGCAAGACAATCCGAGTTATACGCATGCCGTCACAGATATCGTTGATTTTTTAGTACAGCAAAGCGTGCTCTTGCAGCGGGAAGGAGTAGAACATATTATTGTGGATCCAGGCATAGGCTTTGGAAAAAGTCTGGATCACAATCTGCAGATTATTGCAGGGCTTGACAAAGTGGTAGAAATTGGCTTTCCTGTATTGTTAGGTGCCTCTCGGAAATCTATGTTTGGTCAGCTGTTAGACGATCGTGGAGTGGAAGGACGATTGGCAGGAACACTAGCGGCACATTATCATGGATTAATGCAGGGAGTGCGTATATTGCGTGTGCATGATGTGCAAGAAGCTAGTGATAGTGTACGGGTGTTTGAAGCTTTACAAGCGGCTAAACAACCAGAATAGAATCTTAGTTTTTGTATAGATACTTTTAGGCCACATATTAGTTGGTTAGACGAACCTATGACATACGCTATTATAAAACGTAAATTACTCTTTTGAATTGAATCCTCTAGGCTTTCTCGATTTTGGATTATTGGATTTTCTAGAGACACTAATTATTGCAGGTGCTTTAGTTGGTGTCTACCGTTGGATCCGTGGAACCTACGCCATTCGCGCGGGTGTGGGTATTCTATTTCTTTTGCTTATCAATTTTATTATTCGATTATTTGGATTCACTACGATCGATTTTATTTTAAGCGCCATTCTTGATGTAGGTATTTTAGCTGTATTTATCATATTTCAACCAGAAATAAGAGGGCTTTTATACCGAATAGGTCAGAATCCTTCTATTCGATTATTTGGTGGTAAGTCCAGCACGGAGCAGGTTATTGATGAGGTTATAAATGCGGTTAAGCATATGTCAACTGAGTATATCGGCGCCCTTATTGTTTTTGCTCCTCCTTCTGGCGCCTTGAATTATGACAATACAGGGACGCAACTCGATTCGGTAGTAAAACAAAAGTTATTGGTGAGTATTTTTAGAAAAGAATCTCCACTGCACGATGGCGCCGTTATTATCCGCAATAACCGGATTACTGCAGCAGGTTGTTTCCTGTCTTTGTCCGAAAATCCTAATTTAAGTAAATCTCTAGGTACTCGTCACCGAGCAGCAATTGGTATGTCCGAAAATAATAACATGTTTGTTATTGTCGTCTCAGAAGAAACCGGCCGTATATCGGTAGCTCAAAACGGTAATTTAAACAGTGGACTTAGTATTCAACGTCTCCGTAAAGAAATGGAGAGTAGTTTTTCTTTGACTAAGTTTAAAGAAGAAGTAGCCTTTTCAGCCCCGCAAACGGAAATGAATCTGAAATAATTTGGGGCCTGCTAACCGGAATCGGGTTGTAATTACCCAGAGTTTCGTTCTAAGAAATGAGTATTTCCCTGTACTCTATATAGACTTCGAGCGGTCGTAACGGTGCCTTTTCCATAGCGATTATTGATACGATCAATGGCTTCATAACGCTGAGTATGTTCGGCTTCGTCCCGAAAAAATAGATTCATTTGGCTGGTTTTATCCATGTCCTGAGTGCTTATCATTAGACTACGAATGGCCATTTTTCGGTGGCAAAAAGAGTCAATGAGTTCAGCTAATTCTCTCATGCACGCGTCATACACATACTTGGTTATGTGAGTAAAACTAGGGGTTACAAAGCGGAACCCTATGCTAGGATAGTCATTTTTGTCAAAACCAATATGCCCACCAAAGCTACTCGAACGTATGCCGTAGGCCCGCATTCGGTAGCAGATCATTTCGATTCCAATGGCTAGTTCACCTTTGATAGCTTCTGGGTCAGTACTTCCTTCGGAAAAGGTATGCCCATAACTGACGCCCCATTTAGGTGAATATTCATGATTTTCCTCGAGTATTCGGCCTTGATCCTGGCCGGTAATCGTTTCAAAAAGCATACGCCCAAAATGGGGTCCAAATAGACGAACAAAGGTGTTGGGCTCATTATGGTTTACCACATCTCGTATGCGCTCATATCCTTCTGCTAGGAGATGCTCATAACGCCTTCGCCCTACCCCCCATACTTCGTTGAGCGGTAATGGGTGTATATACATTCGTTCATCTTCCTTGCTTAGAATAAGAGAAATACCGCGGGGCTTATCCAAGCCACTGGCAAGCTTAGCATAGGTTTTGGATCGAGCAATTCCAATAGATCCATACAGTCCCGTGGTTTCCACGATATCGCGTTGCAGTTGTTGCGCAAAGGTCCGGATTTGAGGTTCTTCTTTGCCCAAAAGAAAACTTGCGTCCATAAAATATTCATCCATCGAATAGCGCTCTATTTGGTGTGAGTAGCGATTCATAATATGATGTACCTGTGTTGATATAGCGGTATAGCTAGCGTAGTCTACCTGAAGCATGCATACGTAGGGGCATCGCTTGTAAGCTTCATAGGCACTCATTCCTGTTTTAATCCCCATCGAACGTGCTTCATAAGAAGAAGTGGCTACAATGCCTTTAACGGTTCCATTTTCTTTTCTCCACCCACCCACAATGAGGGGGATTCCGTACATATTCTTTCGGAGTTGCTCTACTTGCGCGTAAAAACAGGCAAAGTCGAAATGCAAATATAAGCGGTCCTTTCGGTGTCGGTGTTGGTGTTCTGGGTATACCGTATTGTAGAGCGTAATACGATGTACATCTTGTTCGGCTTGATACGAATAGTCATTTTTTTTTGGCATAAATTACTCCGCTATTGATATGTACAATATATGTGTGTAATTTAAAATGACCAAACAAATATTGGTCATGAATAACTTTCCCCTTGTCGAAATGCTCGCTTTTTTTCCCCGCTATTCAGAGGTGCACACTTTTGATTGGAGGCGCCGCTATGTGCGGCAGGTACGTCATATTAGATCCTGCCACACTAAGACGCTAGGTGGGGTGCGATATTCATTTTTTAGCATTGTGACTCAGCAGGGTGAAGCCATGGATATACGTTTTAATCACGATGAATTACTTTGGGATATAGTAGCGCTGCCTGGATCCGAGTTAGCTATACATAGCGAAGATGGTTCGCATTTTGTTATTGACCGAATACTGGTGCACCAACAGCGGCATAAGCATCAGCCTTCTTTGGCGCATCGTATGCGCCCTATCCGTTTTGAGTGGCTTCCTCACGCCCAATGCGCGAGGCAGAGCCCTATTGAACACGCCAAGGTAGACCGCATGCATCCGTATCGTTTTTTAAAAGGAAAAAATAGCTCTTATCAGGTTCATAGGATAGAAACGCGTCATCTAGAAGATGTTATGGTCACCCGGCATTTCCATTATGTTATTGAGGATACCGAGCGGAGATTCTATCATGTAGTATACATATTGGATCAGGGAGATTGGCGGTTTATACAAGAAGTAGATGAACAGTTCTTATTTCATCGGTCTAGTCCGTGAAAATGGGCTAAATAATATAATTAGAATAACCGTAATTCGGGTTCGATAAGATGAGGCCCGTTGTTACGTACGTTCCCAACAGCAGGAGGAACGATATGGCTTTTAAGTCCATCGTCGGGATAGGGGTCCAGTAGGTAATTCAAATCTTCTATACCCAATTGTGGATTTAACCAATGAGTCCATTCAGATGAATGCAAAAAAACAGGCATACGGTCATGAATGTTTTGCATGGTTGCATTGGGTCGAGTGGTCAAAATAGAAAACGAGTAAAGAGAGTCCAATGGGCTTAAGGGAGAATAAAAGCCGGCTGCAAAAAGAATAGAGTTATTGACCGCTTGTATATAGTGAGGAGTTTTATTCCCTTTTGTACCGGACCATTCAAAAAAACCGTTCAATGGGATAAGGCATCGCTGAGTAGATACGGATCGCCACATGGGTTTTTCGGTTATTTGTTCGGACCGCGTGTTAATGGGTAGTAGGGGGAGGCTTCCTACTTTCGGTTTCCACCCCATGAATCCCCAATGCATTGGTATCCTTATTAACTGGGGAGTATCGGTATCGGGTTGAAGGATGACCGGTACGATATGGCTAGGCGCTATATTATAAGAAGGTAGTGTATGAGCGGTATTCTGTAGATGCTGTTTTCCAAAAATTCCATCTATTTCGTTTGGTAGCGAAGATCCAATCAGTGTATCTATGGTAGTCAGGTCACTAAAAAGAGTGTATCGTCCGCACATTAGGTAAAAGAGACCATTTAATAGAAAATGCGAAGTACAATCCGTCTATTTTTTGCACGGTTTTCTATAATGTCTTGTCCAAATTCGTCAGTATGGGGTGCATTAGGTAAGGGTTGTGTATCTGCATATCCTGACGCTTTGAGATTAGAGGCTTTGTAACCTTGACTGACAAGAAATTTAACTACCTCAGAGGCTCTTGCTACAGAAAGTTCCCAGTTAGAAGGAAACCTTAATGTATTAATAGGAACATTATCCGTATGCCCTTCGATATCTACTTTAAAATTGTAAAATGATAATCCATTTAGAGCATCAGATACTTTACCAATGATACTTTCACCTGAGGGTAATAATTCGGCACCACCTGAGATATAAAGTGAACTACTATTGAATGTCATGACAATTTCTTTGGTAGTCAAATCAATGTTAACTAAGTCTTGTTCACGTTCGTTAACTAAAACAGAATCAAGATCAGCTTTAATTTCTGCTAACGGAGTTTTCTGTATTTCTGTACCCGTTACTTCTGATCTCATTCCTTCTTTCATTTGATCCCATAGAGCTTGATCAGGGGTACTTGAAGCAATTAGAATAGCAAAGAAAGCAAGCAGTAATGTAATCATATCACTGTAAGTAAGAAGATATTCAAGATCTTCTTCTGCTTCTTCTATTTCATTGGAGCTCATAACAAACTTATTTAAATTGTTGTGTTATCAGAATAGTTAATCATCCTTACCTTTACTTTTTCCGTCTTTCTTTTTGAAGTCTCGCTGTAAAAAAGTACTAAGTTTGTCCTGAATAAAAAATGCAGTTTTCTTTTCATTGATTAGAATGATTCCTTCAAGCATAAAAGTCTCTCTAAATCGATTTATAGAGGCTGAATTTTTTATTTTTTCAGCAACAGGATAAAAAATAAATCGGGAGAGTATAATACCATATAGTGTAGTCATCAAAGCAGCTGCAAGTCCAGGTCCCATGCTACTGGGATCGTCCAAGTTACCAAGCATATCAATTAGCCCAAATAATGTCCCGAACATACCAAATGCAGGTGCCGCTCCACCCATCGCGCGAAGGACATCAACAACAACCATTTGCCTAAAATAGGCTTCTTGTATGTGGTTAGTTCCGAATTGACGAATATCATCACTTGAATAATTGGTACTTAAAAGTGAAAAAAGATAACCTTCTAGATATCCATTACGCTCTTCCTCTAATTTATCAAGTGCATTTACTCTATCTTTTCTAATTATATCGTTCCATTCAACTATTGCTTCAAAATCTTTTTGAAGAGATTTTTTATTTGCACCTGCTTGACTAAAAAAGTATCTCACTCCCGCTAAAGCCCTATTTACATACCTAGACTGGAAGGTAATGTAAGAGGCCATAAGTACACCCCCGACCACAATAACTAAACTAGGTATATTAAAAAATTGATTGCCTAAACCTTTAGTAAATTCGGTAACTTTAATTGTTTCAATTACACCAAAAATTATCAGTGATAAGCTGATAACTGTACCGATCATTGAGCCAAATGAAAATTTCATTTATTACTGTCCTCTGCGTATTTCTTGGATTAAAGTTTCTAACTCAGGAATGCTAGGTATAGGAATGTTTGGATCCATTTGCACTGCTCGATTCCAATTGGCACGTGCTGCTGTGATATTTTCTAACATAAAAAAAATAGTTCCTTTAAGCGCGTAAGCGTCAGCTGTTTCTTGTATTTCGAGAGTTTTATCAATAAAATCTAATGATTGTCGATATTCTTCTAAATAAAACAAATCTTGAGCTTTTCGATAGTTAGTAAGTAACATTTGTATATCTTTGGCTCTGCTCTGGACAATACTAGAATCAATTACAACAATAGAATCTTTATCCGCTGGCCGCATACCTCTTAAATCTAAATAAAATTGTTCTTTAGATGGATCTAGTTTAATCTGGATATTTGAACTCTCATTTAAATAATTGACGGTAATTACTTCATTTAGAGGACTAGCATCGGTTGTGTTTACTGTATTGCGTTGAGTGTTGGTATTTACTGTACGTCGACTAGTATCTTCCAACTGTGAAGAAGTATTACTTTGAACCGGCTCAGTGGTTGCGCAGCTCAAAGTAAACGTAATTATGAAAGCTACCAAAAATGCTGTGAGCGTAGTCTTAATTATAAGTACAATATGTTTAAAATCGTAAGACTGCATGGAATCCGATGCCAGTTTGTTTATAAGTTATACGGTCTTTGTTTGGTAACTTAATAGTCTCACCAGCGAGTATTAGATTTCCAAATACCGAAAGCCCAATATTTTTACTCAGATTAAATTGCACTCCAGGTTCTAACACAAACATTTCACCATCCTTGTTACCAAGAGGAAATTGCATATTTAGTTTGGAATAAAATACTACTCGATATTCATCTATATCAGTATTCTTTTCTGATAAGGCTTGGTAATAAATTAAACCCAAATCAAACAGTGATATATCAAATATAGTTAGATCTCTATTTTGAGATCTAACTATATGATAGCCTGCTGTAAAACCAATATAAGAACTATTCTTTAAATCTAAAGGCTGTCTGTAAGAAAACGTTAAACTGAAATCTGTGAGGGCTTGTCGTAATAATGTATCGGCTTGATGTGGAAATATAGTTGATGTGGAATCAGTGCCTGCGCCAGTACTATCATTACTTGATGTTGTAGTCGAGTATTGATTCCTATACCAGCTATCGGAGGATCTAGTTGTAATTCCAAAACTGACCAATTTTTGTGAACCTTGATTCAATGTAGGTAAAACTATAGGTGGGTTTGATATAAATGAGTTACTCCAAACTACTTCCCGTGATTGAGGGTTCATAACGCGAATTCCAATGACAAGTCCTTCTGGTTCTCTCCTTTGCAAACTTAATTCTACTAAACCTTGGACACCATATTTATAAGAAATTTCTTCTAACATATCAGGTGATACATCTGCTAAGGACCTTCCTTGCATATTTAAAATTTGTAGTGTTGAATCGTTTCCTATAATCTTGAGTTTATCATTTGGTTCTAGTTCTGGTGGTGATAATACGGTAAGTCCAGCATACTGGCGCATTGAATATTCGATCTCAGCCCTTAAATATTCTACTTCTTCATTTGTAAACCGTAGGGCTGAATAATTTATTTTATAAATTGCTATACGACGTACACTAACAGGAAAATCAGCTAAATTTGGATGTAACTGTTCTTGGATTTTTTCAATCATATATGGATCACCTTGCTCATGGGTGTAAATCTGAGCAGAGACTGAGACTGTATTAAATAATCCTCCAAAAGTAAGAATCAATAGTAGATTGAATAATCTTTTCATCATCTATGCTTCTGTTTTCATTTTACGACGTACTGCGTAAAGAATGGTTTTTTGAGCATCCTCTACTTCTGAATTAGTAGCTTCAGAAGGCATTTCTATTTCACTTAAAATAAGCTGTTGATCTCTTTTAGTACGAGACTTTAGTACTTTTTCTCTGACAGCAGCTGGTGCAGTGCGTAAAGCTAAAATAAGTGTTTCAGAAGGTATTTCGTCTAGTGCTGATTTTATTAGTTCAATTTTTACTTTTGGTAAATCATCAAATCCAATAAAATATTTTTTAATTTTTTTCGCTAATTCTAAATCTTGTTCTGCAATTGAAGCAACATATGCATCTTGGTCAGAAAGTGGCATGGTTTCAATTGTATTAAGAATAGTTTCAACTCCATCTGCTGCAACATATTTCATGTCAGAAATTGCTAAAGCTTTAGTAGAAAAATGGGAGGCAACTTTTTTATAAACCGAAATAGGTATACTGTTAATTTTCCCCATTTTGAGGAGAACAGATATACGTTTGTCTTCATCCATTTTTTGTAAAACAATACCAGCTCTTTCTCCAGCAACTTGAGCTAATAAAATAGAAACCATTTCATTAGATTCGTCTTTCATAAGGTGTAGAATTTGTTGATCTGTTAATTGATCAACAAAATCAAACATACTAGTTTCTTTGTCTTCTGACTCTTTTGGGCTTTTGTATGTTGTAATACTACTACGTAGGTTTTCTGTCTCATTCATCCTTTCTTCGAGAGAAAGGCTACCAGAGTTATCAATACCATAACTAATTATTTCATAAATATTGGAACTCATATGAGGTTTCAAAATTTTGATTAGTTTCTCATCTACACTAATAAGACTTTTTACGACTTTAGATGAGCCCTGTTCTTCATCATTCGCAATCCATTCACTAAACATGCTTGAAATAATTTTTGGCTTACTAATACACATATTTGCAATGAATGTTTTGTCTCCTTCAAATTTTGCCAATTCTTTGATAGTAGGACCTTTGTGCGAATATTCTCCATTTACTTCAGTAGTATTCGATTGAGGTATATTTAGAATAGTATTAGCTTTCCCTATATCTTGTACAAACTCTTCATCGTTTTTAGTCTTTGGCTTTCTTGAAACAGCAAATATTAAAGCTGTAATGAATAGTATTGCTAGTGCGAGAATGATGTATAATAGTTGCTCTGGGTTATTCCAGTCAATTCCCAAAAATAATTTCTGTTCTCTTTCTTCTACCAGGGTTTGGAAAACAGTATCAGGTAAAACAGGTGAAATATCATTAACTATATTTTCTTCTGGGTCTTCATTAGGCTGTTCTTGGATATTATTGATGATATTGGTACTGTCTAACAATATTGTAGGGCTAGGTGCAGTGGGTTTCTTGATGTCTTGTTCAAAAGCACGACTGTTTCGTGGAAATACTTTCTTACTAACCGAAACAATATCACCCCGGAATTCATCCGCGTTAGCAATTAACGATGCAGCCTCTTCTACGAAATCTACATCTTCATCACTATATGAGGTATCTACAAGTACCTTAATATTCAGTCTAGTGAGTTGAAAACGTGCATCAAATCCAGACGCTTTGATACTGTCCTGCCCAGTAGGTCTGTTTGATTGAAGATTAGGCGGTATAAAAGGGAGCCCAGGCAGATTTTCAATTTTAATATCTTCTTGTGGTTGTACGACCTGGTACCCTTTAGGGACTAAAATGCGCTCTAATGTGGCCTTAACATCTACAATAAATGTTCCCTCACGGTAGTAATCTGAGAGTGCGTTATCTAAAACAACTTCGTAGTATCGTTCGTATTTAGCCGCTTCTTCCTGCACATCTGCAGACGAATTCTGTCCGGGTACTATTTGCCCGGTTACGATCATACTCTGAAGCGCAATAATGCCCGTAAGAGCAAGAATTTTAAGGTTTCCTGCCATGATTTAACCCCCGCAGAAGGTATTTTATTTAAGCCTAAACGTAGATGATGTTAACTACTTCGTTAAGTATGCGAAAATTTTTTGAGTTTTCCACATT
>ERZ891134.213-NODE-213-length-51735-cov-10.531115_pt1 | contig 51735 bp, 39 predicted proteins | sample MGYA00520888_ERZ891134 | MGnify/ENA primary metagenome ERZ891134 (study PRJEB32303, sample SAMEA104408692) | aquatic metagenome | biome: Brackish water; feature: Coastal; material: water | place: Baltic Sea | collected 2014-10-23 | depth 10 m ... | reverse complement strand
ATGAGGAGAGTGAAGATGAGGAGAGTGAAGATGAGGAGAGTGAAGATGAGGAGAGTGATGATGTATTTGAAGCTTCAGAAATTGATATAATAGTTAAAGTTAAAAGAGACATGCCAGATAGCTCTATTTTAATTAAAAACGCAAAAATTATAACAATGAATGGTGATGAAATTATTGAAAATGGAAGTATTTATATTAAGAATAATAGGATTGAAGATGTAAGTGATGGTATTATTGAAATTGAAAATGAGGATGTAACCATTATGGATATGAGTGGGAAAATTATCTTACCTGGTTTCATAGATACTCATGCTCATATGAGACCTAGTTGGAACTTACATAAGTTTCAACCATTTTCTTATGCTGCAAATTTAGCATATGGAGTTACTACTACTAGAGATCCTCAAACAGGAACTACAGATGTACTGACATATAGTGATATGGTTGATACTGGAAAAATTTTAGGACCAAGAATATATTCAACAGGACCTGGTGTTGGATATTGGGGATATAATGTTAAAAGTCTAGATGAAGCTAAAGATGTTTTAAAACAATATTCAAAGTATTATAATACAAAGACAATTAAAATGTATGTTGCTGGAAATAGACAACAAAGGCAATGGATTTTAATGGCTGCCAAAGACCAAAAAATTATGCCCACAACGGAAGGTAGTTTAAATCTTAGATTAAATATGGCTTCTACAATTGATGGTTATCCTGGTCAAGAGCATAATCATCCAATTTATCCAATATTTAAAGATTACATTGGTTTAACAGCATTTACAAAAAGAGCATATACACCCACACTTTTAGTCACATATGGTGGTCCATGGGCAGAAAATTATTATTATGCCACTGAGGATCTTCATGGAGATAAAAAATTAAATTTTTTCACTCCCAAAGAAGAAGTTGACTCAAAATCTAGAAGAAGAAATGTTGGATGGTTTATGGATGAGGAATATACCTTTCCTGAATTAGCAGAATTTGTAAAAGATTTAGTTGAAGTAGGAGGTGTCTCGGGAGTTGGATCTCATGGACAACTTCAGGGTCTTGGCTACCACTGGGAGCTATGGAGTATGGCTGCAGGAGGTATTACAAATCATGATATGCTTAAAGTAGCTACTATTAAAGGAGCATATGCAATTGGTCTTGATAAGGAACTAGGATCAATTGAAAAAGGTAAATTAGCAGATCTAGTAATTTTAAATGAAGATCCTACAGAAAACATAAGAAATACAAATACTGTAAAAATGGTTATGAAAAATGGTAGATTATATGATGCTGATAATTTAGACCAGTTATACCCATTAAAATTAAAAGCTAAAAACTTTGACTGGCAAGTTGAAAATCCAAATTCACTACCAGGATTAAATAAATAGAATTATGAAAAAATTTATACTACTTAACATATTATTCTTAGGTTCGCTTTATTCACAAGATTATTTTTTTGAAAAATATGCTCCTTTTGATGAAGATATAATGTCTCCCGAGGAGTTTCTAGGCTATCCTATTGGCGAAATGCATACAAGACATGATCTAATTGTTTCTTATATGACATATCTATCTAATGCCTCAGATAAAGCAGACATGTTTAGTTATGCAACATCATATGAAGGCAGAAAATTGATCTATTTGATAGTAAGTTCTCCTGAAAAAATTAACAATATTGAAAGCATTAGAAAATCACACCTTTCGTATATTAAACCAGATGATGAAAATTATATTCAATCAGATAAACCTTCTGATTTTCCAGTAATTGTAAATCTAGGATATAATGTTCATGGAAATGAACCTTCTTCTTCGGAAGCGGCAATGCTTACTGCCTACACACTTATCAGTTCTAAGTCTAAGGAAGTTGAAGATTATCTAGAAAATTCAATAATATTAATTGATCCTACAATAAATCCAGATGGAAGAGATAGACATACTCAATGGGTAAATAGCTATAAAGGTTCACCACTGGTTGATGATCCTCAGGATGCTGAACATAATGAATATTGGCCTGGTGGAAGAACAAATCATTATTGGTTCGATCTAAATAGAGATGTACTACTTGGAATTCACCCAGAGACTAGAGGGAAAATTGAATTTCATCATAATTGGTATCCGAATGTAACTATGGATTTTCATGAAATGGGTACTAACAGTACATATTTTTTTGTTCCATGGAAAACTCATGCTGCAAAAGATCCTGTAATACCGCAAGAGAATTATGAATATTTTGAAAGATTATTTGGAGAATTCTTTGCAAAAGGTCTAGACGAAATCGGATCATTGTATTTTTCAAAAGAAGCTTTTGATAAGACTTATCCTGGATATCATTCTTCATATGGTGATCTAATGGGAGGAATAGGAATGTTATTTGAACAGGCAAGTTCTAGAGGGCATAAACAGGTAACACAGTTTGGAGAAATTACATTTCCTTTTACAATAAGAAACCAATATGTGTCTGGAATGAATACTGTAAAAGCATCAGTTGAAATGAAAGATGAATTAAAGGAATATCAGCAAAGATTTTTTGCCTCAGCATTAACAGATGCAGATAAAAAAAGAATAAAGGGGTATTCCTTCAAAATGGGAAAAGATAGAAATAAAACTAAAGCATTTATTGATAAATTAATGATTCATGACATCAGTGTCTTAAAAGACAATAATAATTTCTTTGTTCCTACAAAACAAAGAAATTATAGAACTGTGAGATCTATCTTTGAGACTAATACTGAATTTAGAGATAGTGTTTTTTATGATGCTTCAGCATGGTCAATTGCTAACTTTTACGATATTGATTATAATTCTTCATCAAAAGATTTTCGAGGAGTTAAACTTGATAATATAGATGATTTATTTACTGTAAATGAAATTCACCAATCTGAATATGCCTATATAATTAATTCTGTTGATTATAATATTCCAGCAGTAATTAACAGTTTAGTTAATAATGACATCCTAGTATCAACTGCTTTTAAGCCTTTTACTATTAATACTTCTAGCGGACTTGTTCCATTTGATTATGGATCTTTAGTAATTCCTGTAAATCTTCAAAAGATAAGCTCAAAAGAATTATTTAATAAACTTAAAAATATTCAAAATAAATTTCAAGTAAATATTTACTCTGCTCCATCTGGTTTAAGTTCTGGTGGAATTGATCTTGGAAGTGGATATGTTTCGGTTGTGAAAAAACAAAAAGCAATGATGCTAGTTGGAACTGGAGTTAGATCTTATGAAGCTGGAGAAGTCTGGCATCTTCTAGATCAAAGAGTTGGAATGCCAATTTCAAAAATACCTATTAGAAATTTTGATAGAGTTTCTTTAGATACATATACAACAATGGTAATAGTATCTGGTAGTTATGATTTTAATGAAGATCAGATAAAGAAAATAAAAGATTGGGCAAGTAATGGTAATACGATTATTTCAATAGGCTCTGGTTCAAAATTCCTTATTGATAATGAAATTGTAAATGAAAAATTACTTAAATCTGAAAAAAATGAGGATACAAAAGATTTTCAACCATACATTGATGCACAAGATAATAGAGGAAAAGAAAGAATAGGTGGTATAATTTTAAATGCTGAAGTTGATTTGACACATCCTATTGGATTTGGATATGAGGATTCTAACATTCCAGTTTATAGAAATAATACAGTATGGATTCAACCAGCAGATAACGAATATTCGTCTGTCGTAAGGTATACTAGCGATCCATTGATAGATGGGTTTATTACAGTTAAAAATTCAGAAAAACTCGATTCTACAGTTTCTCTATTAGTTTCTAAAATTGGAAGAGGTAGAGCGGTTATGTTTTCTGATAACCCTAATTTTAGAGGCTCATGGTATGGAACAAATAGACTATTTTTAAACGCAATATTGCTAGGAGATAAGATTCAAGTTCCATAATGAAATGGTTTAGAGATATAGGACCAGGTGTATTAATTGCTGCTGCATTTATAGGACCAGGAACTGTCACTCTATGCACAATTGCTGGTGCTTCTTTTGGATACTCATTAATCTGGGCTATTATTTTATCTACATTTTTTACAATTGTACTTCAGGAAATGTCATTAAGAATAGGCTTAGCTACAAGAATGAACTTAGCTAGGGTTATAAGAACTTCAATAAAATCATTTTTACTAAATAGGCTGTTAATATTACTTGTAATTTCTTCTATTTTAATTGGAAATGCAGCTTACGAAGCTGGAAATATTACTGGAGCATCGCTTGGTCTTTCAGCTATTATTAATAATCAATCATTTAATTATTTTCCAGTTTTAATTGGAATAATTGCATTTATAATACTTTATCAAGGAGATTATAAAATTATTGAAAGATCTCTTATATCACTTGTAATAGTTATGAGCATATCATTTTTTATAACAGCTATTATGACTAAGCCTGATATTATTAATCTTCTAAATGGTATGTTTAAGCCTAAAATTAATTCAGATAACCTGATTATCATTTTAGGCCTCATTGGCACAACAGTAGTACCATATAATATCTTTCTTCACTCATCACTAGTTTCTGAAAAATGGAATTCTATTAATAAACTTAAAGTTGCTAGATTAGAAAGCTTTATTTCAATCCTTCTTGGTGGTTTAGTTTCGTTATCAATAATAATAACAGCTGCTTCTGTAAATAACCAAAATGTAACAGGTGTAATAGATTTAGCAAAAGGATTAGAACCTCTTTATGGAAAATTTGCAATCTATTTCTTAGGAATAGGCTTATTTGCCTCTGGAATTACTTCTTCTATTACTGCTCCGTTAGCAGCTGCATACGTTGCTAAAAGTTGCTTTGGCTGGAATGGCTCACTTAAGAGTAAAAGATTTAGGTTGATTTGGTTTTCAATTCTATTTATAGGTGTATTAATATCAATGATTAATATTAATCCTATTGAAATAATCAAGTTTGCACAGTTTTCAAATAGTCTTTTGCTTCCAATAATTGCTATAATTCTTTTATGGTTAATTAATAACAAGAATATAATTAGCAGTAAATACAATTACAGATATCAAAATATCCTAGGTGTTTTTATAGTGATTATTTCACTTTTACTTGGGGTTAAAGGTATAATTTCTCTATTATAATGTTGAATATTAATTGTGATTTAGGAGAAGGTTTAAATAATGAACATTTAATTATGCCATTAATTAATTCATGTAATATTGCTTCAGGTGGTCATGCTGGAAATACTGAAAGTATGATAGAATGTATTGAAATATCAATTAGATGTAATGTTGAAATTGGAGCTCATCCATCATATCCTGATAAATTAAATTTTGGTAGAAAAAAAATTAATATTTCTAAATCTGATTTGTCACAAAGTATAAAAAATCAAATACAATCATTAGAGGATATAGCTAGTTCATATGGAAAAAAATTGAATCATATTAAAGCACATGGCGCACTATATAACGAAATGATAAGTGATCAAGATCTTGCAGATTTGTATCTTGATACATTAAAAGATTTTAAATCAAAATATTCATTATATGTACCATATAAATCAAAGATTGAAGAGTTAGCTTTAAAAAGAGGATTTCATATACTCTATGAAGTATTTGGTGATAGAAATTATAATGATGATTTAAGTTTAGTCTCAAGACAAAAAGAGAATGCACTTATTAATGATCCTGAAGAAGTTATTAATCATTTAACACAAATTATAAAGACAAATACAATTAAAACAATTTCAGCAGATTCTCGTGAAATAATATTTGATACTATTTGTATTCATTCGGACACAAATAACTCAATAGAAATCCTTAAAGAGATTAATAGAGTTTTTAAGAATAAATAATGTTATGAAATATTTTATTTACAATGAAAATTCCATCTTAATTACCTTCGATTCTAATATAAACTCTGAATTAGTTTATGAAATTTCTTCTCTAAGAATTAAAATTGAACATGATTTTAATGAATATCTAATTGATGCTGTACAGTCTATAAACTCATTGCTTATTATTTTTAAAAGAAATAAAATTTCAGCAAATAATTTATTAAATAAAATAAAGAATTTAAATCCTGAAAACACTGCTCAAAAATTGAAAAGTAAAATATGGGAAATACCTGTGTGTTATGATCTAACTTACGCTACTGATCTTGAGGAATTTTCTAAATCAAAAAAAATAAGTAAGAATGAGGTTGTCCAATTGCATAAATCTAAAATATATGATGTTATTTCTATGGGTTTTTTACCTGGTTTTATGTATTTAGGAACTACTGATTATAGACTTCATTGTGAAAGAAAACTTAAACCTTCTCTTGAAGTAAAAAGGGGATCAATAGGTATTGCTTTGAATCAAACGTGTATTTACCCCCAAGATAGTCCGGGAGGATGGCACATTATAGGGGTTTCCCCTTTAGAGTTCTTCAATTTAAAATCAAAATCTCCATGTTTTGTAAATCCAGGAGACAAAGTTAAATTTTTAGAAATATCAAAATCTAAGTTTGAAATTTTGAAGAAAAATAAATCTTTAAAACCTAATTTTAGCTAAATGATAAAAGTGCTTGACCCAGGTCTATATTCAACCATTCAGGATAATGGTAGATATGGGTATAGAAATATAGGTGTTCCGTATTCAGGATTTATGGATAAAGAAAGTGCTACAATTGCCAATAAAATTCTTGGAAATGAATTAAATGAGTGTCTTTTGGAAATTACTTTAATAGGGCCTACTTTACTTTTTAACGACAACTATACTTTATCTGTAACGGGTGGAGATTTTAATCCGACAATTAATAATAAAAAAATAGAATTGTATAAACCTATAGATGTTAAGTTAGGAGATATTTTAAAAATTAATCAAACATCAAATGGTGCAAGATGTTATTTAGCTTTTTCAGGAGGTATAGCTAGTGAAAAATATCTAGGAAGTAAATCTTCTTTAAAGAATATAACTCCATCTTATTTTTTAAAAAAGGGAGATGAAATTAAAGTATTAAAAAATAATAAATTAAATTTTGTTGTTGATCAAAAACTAAAATTAACAACAAGTAGTTTTTTGAATGTTTTTAGTGGACCTGAATTTAGTATTCTTAGGAAAGATTCAATACATAATTTATTTAATAAAGAATTCACAATAGGTATTAACAATAGAATGGCTTATAATTTAACAGAACAAATTCAAACTAAAACCAAATCAATCATTTCATCTCCAGTATTACCAGGAACTGTTCAGCTGACCCCTTCAGGAAATATTATAATTCTACATAGAGATTGTCAAACAACAGGAGGATACTCTAGAATACTTCAATTAAATGAGAAATCTATGGATAATTTATCTCAATTAAAAAATGGGGATAAAATAAAATTTAAATTAATAAAATAGTAATGAAATATATTAAAAAACCATCAATATTATTCTGGAACTATAAAAACTAATGGATCAAAATCCCATAAGATAGGAAGTAAAAAGAATACAAAAAGAGTCAGCAGAATAATTGATAGTAAGTTCATCCATATACCTACACGCACCATATCTGGTATGCGTAAATATCCTGATCCAAAAACTACCGCGTTAGGAGGTGTTGCAACTGGTAACATAAATGCACAAGTTGCTGCAACTGTAGCTGAAACCATTAAAATGAATGGGTGAACATCTATTGTTATTGCCATTGGATATAAAATGGGTAATAGCATTGCTGTAGTTGCTAGATTAGATGTGATTTCTGTAAGAAAATTAACTGCAGTAATTAAAATTATAACTAATAAAAATAGTGAGACACCATCCAATAAGGTCATTTGAGAACCTATCCATAAAGCTAAGCCACTATCTTTAAATCCTGCAGCTAAAGCCATCCCCCCTCCAAATAACAATAAAATTCCCCAAGGTAATTTTACAGCTTCTTCCCAATTTATAAGTCGTCTTTCTTTGTTTTTAGTAGGTATTAAGAAAATGATAATTGCTCCTATCATTGCAATAATAGTATCATCAATGGATGGGATAATTGATTTTAATAAAAAAGATCGACTAACCCATGCAAATGCAGTTAAGCCAAATACTAGCGCTACTATTTTTTCTTCATAGCTAATTTTACCTAATGCTTTTAGTTGTTTGCTAATCTCATCTCTTCCACCAGGAAAAGTTTTTTGTTTAAACTGGAAAGCAAAACTGGTTAGATATTTCCAACATAGAAATAGCAACACAATAGAAATAGGAAAACCAAATTTAAACCATTGTGCGAATGTGATTTCATATCCAAAGGTTTCCTCTACTACACCTGCTAAGACTAAATTAGGGGGTGTTCCAATAAGAGTACTTAACCCTCCAATAGAAGCACTATAAGCAATACCTAGCATCAAAGCCTTTCCGAAAATTAAATTTTCTTTCTCAATTGTATTAGGATCATCTTTTAATTGAGTTACTATTGCAATTGCTATAGGTAACATCATAACAGCAGTTGCAGTATTTGATATCCACATTGACATAAATGCAGTAGCCATCATAAAACCAAGAATAATATTTACCACGTTAGTTCCAATTAAATTGATAATATTTAATGCTATACGTTTATGAAGATTCCATTTTTGGATAGCTATAGCAATTATGAAACCACCTATATATAAAAAAACATACTTATGTCCAAAAGAAGCAGTTGTTTCGGAAAGTCCTAATCCACTAGTTAAGGGGAATAAAATAATAGGCAACAAAGCTGTTACAGCTATTGGGATTGCTTCTGTAATCCACCATATTGCAATCCAAGCAGTTGATGCAAGAATAGCATTAGCTCTTGGGTTTAGTCCTTCAGGATTAAAGAAAAATAAAATTAAAATGAATGCTAATGGCCCTGAAATTAAGCCAATTTTTTTATAATTAGTATACATATTAGATTTATAAATTTAGAATTTTAAAACGATTAAAAAAAAAATAAATAATTTAGAACGTGGAAATAAAAAAGGTTGCTGTAATTGGAGGAGGAGCAGCTGGGTTTTTTGCAGCAATTTCAGTAAAAGAAAATCATCCTACCCATCAAGTAATCCTTTTTGAAAAAACATCTAAAGTTCTATCTAAGGTTAAAGTTTCTGGTGGAGGTCGTTGTAATGTTACTCATAACTGTTCAGATATATCAGATCTTTGTAATGCATACCCTCGAGGTGGCAAGAAATTAAAATCACTTTTTTATCAATTTAGTACTAATGATACAATTGATTGGTTTGAAAGTAGGGGAGTTCCATTAAAAACAGAAAAAGATGGTAGGGTATTTCCAGTATCTAATAATTCACAAAGCATAACAGACTGTTTGATAAATGAAATTAATCGTTTAAATGTTAAATTAGAATTAGGTCAGACCATTGAAAACATAGAACAAGAAAAAATAGGATGGAAGCTTAAATTTAAAGATCAACCCAATCAAAATTTTGATGCAGTTATTATTGCAACAGGAGGAAGTCCTAAACTTAAAGGGTTTGAATGGTTACATAACTTAGGACACAATATTATTCATCCAATCCCCTCATTATTTACTTTTAATATGCCAAATGAATCTATTATAGAACTTATGGGATTGGTTGTTGAAAAGGCGCGTGTAAAGATTAAAAACAGCAAAATTCAAACTCAAGGACCTTTGTTGGTAACTCACTGGGGTATGAGTGGACCTGCAATTTTAAAAGCATCTGCATTTGGGGCAAGATTTTTAAGTGAACATGAATATCAATTTGAAATTGAAGTTAACTGGATTAATGAAACAAACACGGATTTACTATTTGACCAACTCCAACATTTTAGTCAATTGAATCCTCATAAGAGAATAGGTAATCACAAAGTATTTTTGATCCCTAACCGTCTTTGGATTTTTTTATTATCAAAAGTAGAGATACCCGTTGAAAAGAAGTGGAATGAGATTGGAAAAAAGAAATTTAGAAAATTAATAACCATTTTAACCCAAGACAATTACAAAGTTTCCGGCAAGACAACCTTTAAAGAAGAGTTTGTTACCTGTGGAGGAATTGATTTGAATGATATAAACTTTAAGACCATGGGAAGTAAAAAAGTAAATAATTTATATTTTGCAGGTGAGGTTATAGATGTTGATGCCATTACAGGAGGCTATAATTTTCAGGCTGCTTGGAGCGGAGGTTTTGTGGCTGGAAAATTAGGGAGTAAGTAATAATATTTTTCTTTAAATAATTATAAAAAACCCCTTCTAAAAGAAGGGGTTTAAAAGTATTAAGCGGAGAAAGAGGGATTCGAACCCCCGGAGGTATGACCCTCAACAGTTTTCAAGACTGCCGCATTCGACCACTCTGCCATTTCTCCAAATGCAGATGCAAATATACACGATTTTAGGTATAAAAAAATATTTTAACCCAAGGTGGAATCAAAAAATAATTGTCTTACTTTTAATATCGTGCTGTTAGACATTAATACAATCTTATTACTTGTTGGAATTGGACTATTTGCTGGTGTTGTAAATACTTTAGCAGGTGGAGGTTCATTAGTAACTTTACCTGTACTAATTCTTTTTATGGGACTAGATGAAGCCACTGCAAATGGTACTAATAGGCTTATGGTTATTTCAGCTGCTCTAGTTGCAAGTTATGGTTACAGAAGTAAAAAGATTGTAACTCATCCCTATGGACTATATTTTGGAATAGTAGCTACATTTGGAGCAATAATTGGAGCTAAAATTGCTATTGATATTGATGGAGACACCTTTAAAAGATTTCTAGCTATTATAATGATTACCGTAGGTATTATAATTGTATTTAGATCAAAGTCAATTGCTTCTTTAGATCTTCCTGAAAGACTTTCAGGTAAATTTTTAATAGGAGGTTTAGTAGGTTTCTTTTTTATTGGTATATATGGAGGGTTTCTTCAGGCTGGAGTAGGTATTGTTATTATGCTCCTTCTTACTCAATTAAATAGAATTAATCTTTTAAGAACTAATTCAATTAAAGCTTTCTCTGTATTTGTTTATTCTATTGCTGCTGTGGCAATTTTTGCTTTAGATGGTAAAATATTATGGATTGTAGGTCTTTGGATGGTTCTTGGTTCTATAATAGGAGCATGGCTATCTAGCAGATGGTCAGTCAAAAAAGGTGATAAAGTAATAAGAGTTACACTTCTAATAATGGTTTCTTATATGGCTGTAAAACTCTGGTTAGATACATTTAATAGCTAGTATAATCTACTATGCTTAATCCATAACCAGAAAGTCCTACACGATGTTTTTGTTCCGAATTACTCATTAGTTTAACTTTAGAAATATCCAAATCGTGTAAAATTTGAGCACCAATTCCAAAATCTCTAAAATCAATTTTAGGTTTTTCAGAATCTTGAATCATAGAGTTAAGTTTGTTTAATATATTTTCAGATGATTGATTTTGATTAATAAATATTACAGCACCTTTCCCTTCTTTATTAATCTGATCAAAAATTTTATCATATTTTTTTTCATTAGTCCCTGACAATATCTTAGTAACATCATTGTCAGCTACTGATGAATTTATTCTTGTTAAAATAATATCATCTTTATTCCATTTGCCAAGAGTTAATGCTATATGAACTTGATCATTATTAGTTTGTTTATAGGCTCTTAATCTATAAGTTCCAAAATTAGTCTCGACATCTTTGTCAAAGCTTTTGCTAATTAAGCTATCGTTTTTCATTCTATATGCGACAAGATCTTCTATTGAAACTAATCTTAAATTAAATTTTTTAGCAACTTCTGCTAATTCAGGCAATCTAGACATAGATCCATCATCGTTCATTATTTCAACTATAACTCCTGCGGATTTAAAACCTGCAAGTCGTGCAAAATCTATAGCTGCTTCTGTATGTCCTGTTCGTCTTAGTACACCTCCATTTTTTGCAATTAAAGGAAAAATATGTCCAGGTCTTTGAAGATCCTGAGGTTTTGTGTTTTCATCAACTAATGCTTTTACTGTTTTGGATCTATCTGAGGCAGATATTCCAGAAGTTACACCATTTCCTTTAAAATCAACAGAAACCGTGAATGCTGTTTCAAGAGGGTCAGTATTGTTAGGCACCATCTTTTCAAGACTTAGTTTGGAACATAATTTCTCTGACATTGGAACACATATTAATCCTCTCCCATTTTTTGCCATAAAATTTATCTTTGAGGAATCAATGGTTTCTGCAGCAGTAACAAAATCTCCTTCATTTTCTCTGTTTTCATCATCAACTACAATAATAATTTCACCTTTTTTTATTGCAGAAATTGCATCTTCTATTTTATCTAACTTAATCTTACTCATTTTTTGAACTTAAGTTTATTAATTAATTGAATTGCCTTATCATACAGAGTGAAACTAAATCCTCTGTCCGCTGATACAATTTTAGTGAGATAAATAGCAAAAGGTGCTATAACAAATGTAGATATCCAACTTCCTATAAAAGGACTTATTGTACTATCCTCTGCAGCATTTTTTCCAAAAACTCCTATATAATGATAGGTTAAAAATATTACAATTGATAAAACTAGAGGAAGACCTAACCCTCCTTTTCTTATTATAGCTCCTAATGATGCTCCAATAAGAAATAAAAATATACATGCAAAGACTAAGCTATATCTTTCATTTATAGTAAGCTGATGAAGGTTTATAAGTTTTTGCTGTAAGAAATACACCTTCTTTTTATTATTTAATTGCCTTAGGTAAACATCTACTTCTTGCTCTGCCTTACTTAAGACACCATTTATTTCATATATCTCAGGATCATTAATTAGATTCAGAAAAGAACCACTTAAATTAAAATTATTTAACGCAATTTGATTAGAATTAATATTTGGAAGTTTTCTTAAAGTGTGACCATTCATGAAAACTTCTCCAAATGAAGATTTGTCATTATTAAATTTAATTTCTAGAGTGTCTGAGTTATATTTTAGTTGATTCACTCTTTGCATTTTATATGTTGATCTATAATTCTCTTCATCCAGATCAATATTATTAAATTCCGATACATCAATGTTCAAAATATACTCATCAAATGAAGCTCTAGAATGAGGGTATTTTTGTTTTTCAGCTTGAGTAGATGCAACTAATTCTTCATATCTATTTCCATTTCTCAAAATTAATTGTAGATATGAGTCATTTTCATTTCTTACTTCTCCTTTTTCTGCTTTAATTACAATCCTATTTATATTATCATCTGATATGCTATGAAGAATAATATCTTCAAGATATTGATCATTATCCCCATACTTTCTAGCAACTTTAATATTCATATTACCAATATCATTGAATATCCCTTCACGAATACTTAAAGTAGGCTTTAGCTTAGCTAAATTTTTTCTCAAATTATAGGATTTTAATTCTCCATATGTTACTACATTATCTGAAAAATAGAATGATCCAATTCCAAGAAAAATATGAAATACTAATAAAGCTATCATACTTCTTACTATTGATATTCCATTTGATTTCATTGCAATGAATTCATAGTTTTCAGATAGTGTTCCATAAGTAGTTAAGGATGCAAGAAGTATTGATAGAGGTAAAACTAGAGGAACTAGTTTTGGAGAAAAATACATGAAAAATTTACCAATTGTAAATATATCTAAACCTTTACCTGCAAGTTCATCAATATAAAGCCAGAATGTTTGTATGATAAATATTAAAAAACATATGACGAAAACACCAATGAATCTTGTTAAATATGATTTTAATATGTATTTGTCTAATATTTTCAATTTTCTGTAACTATTAAATAATCTTCATAATCATTTATGTCAAATTTAAATAAAGACAAGGGAACATTTAAATTATAATCATAAGTTAATGTTAAAAACTTATTAATTTCTTCACCTGTTTCTTTTTCAATCATTTCAATTTTTTCAATTGAAAGATTAGAATTTATAAATAGATTATAAATTATTTCTTCTTCTTCTTCAATACTCTCCGCAGCAATAAAATATATGTCATTAGATATATTTTGTTTTTTTAAATCAAATCCTTTCAAAAAAAATTTAAATATCTGGTTTGGTGAGAAATTAAAAAATGAAGTGTTCTCAGTACTTATTATTACCTCTTTATTTTCATGAATAATTGTGTAAAATTTTTCACCATCATAAATCTGATCAATTTCATTTGTGTCTATTAAATAGCTTTCCTGCTTAATATAAAATTCTCCTCTGATTGGTAAAATATTATTTTCAAATTTTGAAGAAATCTCAAATTTATAGTAAACATTATCTAATGATAATACATTTTTATTGACTCTTTTAAGGAGGTCAACTGCAGACTCTTGAGCTGATAGATTTGAAAAACCTAAAAGAATTACAATAAATTTTATAAGTATTTTATTTTTGTCCACCACTTAACAGAGTTTCTAATGAATTTAAATCTGATATTAAAACTTGTCTTGGTTTACTTCCTTCAAATGGGCCCACTATACCAGCATCTTCCATCTGATCAATTAATCTTCCTGCTCTATTATATCCTAGTTTAAGTTTTCTTTGAAGTAAAGATGCTGAACCTTGTTGGTTTGAAACTATTACTCTTGCTGCTTCATTAAACATTGAATCTCTATCTTCTATTGATATGTCTGAAGACGATCCACTTTCATCTTTAGAAAATTCAGGAAGTTCATATGCAGTTGGATATCCCATTTGCGATCCAATAAACTCTGATAATTTTTCAACTTCTGGGGTGTCAATAAAACCACATTGTATTCTTGTTAGATCATTTGATTGAGAGTATAATAAATCTCCTCTTCCAATCAATTGTTCAGCTCCGCCTGTATCTAAAATTGTTCTTGAATCAATTTTAGAGGTAACTCTAAAAGCGATTCTGGCAGGAAAATTTGCTTTAATTAAACCTGTTATTACATTTACTGAGGGTCTCTGCGTAGCAATTATTAAATGAATACCAACAGCTCTTGAAAGTTGCGCTAATCTTGCTAAAGGAGTCTCTACTTCTTTTCCAGCTGTCATTATTAAATCTGCAAACTCATCTATTACAAGGACTATATAAGGTAGAAATGTATGTCCATTTTCTGGATTTAATTTTCTAGATATAAACTTCGTATTATATTCTTTAATATTTCTAGTCATGGCATCCTTAAGTAATTCATATCTTTTATCCATTTCCATACATAATGAATTAAGTGTGTTAATTACTTTATCATTATCTATAATAATAGCATCTTCTGATTCAGGAAGTTTTGCTAGATAGTGTCTTTCAATCTTGTTATAAATTGATAATTCAATTTTTTTTGGATCGACTAAAACAAACTTTACTTGAGCTGGATGTTTTTTATAAAGAATTGATGTAAGAATAGCATTAATTCCTACTGACTTACCCTGACCTGTTGCCCCTGCCATTAAAAGATGTGGCATATTAGTTAAATCAACAATAAATGTTTCATTGCTAATTGTTTTTCCGATTGCAATTGGAAGCTCCATTTCAGATTCAATATATTTTTTTGAAGAAATAAGAGATTTCATTGAAACAATAGATTTCTTTTTATTAGGAACTTCAATACCAATAGTTCCCTTCCCAGGAATTGGGGCAATTATTCTAATGCCAAGTGCTGAAAGAGATAAAGCAATGTCATCTTCAAGATTTTTAATTTTTGAAATTCTAACTCCTGCATCAGGAATTATTTCATATAGTGTAACAGTTGGTCCTATGGTAGCTTTAATTTGCTTTATGCCAATGTTATAATTCTTTAGAGTATCAACTATTTTATTTTTATTGGTTTCAAGTTCATCTTGATCGATTTTGATTGTACCATCTCCATAATCTTTCAAAAGATCAATACTTGGATTTTTAAAATTACTTAAATCTAGAGTAGGATCGAACTTCTTAAGATCAGCTTTATTAAAGCTAATATTTTTAGTGCTCTTTTCCTCAAAATTTATTTCTTCAACCTCCATTGATATGCTATCATCATTTTCTTCAGTAGGCTCTGATTGTATCTCATTTTCATCATTAACCTTTGACTCTAGATTAACTTCTAGATCTGAGTCTTCAACTTTAATGTACTCAAATATTTCATCATTAAGCTTATCTTCTTGAAGATTCTCTTCTGATTTTTTTGTAAGAGAAAAATTACCTAATAATGTAACTATTGAATTGGGAGTGATATTCCATAAGACTGCAATTGATAAAATGAAAATGAAACTTATAAATAGTAATATTCCTGTCATTCCAATGTAAGTCTTAAGAAATGAATTTATTTCAAACCCAACAATACCAGTTTGAATTGGAAAATAATTACTAAGATATCCAGTTAATAGAATTGTCCAGATAGTTAGTATTAGCAGCCAATTAATCCTTTTGAATAACTCAAGTATTTTTTTATTAAAAAGTAAATAATAGGATGAAATAAAAAGAATTACAGGGAATATAAAACTAGAAATTCCAAATAGATTGTAAATAAAAAAGTGACTTATTGATGCGCCTATTTTTCCTAATATGTTTTCAACTTCAATATTTCTGTCAAAAAGACTTCCAATACTACTTTGATCAACCTTCCAATTATACATATATGATATAAATGAAGTGAAAAGTGTTACAGAGAGAAACAGAAAAATATAGCCAAGTATAACTTTAAATTTGTTTACATCGGCTTTTTTCTTGCTTCTCATAAATAAACAGTATTATACAAAAATACAAAGATGAGTTTAGATAATTAATTTTTATTTCCTAAAGTCCTGATTTTAATTCTAAGTGCAGCATAGATTAATGTCATGAATGGACTAATCCAATTAAAAATTGCATAAATAAAATATTCTCCAACTCCAACTCCTAGAACAGAAGAGTGGTATGCACCACATGAGTTCCATGGAATTAAAGCAGATGTAACCGTTGCAGAATCTTCAAGAGTTCTACTTAAATTTTCAGGAGCAAGATTTTTGTCTTTAAAAGCTTTTTCAAACATTTTTCCTGAAACTACAATTGAAAGATATTGATCTGATGCACTAACATTTAATGCTAAACAAGATGCTACTGTACTTGCAAATAATTTAAATGTTGTATCAGCCCATTGTAATAGTGTCTTGCTAATGGTTTTAAGTGCTCCAATAGCCTCCATCACCCCTCCAAATACCATTGTCCCAATTACTAAAAATATTGTATTCATCATACCTAGCATTCCTCCTGTTGAAAATAAATCATTTAATATCACATTATTTGTTTCAATGTTTACAGGTCCAGTAATTGTATCCATAATTACAACATAAGTATTAGTAAGTTTAGAATAACTTCCAGAAGAAAGTTCTGATATAATTTGTGGTTGAAATATGACAGCAAATACAGCACCTGCTAATGTTCCAATTACTAACGCAATTAAGGGAGGTGTTTTTTTTATAATCATAATTAAAACTAATATTGGAACAATAAATAGGATTAACGTAATATTAAACTTTTCAGTAATAGTGGTAAGTAAATAAGTATTATCAGTTGATCCATCTGATACTTGTAAAAATCCAAGAATGATAAAAACAATTAGAGTTATCGATATACTGGGGATGGTAGTATAAGTTAAATATTTAATGTGTTTAAATAAATCAACTTTAGTAACAGCCGCAGCAAGATTAGTTGTATCACTAAGTGGAGAAAGTTTGTCTCCAAAGTAAGCACCTGCAATTACTGCCCCTCCAACCATTCCTGGGGGAATGCCTAGAGCTTTACCAATTCCTACTAATGCAATACCAACTGTTGCAGATGTAGTCCAACTGCTTCCTGTAGCAACTGATATAATAGAGCATATTATAACACAAGCTGGAAGAAAGATATTAGGGTCTAATATTTTAAGACCATAATAAACCATTGCAGGTATAATCCCACTGATCATCCAAGTACCTGCTAGCGCTCCAACAAATAATAATATTAATAATGCTCCAGTTACTGATTTTACACTATTAGATATGTTTTTAAGTATTTCTTTGTATGATACTTTGTAAATAAAACCTATAGATGCACCAAATAGTCCAGATAAAATTAGAATAAACTGATTGGTTCCGTTTAAAGAATCATCACCATAAATTAAAACGTTAATACTTAAAAGTAAGACAAGAAAGAAAATAGGAAGCAGGGCTATTCCAATCGGTAAACTTACATTAGAAGAGTTTTTCAAATTATAAAATATATTACAAGTTCAGAATTTTTTTTTTAATCATAAATATATTATGATACTTATTTAATTAAACCTTATTTATTTTAGCCAGGTTATCGCATAACTAAAAAAATGAACAAATTAATCCTTCATTATAAGACTTATATCATAATAATTAAAAGTGAATTATTAAAATTTGTATAAATTAAACATACATTTATTTAAATTTGCAGAATTAAATATGGATGAAAACAAAAAATTATGTAGGTTGGGAAGAATGGGTTAGTTTGCCAAAACTAAATCTTCCTGCTCTTATTGCCAAGACTGATACAGGTGCTGATACATCAGCACTTCATGCTTTTAATATTCAAACATTTGGTAAAAATAATCAAATGGTCAGGTTTGGAATTAATCCAATAGATACAGATGAAAGATTTTCAATATTTTGCTCAGCAAAAATTATTGATCAAAGAAATATTACTTCTTCAAACGGTATAGCTGAATTAAGGTATGTAATTGAAACAGATTTAATAATTGGTGATGTTAAGAAAAAAATACCTATTACATTAACCAACCGTGAAAACATGAAATATAAGATGATAATAGGTAGAAGTGCTCTTGATGGTTTTCAGATTTCAGTTGATAAAAGTTTTTTGCAAACGGTTTTAACCTATGATCTTTACAAGAAATTAAAAAACATTAGTTACAGGAGAGCTTTAAGGATTGGTATATTAAGTTTAGAGCCTAATAATTACTCTAATCTAAAGATTATAAATGCAGCTGAAGAAAATGGTCATTTTTGTGAAATTTTAAATACTAAAAGATGTTATTTAAATATTGAATCTGATAATCCTGAGGTTCATTATGATGGTAAAGTTTTACCTCATTATGACGTAATTATTCCAAGAATTGGTCCTTCAATAACTAAATATGGTATGGCTGTTGTAAGGCAATTTGAAGCTATGGGTACATTTTGTTTAAATTCATCAATATCAATTGGTACCTCAAGAGATAAGTTAGCTGCACATCAAGCCCTAGCCATTAATAGAATTCCTATGCCTGATACAGCTTTTGCAAATTCACCTCATGACACCAAAAATATTATTGATTTATCTACTGGTGCTCCACTGGTTGTTAAATTGCTTGAGAGTTCTCAAGGTAAAGGAGTAATTTTAGCTGAAACAAAAAAAGCAGCATCAAGTGTGATAAGTGCTTTTCAAAAACTTAATGCCCCATTTATAATTCAAGATTTTATAAAAGATGCAAATGGCTCAGATTTAAGATTATTTGTGATAGGAGGAAAGGTAATTGCTAGTATGATGAGGTCTTCCTCTGATGATGATTTTCGTTCAAATCTTCATGCTGGTGGAAAAGCTATTACAGTCAAGATAACTCAAGAAGAGAGGAGGATAGCAAAGCAAGCTGTCAAAGCCATGGGGTTAAATATAGCAGGTGTAGATATTTTACGTTCTAATGAAGGTCCGAAAGTTCTTGAGGTTAACAGTTCCCCAGGTCTTCAAGGGATTGAATCAATAAATGATATTAATATTGCATCTTTGATAATTGACTATGTAGAGAAACGTCTTGGATTATCGAAAATTACATAATGTTGGAACATAAATTAGATAAAATTTTTGAAGAGAAAATTAAAACTCTTAAGAGTTCGAATTTCCTAGTTGCTCTAAGTGGTGGAGTTGATAGTATGGTTCTAGCAAACTTATTTTTAAAAAATAATCTAAAATTTAATGTAGCTCATTGTAACTTTAATTTACGTTCTGAAGAAAGTGATGATGATGAAATATTTGTTTCTAATTGGTCACAAAAAAATAACATTAAATATTTTAGTTCAAAATTCAGTACAACTGACTATTGTGAAAAGTTTAAACTTGGTATACAAGAGGGAGCAAGAAACTTGAGGTATGAATGGTTTTATGATTTAAAACGTATATATGAATTTGATTTTGTTATTACTGCACATAATTTAGATGATCAAATTGAGACTTATTTAATAAACTCAATGAGAGGAACAGGTTTAAATGGGCTTGTTGGTATTACAGAGAAAACAGAAAGTTTATATAGACCTCTTCTTAATATTTTAAAAGACGATATTGTTGAATATGCAACTCTTAATAGTATTGATTTTAGGGGGGACTCATCAAATTTAAGTAATGATTATTTTAGAAATAAAATACGAAATACGATCATTTCTGAATTTAAAAATTTTGATGATAATGTTATGTTAAAGTTCAAGACCACTATGAATAATCTAAATTCTACAAAGATATTTGTAGACTCAATTATTGGCAATGTTAAAGATAAATATTTCAAGACTGAAAATAAATCTACAAAAATTGAAATAAGTGAAATAAAAAAATTGCACCCGTTAGAATTTTATATACATAATTTATTTTTACATTATGGTTTTGATTTTAAAGAAGTAATTAAGTTATTTAACTCAGATTCAGGTAAGTATATTGAATCGAAAAAATTTAAATTGACAAAAAATAAAAAACACTTATTAATCACTAAAAATGATTAAAAATTTACTGTTTGGAATTATTACTCTTCTGCCACTTAGTGCTCAGGAAACCGAACCTGTTTCTTGGTCATACGAAATAACAAAGCTAAACAGCCTAGAATATCAAATTTCTTTTAATGCAGAAATAATTGATGGCTGGAAACTATATTCTCAGTTTTCACCTGAAGAGGGATCTGTAGCAACTAGTTTTGAATTTATAGATAATAATAATAACTATTTGGCTGATGAAATTTTTAATGAAGATCCATACATAATTGGATATGACAATGTATTCAAGATGGATTTGTATTATTTTGAAGGAAAAGCAAATTTTAATCAATCTATTAAGCTAAATAATAAAGATGTTAACCAGATTAAGATTGAAGTTGAATATTCGTCATGTGATGATGAGTTATGTATTTTTCGAAATGAAACATTCAATATAGTTCTTGATAAAAGCAAGAAAATTGTTCAAGATGACAATGTTACTTTGGATGATATTAAGAAATATAATTCATTGGAACTACAGCTTGATAAATCGAAATACAATAGCGTTGATGTTGTTCAATCATCTAATTATTTTGAGATATTTATTTTTGGACTTTTAGCAGGTTTTTTAGCTTTATTAACACCTTGTATTTTCCCAATGATACCATTAACTGTATCATATTTCATTGATCAAAAAAAGTTAAAATATAATAGTTTAACATCGGCTTCTTTATATGGTTTCTTTATTGTGTTGATTTATATTTTATTAAGTGTCCCATTCCATTTATTTGATAGTTTAAACCCAAATATTTTAAATACTATTTCAACTAATGTTTATGTAAATATTACCTTTTTTTTAGTCTTTATATTTTTTGCAATTTCATTTTTTGGATACTTTGATATTGTAATTCCGAGTAATATTATTTCAGGTTCAGAAAAAAAATCTGAAAAGGGTGGGGTGGTTGGAATATTCTTTATGTCACTAACATTAGCATTAGTTTCATTTTCTTGTACAGGACCTATATTAGGCTCTTTGCTAGCTGGTTCTTTGTCATCTGCTGAATCGGGTGCTATGCAGCTTTCTTCAGGTATGCTTGGCTTTGGTTTTGCTTTAGCTCTACCATTTACTTTTTTAGCATTTTATCCCAAATACTTATCATTGATTCCTAAATCTGGGATTTGGTTAAAAAAATTAAAGGTTTCTTTGGGTTTTATTGAATTAGCATTAGCATTTAAGTTTTTATCAAACGCTGATTTAGTAGAGGGTTGGGGTATTTTAAAAAGAGAAGTATTTTTAATTATTTGGATACTAATTTTCTTAACAATGTCTATGTACTTGTTTGGTTCATACTTTGGTAAATTAAAATTTAATTTTAAGAGCTTGTCAGGCTGGTTTTTCATGTTTTTTTCATTCTATCTGATCAGTGGACTTTATGATAGTAGAAATGTAAGATTCTTGAGTGGTATTTTGCCTCCAGAGTTTTACTCTATTGAAGAAAAAGTTAATGATTGTCCTCTTGGACTAAAATGTTTTAAAGACTTTCAAGATGGTAAAAATTATGCTATCGAAAATGAAAAAATCATTCTTCTAGATTTTACAGGTTGGGCTTGTGCTAATTGCAGAAGGATGGAAGAAAATGTGTGGTCAAAACCAGCAATATTTAATCTTTTAGATAATAATTTTGTTATTATCTCCCTTTACGTTGATGATAGAACAAAACTTTCAATAGAAGAAGAGTTTAAATTTTTAAATAATTCTGGAAATATTCAATACGTTAACAATATAGGAAGAAAGTGGTCTCTTTTTCAGCGTATAAATTTCAATAATGCATCACAGCCTTATTATGTTACTATGCTTCCTTCAGGTAAGGTTTTAACTGAACCTATTCAATTCACATCAGAGAAAAATTTTAAAAACTGGTTAGATTCATCGATTGAAGAATCAATGAAGTGATTTATTTTTGAATATATACTTCTTCAAAAGGAACTCTAAATCTTTCACCGTAAACCCCTTCTTTTAATCTAATTCCACACCCAATTATCATATTAATTTCAGACTTTTTATTTAGGTTCAACAAACTTTTAATTTTAAGAGAGTCAAAGCCTTCCATAGGACAGGTGTCATAACCAAATCCAGCCATACTTATCATGAAATTTTGAGATGCTAATGCTGCACTTTTATGAGCAACTATCCTAATATCAGAAGCTCTTAGTTGCCTATACATTACTCTAAATAGTCCTATTATAGAAGCAAATATATATTTAAGGAAACTTATTATACCTAAAAAATCTTTATATACAAAAGGTATAGCTCTTTTGTAATATTTTTGTGTTAAATCGTAATTCCTATCACTAAGATTTTTCTTTGACAAATTAAAAAAATCAATATTTTGAGAAGCTCTTATTTTCCACAAATCTTTCCTAACCACAGTAATTACAATTTGCTTTGCTGTTGAAGCGGCAGGTTGATTAAAGCATATTTTTGAAATCTTATTTAATAATTCTTTGTTAGTAATATGATAAAACTCCCAAAGTTGAAGATTGCTACTAGTAGGAGCTAATACCCCATTTTCAATGCATTTTTTTACAATATCTGAGTTTAATTCTTTATTAGGATCAAACTTTCTGACAGATCTTCTATATTTTATGGCCTCACTTACAGTCTTCTCCATTTTATAGTTTCTCCAATAATTTCTTAATTAATTTAAATGAGTTAGGATAGGGTCCGTATCTAAATGGAATATCAATCATTGATTTTTTCTTAAGAACAGGTTTATAGTGACTAAAAGTGTCAAAACTAAATTTCCCCCTGTATGCACCCATTCCGCTTTCTCCAATACCACCAAATGGCAGATTTGAATTCACATAATGTATTAGAGTATCATTTACTACACATCCTCCAAACTTATTAGAGTCAATTAATTTATCAATAAATTTTTGATTATTTGAAAATATATAGAATGCGAGTGGAGTTGGATTTAAGTTTAGTATTTTATTTAAATCATTTTCATTTTCATAAGATATAATTGGTAAAATAGGGCCAAAAATTTCTTCTTTCATGATTTCTGAATTTATATCAGGATCAATCACTAATGTAGGCTCGATATAAAGGTTATTTTCATCAATTCCCCCCCCAAATTCAATATCTTGATTATTAAGATTTTCTTTAAGCCTTAATAGGTTTGCTTTATTAATAATCCTTCCATAACTATCGGAATCATGAGGAGTGTTTCCAAAAGTTAAAATTATATTTTTTTTGAGCATTGAAATCAGTTCACTTTTAACATGAGTGTTAACGAGAACATAATCTGGGGCAATGCAAGTTTGACCACAATTAACAAATTTACCTGAAACTATCCTTTTAGCTGTTTTATCCAAATCTATATTACTATCAACTATACATGGGCTTTTTCCTCCAAGTTCTAATGTAGTGGGGGTTAAGTGTTTTGCAGCCTTCTCAGCTACAATTTTTCCAATTTTTGTACTTCCTGTAAATAATATATAATCCCATTTTTTATCAAGAAGATATTTAGCAGTTTCAGCATCCCCTTCAATAACAGAAACTAAATTTTGAGGAAAGACACTGCTGATCAATTCCTTAAGTACTGAAGATGTGTTTGGAGCTAATTCAGATGGTTTTATTATAACTGAATTTCCTGCTCCAACGGCACCTATTAGTGGAGTTAGTGATAACTGAAATGGATAATTCCATGGGGTTATTATAAGTGCTTGACCATAAGGTTCTGGTAAAAGATAATCTGATGATGGGAAGTTAAATATAGATCCATTAACTTTTTTCTTTTTTGACCATTTCTTTAATTTTCTTGTGAATAATTTAATTTCTCTTTTAACAAGAAGAACTTCAGATAAAAATGATTCAAATTCATGTTTATTTAGATCTTTTTTTAGAGCTTCATAGATTTTGTCTTCTGTTTTGATAATTTCTTTAAGAAGGGAATTCAAAATCTGAATTCTGTAGTTAACAGAATTAGAATTGGTTTTATTAAATTCTTTTTGGGAATTAATTATAATATCGATTTCTTTATTGTCCATTATGTGTTAAATTTAATTATTTAAATTCAATACAGATGCAAGAAGTTTGGGTGTAATATATTTATTAGTTTAAATATCTCATTACCAGTATTTTAAATCTAAATTCATTTGTTTGAACGTAGTCATAGCTTTCAGATTCATTAAGAATTAAAGTAACAGGGTAATAATTTTAAAGAAAGATTTATTTTGTATGTTAAATAAATATAGTCGAATAGTAACAAAGGATGATTCTCAGCCTGCTGCTCAAGCAATGCTTCACGCTATTGGTTTATCTGAAGAGGACTTTGATAAACCTTTTATTGGTGTAGCTAGTACAGGGTATGAAGGTAATCCATGTAACATGCATTTAAATGACTTATCTGTAAAAATAAGAGAGAGTATAGTAAAATCAAATTATGTTGGTTTAATATTTAATACTATTGGAGTTAGTGATGGAATATCAATGGGAACTTTAGGCATGAGATATTCTTTACCTTCTAGAGATATTATAGCTGATTCAATGGAAACTGTTGTTCAAGCTATGTCGTATGATGGTTTGGTTACAGTTGTTGGTTGTGATAAAAATATGCCAGGCGCCTTAATGGCAATGCTTAGATTAAATAGGCCTAGTTTACTTGTTTATGGAGGTACAATAGATTCAGGTTGTTATAATAATAAAGAGCTAGATGTAGTATCAGCTTTTGAGGCCTGGGGTGAAAAAGTTTCTGGAAAGATTGATGAAAATGAATATAAAAATGTAATTAAAAATGCTTGTCCTGGAGCTGGGGCATGTGGAGGTATGTATACTGCTAACACTATGGCTTCTGCAATTGAAGCTTTAGGTATGTCTCTTCCTTACAACTCTTCTAATCCTGCTATAAGTGATGATAAAATTAGTGAGTGTAATCAAATTGGTTCTGCAATGAAATTACTCATAGAAAAAGATATTAAGCCCTCTGATATAGTTACTAAGAAATCTCTTGAAAATGCTTTAAGATTGATCACAGTTCTTGGTGGGTCAACTAATGCAGTTCTTCATTTTTTAGCTATTTCAAGAGCGGCTAATCTGAGTTTAACAATAGATTATTTTCAGGAAATAAGTGACTCGACTCCCTTCTTAGCTAACCTTAAGCCAAGTGGTAAATATTTAATGAAGGATTTACACAAAATAGGTGGAGTACCTTCAGTTTTAAAATATATGCTAGAAAATAAAATGTTACATGGAGATTGCATGACAGTAACAGGTAAAACTCTTGAAGAAAATTTATCAGAAATTGAGTCACCAGACATGAGCTCTAATGATATTATTTTTCCTATTTCAAATCCCATCAAAAAAACAGGTCATATACAAATCCTCAAAGGAAATCTTGCTGAACATGGATGTGTTGCAAAAATTACAGGTAAAGAAGGTTTAAAATTTACAGGCCCAGCTAAGGTATTTAATGGCGAATTTGAGTGTCTTGAGGCTATAAAACAATCTAAAGTCAATAAAGGAGAAGTTGTTGTAATAAGATATGAGGGACCAAAAGGTGGTCCTGGAATGCCAGAAATGCTTAAACCTACTTCTGCAATAATGGGAGCAGGACTTGGAAAAGATGTAGCCTTGATTACTGATGGAAGATTCTCGGGAGGAACTCATGGGTTTGTTGTAGGTCATATTGTCCCAGAGGCATATGAAGGTGGGGTTCTAGCAATTATTCAAAATGGAGATATTATTACAATTGATTCTGAGAAAAATTTAATAGATGTTGATGTTTCAGATAATGAAATAAAAAATAGAATTAAAAACTGGACTCAACCAGAACCAAAAATTGATAAAGGAATTTTATATAAATATGTTAAATCAGTTTCGAATGCATCAAATGGATGTGTTACAGATGAATAAGTGATATGAAAAATAAAAATATAAGTGGAGCTGAAGCTGTAGTTCATTCTTTATTAAATGAGGGCGTTAATTTGGTCTGGGGTTACCCAGGAGGAGCTATAATGCCTGTTTATGATGAATTCTATAAGTTTCAAGATAAGTTAAAACATGTTTTGGCAAGACACGAGCAGGGAGCAGTTCATGCAGCCCAGGGATATGCAAGATCTTCAGGAAAAGTTGGTGTTGCAATCGCAACATCTGGACCAGGTGCAACTAATTTAGTTACTGGTATTGCAGATGCACAAATTGACTCAACTCCAATTGTTTGTATAACAGGTCAAGTAGCTTCACATCTTTTAGGCTCTGACGCATTTCAAGAAACAGATATTATTGGAATTTCAATGCCTGTTACTAAATGGAATTATCAAATAACAAAAGCAGCTGAAATTCCTGAAATTTTTGCAAAAGCTTTTTATATTGCTAGATCAGGAAGACCGGGTCCTGTTTTGATAGACATAACTAAAGATGCTCAATTTGAATTATTTGACTATAAATATTCTAAATGTAAGGGTATAAGAAGCTATAATCCATTTCCTACTATTAATAATACATCTATAGAAAATGCAGTTGAGTTAATTAACAAAGCGAAAAAACCTTTTATTGTATGGGGACAAGGTGTAATTCTAGGAAATGCAGAAACTGAATTTAAAGACTTTGTTGAAAAAAGTGGAATCCCTGCAGCATGGACAATTCTTGGCTTATCTGCACTTCCAACTTCCCATGAATTAAATGTTGGAATGGTTGGAATGCATGGGAATTATGGCCCTAATATTTTAACTAATGAGTGTGATTTGCTTATTGCTGTTGGAATGAGGTTCGATGATAGAGTAACTGGTGATCCTAAAACTTATGCATCACAAGCAAAAATAATCCATCTTGATATCGATCCAGCAGAGATAAATAAGAATATTAATGTAGATGTTCCAGTAATTGGAGACTGTAAAGAATCTCTAAAGCTTATTACCAAAAAAATACAAAAGAAAATACATGACAAATGGATTAGCAGGTTTGATGATTTAATGAAAATTGAATTTGAAAAAGTTATTAATTCTGATTTAAACCCAGTCAAAGATGGGCTAACTATGGGTGAATCAATAATTGCTATTAATGAATACACTAAAGGAGATGCTATTATTGTTACTGATGTAGGTCAACATCAAATGGTTGCATGTAGGTATGCTAACTTTATTCAATCTAAAAGTAATATTACATCAGGTGGTCTAGGTACAATGGGATTTGCTCTTCCTGCTGCAATGGGAGCAAAAATGGGAGCATTAAAAAGAGAAGTAGTTGCTGTAATTGGTGATGGTGGTTATCAAATGACTATTCAAGAATTAGGCACAATTTTTCAATTACAAATTCCAGTTAAAATAGTTGTGTTAAATAATGATTTTTTAGGAATGGTTCGTCAATGGCAACAATTATTTTTTGATAAAAGATATGCTTCAACTGAAATGGTGAATCCAGATTTTGTAGCTATTGCCAAAGGTTATTATTTAGATTCTGAGAGAGTAAAGGATAGGAAAGATTTAAAGCCTGCAGTTGAAAGAATGATTAAATCGAAGAAGCCTTATGTTTTGGAGATATGCGTAGAAAAAGAAAATAATGTTTTTCCGATGATACCATCAGGTGCATCGGTTTCTGATGTAAGATTAAGTTAAAATGGAAAATAAAATAAATTATACAATCTCAGTTTATACTGAAAATAACGTTGGTCTATTACACAGACTTTCTGCAATTTTTTTAAAACGTCACATAAATATTGAAAGTTTTACTACTTCTGAATGCGAGATAAAAGATGTTTATAGATTTATAATAGTTGTAAAGATGACTAAAGAGGGTGTTGAGAAATTAGCTAAGCAGATTGAAAAACAGATTGAAGTTATTAGAGTTTTTTATCATACTGATAATGAAACAATTTTTCAAGAGTCAGCTCTTTATAAAATGAAATCATCATCTCTTTTTGAAGAAAGACATATTCAGAATGTAATTAAAGAATCTAATGCAAGAATTGTAACTGTTAATCCTGACTTTTTTGTTATAGAAAAAACTGGTTTTAGAGATGATACAGAAAAACTTTACAAAGATTTATCAGAATATGGTCTTCTTCAATTTACAAGATCTGGAAGAATTGCGGTTTCAAAAGAAAAAATGGGTATATCAGAAATTTTGAATACTTTTAAAAATCAAAAATAAAAACAATGAAAAATTATTTTAATAGCTTATCATTTAGAGAAAAATTAATGCAGCTAGGTAGATGTAGATTTATGGATTCTGAAGAATTTGCAGACGGAGTAGAATTTCTAAAAGATAAAAAAATTGCAATTGTTGGCTGTGGAGCACAAGGCTTGCATCAAGGATTAAATATGAGAGATTCTGGCCTTGATATTTCATTCGTGTTAAGACAATCATCGATAGATTCAAAAAGACAATCATTTTTAAATGCATCATCAAATGGTTTTTCAGTTGGTAACTTTGATGAAATAATCCCAAAATCAGACTTAGTCATTAATTTAACTCCTGATAAAAATCATACTCCTGTTGTTAAACAGTTAATGCCATTAATGAAAAAAAATTCAATTTTATCTTATTCTCATGGCTTTAATATTGTTGAAGAGGGTGTTAAAGTCAGGCCAGATATAACAGTAATAATGGTTGCGCCTAAATCTCCTGGATCTGAAGTAAGAGAAGAGTACTTAAGAGGTTTTGGTGTTCCAACTTTAATTGCAGTTCATCCAGAAAATGATATAAATAATATAGGTTTTGATTCTGCAAAAGCTTATGCAGTTTCTCTTGGATCTCATACTGCAGGTGTACTTGAATCTTCTTTTGTTGCAGAAGTGAAATCTGACTTAATGGGAGAGCAAACAATTCTTTGTGGTATGCTTCAGACAGGTTCAATACTTTCTTTTAATAGAATGATTGAGTTGGGAGTAGATCCAGCATTTGCATCTAAACTTATTCAACATGGTTGGGAGACAATTACTGAGTCACTTAAACATGGAGGAATCACAAATATGATGGATAGATTGTCAAATCCAGCAAAAATAAAAGCTTATGAATTGTCTGAAGAACTAAAATTTATTCTGTCCCCATTATTTATAAAGCATATGGATGATATTTTATCTGGTAACTTTTCTGAAACTATGATGAAAGATTGGGATAATGATGATAAAGAACTTCTAGATTGGAGAGAGAAAACTAGTCAAACTGCTTTTGAAAAAACAACTCCAACTGATCAAGAAATTTCAGAACAAGATTATTTTGACAATGGAATCTTAATGATTGCTTTTGTAAAAGCAGGAGTTGAATTAGCATTTGAAACAATGGTTGAAGCTGGAATAAAAGAAGAATCTGCTTACTATGAATCTCTTCATGAACTTCCTTTAATTGCTAATTTAATATCTCGTAAAAAACTTTATGAAATGAATAGTATTATTTCTGATACTGCAGAATATGGATGTTATTTATTTAATAATGAAGCAATTAATCTATTGTCAAGCTTCTTTGAAAATATTGATATTGATGTGATAGGATCCAATACCTTTTCTAAAAATTCCAACTCAGTTGATAATAAAAAATTAATTGAAATTAATGATTCTATAAGATTCCATTCTATTGAAATTATAGGTGATGAACTAAGGCAACATATGACTTCAATGAAAAAAGCATTATGATAAATGCAACTACCTAATTTAAATGGTGTAAGAAATGCATCGGATAATCTAAAAGATGTATCCATAGTTACTCCTTTAGAATTAAATGAGAGGCTATCCAATGAGTTTAACTCAAGAGTGTTTTTTAAAAGAGAAGATGTTCAAAAAGTTAGATCTTTTAAAATTAGAGGTGCATTTAATAAAATAAAATCACTCAATCTCAATAATACTCAAAACAAGCAAATTATTTGTGCAAGTGCAGGTAATCATGCCCAAGGTTTTGCATATTCTTGTAAAAAACTTAAAATATTTGGAACAGTTTATATGCCAGAAACTACTTCAAAACAGAAAGTAGATAGAGTTAGAATGTTTGGTGGAGATTATATTAAAATTGTTCTAATAGGTGATAGTTTTGATGATGCTCAAAAAGAGGCTCAAAAACAGATTAATGAAAATACAATTTTTATTCATCCTTTTGATGACAATACTGTTATAGAAGGTCAAGGTACTATTGCTTTAGAGATTTTAGACCAAATTGATAAACATTTTGATTACCTAGTTATTCCAATTGGTGGTGGTGGTTTGATTTCTGGGATTATAACTGTTTTTAATAAGTTATCACCTAAAACCAAAATTATTGGAGTAGAAGCAGAAGGAGCTCCTGCTATGATGAAATCACTTGAACAAAAAAAAATAATTGAACTTGATAAAATAGATAACTTTGTAGATGGTGTATCCATAAAAAAAATTGGAAAGATACCTTTTGAAATTTGTAAAGAACACTTAGATGATTTACTTGTTGTACCTGAAGGTAAAATTTGCCAAACTATTTTAGACTTATATAATAAAGATGGAATTGTTGTCGAGCCTGCAGGAGCAATAGGTATATCTGCGTTTGAAATGTATCACAAAAAATTTATTAATAAAAATGTAGGTATAATAATTTGTGGAGGTAATAATGATATAATCAGAATGAGTGAAATAAAAGAAAGAGCTTTACTTTTCTCAAAATTAAAGCATTATTTTATTGTTAAATTTCCTCAAAGATCGGGAGCCTTAAAAGAATTTGTAAATAATGTTCTTGGGGAAAATGATGATATTACATTCTTTGAATATGTAAAAAAGAATAATAGAGAATATACTTCAGCTATAGTTGGAATAGAGTTAAAGTTTTCTAAAGATTTAAATGACTTGACAAAGAAAATGAAAGAAAATGGTTTCTTTGGAGAATATTTAAACGACAAACCAGAAACATTACGACTTTTAATATAAATAATAAGTTTATGACAAGCTTTAAAATAGATCAATTACATTGCAGAGAATACTTAGTAAATGGTGAGATCAAGAAATGGAATGGTGAAACATCTGATGTTTTCTCAACTATTGACTCTAATCCTGATACTCCATATTCCCCAACTCTACTTGGTTCAATTCCTGATATGGATTCAGAGTCTGCGTTAGAAGCCTTAGAATCAGCAAAAAATGCTTTTGGTCGAGGACAAGGTAAATGGCCAACTATGAAGGTTAGAGATAGGCTAAAGTGCATGAAAAGATTTGCTGATAAAATGATTGACCATAGAGATTTAATTGTTAACCTTTTAATGTGGGAGATAGGTAAGAATAAAAATGACTCAGAAAAGGAATTTGATCGTACAGTAAAGTATATTTACGACACAATTGATGAGTATAAAAATATAGACAGATCGTCTTCAAGGTTTGAAAAAGATTCAGGAATTAATGCTCATATTAGAAGAGGCCCATTAGGTGTAGTTTTGTGTCTAGGACCATATAATTATCCTCTAAATGAAACTTTCTGTCTCTTGATTCCTGCAATTTTAATGGGAAATACTACAATATTTAAACCTGCTAAACATGGTGTTCTTTTAATTGCTCCACTTTTGAAGGCATTTAAGGAGTGTTTTCCTCCTGGAGTTGTAAATATTTTATTTGGTAGAGGTAGAAAAATTTGCCCTCCAATCATGCAAACAGGTTATGTAGATGTTTTAGCGTTAATAGGTCATAGTTCATCTGCTGTTGCATTACAAGATCAACACCCCAACAAGAATAGGTTAAGATTAGTTTTAGGGCTAGAAGCTAAAAATCCTGCAATTATATTGCCAGATGCTGATATGAATTTAACCATTCAAGAATGTATTTCTGGATCTCTTTCTTATAATGGTCAAAGGTGTACAGCTTTGAAAGTGCTTTATGTTCATGAATCAATTGCTGAAGAGTTTAATAAAAGATTTTCTGAGGCTGTTGACAATCTTAAATTTGGAATGCCATGGGATAAAGATGCTTTTCTTACTCCTCTTCCAGAACCTTCTAAACCTCAATATATTAAGGATTTGATTGCAGATGCTGTCTCTAAAGGTGCATCAGTTATAAATAAAAAAGGAGGTGAATTAACAAATAACTATTGCTATCCTGCTGTTTTATACCCAGTTGATAATTCTATGAAAGTATTTGAAGAAGAACAATTTGGTCCTGTGGTTCCAATTATTCCTTTTAAAAATATAGATAAGCCCTTAGATGATATGGCAAATTCTGAATATGGCCAACAGGTAAGTCTTTTTGGAAGTGACACAAAAAAAATAGGTCCATTGATAGATACACTTGCTAACTTAGTTTGTAGAGTAAATCTCAACAGCTCTTGTCAAAGAGGTCCAGACATTTATCCTTTTACTGGTAGAAAAAATTCTGCTGTTAGTACTTTAAGTGTTCATGATGCTTTAAGAGCTTTCTCTATAAGAACATTTGTAGCTTCTAAGGATAATGTTCATAATAATAGAATACTAAAAAAATTATTAGATTCTAATGATTCTAACTTTATTTCAACAGATTATATTCTTTAATTTTTTTCGATAAAATTCACTATATAGTCTCCTACTTGATTAGTAGAATAAGACTCTTGATTATTGCTAAGATCTGGAGTAGTATAACCATTAATAAGTGAACTTTCAACTGCTTTATTTATAATGTTTACCTCATTTTTTAAATTAAAAGTATAATCTAGCATCATAGAAAGTGATAGAATTGAAGCTAGTGGATTTGCTATCTTTTTACCTGTAGCTTCAGGATAAGAACCATGAATAGGTTCATATAAGGCGTTATCTATTCCAACAGAAGCAGAAGGCATCAAGCCCATTGAACCAGAAATTACAGATGCTTCATCAGTCAAAATATCTCCAAATAGATTTGATGTTATTAAAACGTCGTATGAGCTAGGCCATTGAATTAATCTCATTGCAACAGCATCAACAAATTCATATGAAACTTTTACATTAGGGTAATCTTTTTCCATGCTTTGAACTGTTTCTCTCCAAAGTCTAGAGGTTTCAAGAATATTCGCTTTATCCACACTACAGAGTTTCTTAGATCTTTTTTCTGCATATTCAAATCCCATTTTAGCAATTCTAACAATTTCATCTCTTGAATATTGGCATGTGTCAAATGCAAAGTTATCATCATTTTTTCTACCTCTTTCACCAAAATAAATTCCACCAGTTAGCTCCCTAACAAAAAGTATATCGGTTCCAGCTATTCTATCTTCCTTGATTGGTGACATTTCTAGAAGTGAATCAAAAACTTTGGTAGGTCTTAAATTTGCGTAAAGGCCTAATTTTTTTCTTAATTTAAGTAGACCTTGTTCAGGTCTTATTTTTGCTTTCGGATCATTATCATACTTTGGATCACCAATAGCGCCAAATAAAATTGCATCTGATTCAGAACATAATTTATGTGTTTCGTCAGGATAAGGGTCATTGTATTGATCTATTGCAATAGCTCCAACTAATCCAGTACTCATTTCAACATCATGATTAAATTTTTTGGCAATACAATTAAGAACTTTTATTGATTCATTTGTAACCTCTGGTCCAATTCCATCACCAGGGAGTATAGCTATTTTTAATTTCATATTTTAAGTGTTTAACATTCTTTCAGTTGCCTTAATTGCAGAAACTGTTTGATCTGTATCTAGTCCTCTTGTCTTAAATTTTTTTAATCCAGTGTCCCATGTAATTGTAGTTTCACAAAATGCATCAGAATCACTTCCTGGAGGAATTCTAACAGCATAGTCTATTAATTTTGGAAGTTCTTTTTTTTGATTAGAATATATTTTTTTTAATGCATTCATAAAAGCATCAAATTGACCTTCACCTGAGCAACTTTCTTGGAATAATTTACCATTTATTATTAATGATAATGATGCAGAAGGTCTAAGCGTTTTAGCATGAGTTAAAACATAAGACTCAATTAATATATTTTTTTTCTTTGTAGGATAATCTAGAATATCACTTATTATATATGGCAAATCTTCAATTGTAACCTTCTCTTTTTTATCACCAAGTTCAATAACTTTAGATGTAATAATTCCTAATTCTTCTTCATTTAGTTTAATGCCAAGTTCATCTAAATTTTTTTTGATATTTGCTTTTCCAGATGTTTTACCAAGAGCATATTTTCTTTTTCTTCCAAATCTGATAGGATTTAAGTTATTATAGTAAAGATTTTTTTTATTATCTCCATCAGCATGCACTCCAGCAGTTTGTGTAAAAACATTTTCTCCGACAATTGGTTTATTAGAAGAAACTGTTTGACCTGAAAAAGTTGAAATTAGTTTACTTGCTTTAAATAAACTTTTTTCATCTACATTAATTTTAATATTTGGTAAAAAATCATTAATAGCTGCTACTGCACTTGAAAGGGGTGTGTTTCCTGCTCTTTCACCCATCCCGTTTATAGTTAAATGTAATCCATTACAACCTGCTTTAATTGCTTCCATTGAATTACCTACACTAAGATCATAGTCATTATGACCATGAAAGTCGATATGAAAATTAGGAAATTTTGATTTTACTTCTTTAATAAATTCATAAGTTTCTGTGTGTGTCAATATACCAAGCGTGTCAGGTAAAAGTATTCTCTTTATTTTCTGTTCATATAAGAAGCTTAAAAATTCAATAACATATTCTTTACTATTTTTCATACCATTACTCCAATCCTCAAGATAAATATTAGTTTCGATTGAATTTTTTTCAGCATTTTGAATTATTTTTGAAATATCTTCAAAGTGTTCTGTTGGTGTTTTTTTTAATTGATGTTCCAGGTGATTTAGAGACCCTTTTGTAAGTAAATTTTGAACTTTACAACCAGATTTAATCAACCATTCTATGGATTTGTTATTATCAATAAAAGTTAAAACTTCAATTCTTTGAAGATGATTATTTTCTTTTGCCCAGGTAGTTATTCCTTTAACAGAATTGAGCTCACCATCAGAAACTCTTGCAGACGCAACTTCAATCCTATCAATTTTCAATTCTTCTATTAATAGTTTAGCAATTGTTAGCTTTTCTTTAGGGGAATAAGAAACTCCAGATGTTTGCTCACCATCTCTTAGAGTTGTGTCCATTATTTCTATTGAGCGAGTCATTAAAAAATAAATTTATTGGCAAATCTAGAAATTTCTTCCTTTTTATTTAATAAATAATCAATATCATCATACCCATTAGACATATTACCTTTTTTATAAAGACTTATATTAAACACTTCTTTCTTGTCTAATTTTTTAATTATAAACTCTTGATTTTCAAGATTGACTTCAAATAGACTTTCTGAGTCATTATCTATTTGAGAAAAAATTTCTGATAAGAAAGAGTCAGAAACTTGAATTGGAAGGACTCCAATATTTAGACAATTATTTTTAAATATATCAGCAAAAAAACTCGACACCACTGCTCTAAAACCATAATCATATATTGCCCAAACAGCATGTTCTCTAGATGATCCACATCCAAAATTCTTACCAGCAACTAATATTTTACCATTATACTTTTGATTATTTAGAGGGAATGAATCAATAGAGGAGCCATCAGAATTATATCTCCAATCTCTAAATAAATTATCGCCAAAACCTTTTCTTTCAGTTGCTTTTAAAAATCTTGCTGGGATTATTTGATCTGTGTCAACATTATCTATGTTCAAAGGAACTCCAGTACTCTTTAGTATTTCAAATTTATCGTAAGCCATATTAAATAATTTCTCTTGGATCTGTTATTTTTCCTGTAATGGCAGTAGCTGCTGCAACTAAAGGGCTAGCTAGAAGAGTTCTAGCACCGGGACCTTGTCTACCCTCAAAATTCCTATTGGTTGTACTTACTGCATATTTTCCCTTAGGTATTTTATCATCATTCATTGCTAAACAAGCAGAACAACCGGGTTCTCTTAATTTAAAACCTGAATCAGTTAAAACATCTAATATACCTTCATCTTTTATGCTTTTAAGTACTTTATGTGAGCCTGGTACAAGCCAAGCATCGACATTATCTGATTTTTTTTTACCCTTAATTAAATTAGCAAAAACTCTAAAATCTTCAATTCTTCCATTTGTACAACTTCCTAGAAATACATAATCAATTTTTTTACCGATCATCTGATCGCCCTCTTTAAATTCCATATAGTTTAGTGCTTTTATGTATGAAGTTTTTGAGTCTGAAGTGTCTGAAGAAGGGATAGATTTAGAAATAGGTATTGCCATCCCAGGATTAGTTCCATATGTAATCATAGGTTCAATATCTTTTCCTATAAAATTATATTCTTTGTCAAAAATAGCTCCTTTATCAGTTTTCAATGAGGACCAGTACGTTACAGCTTTATCCCATTCTTGATCCTTAGGAGCATATTCTTTGCCTTTTATATATTCATATGTCTTGTTATCTGGAGCAATCATTCCGCCTCTAGCTCCCATTTCTATACTTAAATTACAAACAGTCATTCTTCCTTCCATGCTCATTTCTTTGAAAACTCTACCAGAGTACTCAACAAAATAACCAGTAGCTCCTGAAGAAGATAGCTTTGATATTATATATAAAGCCACATCTTTGGGTGTTACATATCGATTTAGTTCTCCATCCACATTAATTCTCATTTTTTTTGGTTTTTGCTGCATTATAGATTGACAAGCTAAAACCATTTCGACCTCAGATGTGCCAATTCCAAATGCAATTGCACCAAAAGCCCCATGTGTAGAAGTATGAGAATCACCACAAACAATTGTAAGTCCAGGTTGAGTAATTCCGTTTTCAGGCCCAATGACATGAACAATACCATTTTTTTTATGTCCTAATCCCCAAAAATCTATGCCATGTTCATTACAATTCTTTTCTAATGTCTTAACCTGTAAGGCAGATAATTCGTCTTTTATTGGTAAATGTTGATTTAATGTAGGAGTATTGTGATCAGCAGTTGCAAATGTTCTCTCAGGGAACATTACTTTAAGTTTTCTGTTTTTAAGCCCTACAAATGCAACAGGGCTAGTGACTTCATGAATAAAATGTTTATCAATAAATAAAACGTCAGGTCCATCTTCAATTTTCTCAATCACATGAGAATCCCATACTTTGTCAAAAAGTGTATTAGCCATATTTAATATTTTGATTTTTAAGCATAATCGGAAAATCAGATTCGGTTACTTCTTTCTTTTTATCAGCTACAATTAAGAATTCATTATAAACATCATCAAGCTCTTTCTTGCTCAAATTTACTCCAAATTCCTTCATCCTAAAAGCTAGTGCAGCTCTTCCGCTTCTTGCAGTCAAAACTATAGAAGATTTATCAACCCCTACATCAGAAGGATTAATTATTTCATAAGTTTCTCTTTTTTTAATTACTCCATCCTGATGAATTCCCGAGCTATGTGCAAAAGCATTGGAACCAACAATAGCTTTATTTGGTTGAACTGGCATTCCCATTAAGTCAGAAACTTTTTGACTTATATCATTAAGAAGCTTTGAGTCAATGTTGGTGTAAAGACCTAGATCTGAATGTTGTTTTAATATCATAACAACTTCTTCCAGTGATGTGTTTCCTGCTCTTTCACCTATACCGTTAATAGTACATTCAATTTGTCTAGCACCATTAATTACACCATAAATAGAATTTGCTGTAGCAAGTCCTAAGTCATTGTGGCAATGACATGAAATAGTGACATTTTCAATTCCATTAACATTATTAATTAGGAATTTAATTTTATCACCATACTCTTCAGGCAGACAATATCCAGTAGTATCAGGAATATTTAAAACTGTAGCACCAGACTTTATTACTTCTTCACATACTTTAGCAAGAAATTCATTTTCAGTTCTGCCCGCATCTTCAGCATAAAACTCAACATCATAAACATATTTTTTAGCATGAGAAACTGATTTTTTAGCTAATTCAATAATAGATTCTTTGTTAGAATTAAATTTATGTCTAATATGAATTTCAGATGTTCCTATTCCAGTATGGATCCTTGGTTTTTTTGCATCTTTTAATGATTCAGCCGCAATATCAATATCTCTTTCATTTGCTCTGCTAAGTGCACAAACTGATGCATTTTTGACAATTTTTGAAATTTCTACAACTGATTTAAAGTCTCCTGGACTTGATATTGGAAATCCGGCTTCTATAATATCTGCACCAAGAATATCAATTCTTTCGGCTAATATTAATTTACTTTTAGTATCAAGTTTACAACCTGGCACTTGTTCTCCATCTCTCAAAGTAGTGTCAAATATTTGGACTTGATTTTTCATTATTATCTAAATTATTATTTAAATGGTGATACTTAAAAAAAAGTATATTAATTTTACAATATCCGATATGTTTATTATTGATGTAAGTAACTGTAAATCAACATATTAATTATTATATATATACAATGACTAATGATCTAAAAGATAATCTATTTGTTTTAATAAAATCTCTCACCAAATCAGAGAAAAGGCAATTTAAACTTTATGTAGGAAGAATGGAATCAAATGAAGATTCAAAGTTTCTAAAATTATTTAATCAGCTTGATAAAATGAATATCTACAAAGAAGATATTTTAATTGAAAAAAAAATTGTCTCTAAAGTCCAGCTGTCAAATTTAAAAGCTCATTTATATAAACAGATTCTAATTAGTCTAAGACTAAACCCACAACATAAAAATGTTAAACTACACATTAGGAGTCAAATTGATTTTGCTACAATTTTATATCAAAAAGGTTTATATAAACAAAGTTTAAAAATATTAGATAAAGCGAAATCATTTGCATTAAAATATGATGAAAACACATCTGCTTATGAAATTGTTGAATTTGAAAAATTAATTGAATCTCTATATGTGACAAGGAGTTTAAGCAATAGAACAAATGAACTTGTTTCTCAGACTAATTATCTAAAAGAACAAAATGATATAAACAGTAATTTATCGAATATCTCCCTTCAGCTTTATGAAAAACTTATTAAAGCCGGTTATGCAAAAAGTGATTATGAATCTAAAGAAATTCAAAATTTTTTCAGTCAAAAAATTCAAAATTTTAAATTAGAATCACTTGGATTCCGCGAGAAACTTATTTATTATCAAATATGGGTTTGGTACAGCTTATTGGTTCAAGATTTTCTCTCCAGCTACAAGTATGCCTCAAAGTGGATAGATACATTCAATAAAAATCCAGAGATGATTAAAGTTCATCCTGTTTTTTACCTTAAAGGTTATAATTTTTTATTAGAGGCTTTAGCATTAATTAAACATCCTTCAGAATTCAAAAATCGTTTAAGTGATTTAATTAATTCAGTGGAAAGTAGCTCATTTCCAGTAAATCAAAATTTAAATGCTTTGATTTTTATGTATAAGTATAATAACCTATTTAATCTTCATGTATTAGAAGGTAATTTTAGAGATTCAATTAAAATTGTCCCTGAAGTATTAAATGGTATAGAGGATAATAAAAATTTTATTGATCATCATCATATAATGCTTCTTTACTATAAAATTGCTTGTATGTATTTTACAGTTGATGATTTTGATAATTGTATAAAATATCTTAGTATGATTATGAAAAACAAAAACATTAAAATGAGGGAAGATCTTCAGTGTTTTACAAGAGTGCTAAATCTTATTGCTCATTGGGAAGCTGGAATTGATTTTAACCTTGATAAAATTATCAAGGATACATATAATTATCTTTATAAAATGAATGATTTACATGAGGTTCAAAAAACAATTTTAAAATATTTAAAGGGTTTAGAAAACATCTATCCTGGAGAAATAAAGGGGTTCTTAAGAAATCTTTATAATGAGCTTAAATTATATGAAGATGATCCATATGAAAAAAGAGCTTTTCTATATTTAGATATTCTATCGTGGCTTGAAAGTAAAATAAGTAGTAGGCCAGTTCAAGAAATTATAAAGGAGAAAGCACTTATTATCAATAAAAGGGTTAGATAATCCATAAGCCTGTAGCTGGAGGTTTTGCTTTAATATTAATTTTTTCTTTTAAAACAGGATGAATGAAGTCTAACTCTCTTGAATGTAAGTATATTCCCCCATCTTTATTTGATCTTTTAGATCCGTATTTCAAGTCACCTAGAATAGGATATCCTATCTCAGAGAAACTACATCTAATTTGATGATGTCTGCCCGTAATAAGTTCAACTTCAATTTTGCAATATTTTTCAAGAGTTTGAATTTTTTTATAAGTTAAAGATCCAAATTTTGAATTGTCATTTTCTTCAGTTGAAAAAAATGACTTGTTTTTATTGTTATTTTTTTTAAACCAACCTTCAAGTATTCCTTCTTTAGATTCAAACTTATTGGAAATAATTAGCCAATAAATTTTTTTAATTTCCCTCTTCTTTAATTTTTCATTCATTCTAGATAAAGCCTTACTTGTTTTAGCAAATATTACAATTCCTGATGTTGGTCTATCAATTCTATTTACAAGACCGAGAAATACATTACCCTTCTTATTATATTTATTCTTTATATATTTTTTTACAATTTCTAGTAACGGAACATCGCCAGTTTTGTCACCCTGAACAAGAAGTCCACAGGGTTTATTAACAATAATCAAATGATTATCTTCAAATAATATATCTAAATCTTGAAATGCCAAATTAGTACTGCTCTTCTTTATTTGGGAAACTTCCAGTTTTAATATCAGAAGAATATTTTTTGACGGCTTTGCTAACTAGAGAATCTAGATCTAGGTATCTTCTTAAAAACCTAGGGCTAAAATCTTTGTTCATACCAAGCATGTCATGAGACACAAGTACCTGTCCATCAACTTCAGAGCCTGCACCAATCCCTATAATTGGTAGTTTTAACATTGATGCTACTTTTTTTGCCAATATATTTGGTATTTTTTCTAAAACAATGGAGAAACAACCAATATTTTCCAGCATTTTAGAATCATCTATTAGCGTATTCGCCTCATCATCATCTTTAGCTCTTACAGTATATGTTCCAAATTTATAAATAGATTGAGGGGTTAACCCTAAATGCCCCATAACAGGTATACCAGCCTGAATTATTCTTTCAATAGATTCTTTAGCTAAATGCCCTCCTTCAAGTTTTACTGCATGAGCCCCAGACTCTTTCATAATTCTAATAGCAGATTTTAATGCTTCTTTAGAGTCTGCTTGATATGTTCCAAACGGAAGATCTACAACTACCAAGGCTCTTTTTACAGCTCTTACTACGGCACTAGCATGATAGATCATCTGATCTAAAGTAATTGGTAATGTTGTTTCGTGTCCTGCCATTACATTAGAGGCAGAATCTCCAACTAGAATTATGTCTATACCAGCTTCGTCTATTATTTTAGCAAAACTAAAATCATAAGCAGTAAGCATTGAAATTTTATCGCCTTCATTCTTCATTTGTTCAAGTACCTTAATGGTAACTCTGCTAGTGTTAGAATAGTTATTCATTTTTACTTTTTACACAAAAATAGTGTAAATAAAGTTATAATAATATGACAGAATGTCACTTAAATTAAAATGGCATAATGGTTGTCTTTATTATTTAAAAAATATATTATGAGTAAAATTATTGGAATTGATTTAGGAACAACAAATTCATGTGTTTCTGTTATGGAGGGTAGTGAACCAGTTGTTATTCCTAACGCTGAAGGAAAAAGAACTACACCATCCGTAATTGCATTTGTAGAAGATGGGGAAATCAAGGTAGGTGATCCTGCTAAAAGACAGGCCGTTACTAATCCTGAAAAAACAATTGCATCTGTAAAAAGATTTATGGGTAATAAGTACTCGGAGTCATCTAATGATGTTAAAACTGTTGCCTACAAAGTTGTCAAAGGTGATAATGATACACCTAGAGTAGATATTGATGGAAGATTGTATTCACCACAAGAATTATCTGCCATGGTACTTCAAAAAATGAAGAAAACTGCGGAAGATTATCTTGGTCAAACTGTAACAGAAGCTGTTGTTACTGTCCCTGCATATTTCAATGATTCTCAGAGACAAGCAACTAAGGAGGCTTGTGAAATTTCAGGATTGAAAGTTCAAAGGATAATAAATGAGCCAACTGCTGCAGCATTGGCATATGGAATGGACAAAGGAGGAACAGATAAAAAGATAGCTGTTTATGATCTTGGAGGTGGTACATTTGATATATCAATTTTAGAGCTGGGTGATGGAGTATTCGAAGTATTATCAACTAATGGAGACACCCACTTAGGTGGTGATGATTTTGATCAAGTAATAATAGACTTCTTAGCAGAAGAGTTTAAAAATAACGAACAAATTGATCTAAGAGATGATTCTATGGCTCTTCAAAGATTAAAAGAAGCAGCTGAAAAAGCTAAAATTGAGCTTTCTTCGTCAGCACAGACTGAAATTAACTTGCCATATGTAACTGCTACTTCTTCTGGTCCAAAACACCTTGTAACTACTTTAACCAGAGCTAAGTTTGAGCAATTATCTGATACATTGGTCAAAAGATCTATGGAGCCTGTTAAAAAAGCACTTAAAGATGCTGGTCTAACAAAAAAAGATATTGATGAGGTAATTTTAGTTGGAGGATCAACTAGAATTCCAATTATCCAAAATGAAGTTGAAGCTTTATTTGGAAAAAAACCATCTAAAGGAGTAAATCCTGATGAAGTTGTTGCTGTTGGAGCTGCTATTCAAGGAGGGGTTCTTTCTGGAGATGTAGAAGATGTTCTACTTCTTGATGTAACGCCTTTATCATTAGGTATTGAAACAATGGGTAATGTTATGACTAAACTTATAGAGTCTAATACAACTATCCCAACTAAAAAATCTCAGGTTTTTTCTACAGCTGCAGACAATCAGCCTTCTGTAGAAATTCATGTTTTACAGGGAGAAAGACCAATGGCAAAAGATAATAAGACAATTGGAAGGTTCCATTTAGATGGAATTCCTCCAGCTCAAAGAGGTACTCCTCAAATTGAGGTCACTTTTGATATTGATGCTAATGGAATTATTAATGTAAGTGCATTAGATAAAGCAACTAATAAATCACAAGATATTAGGATTGAAGCTTCTTCTGGTTTAACTGAACAAGAAATTGAAAAAATGAAAAAAGAGGCAGAAGCTAATGCTGATGCTGATCAAAAAGCAAAAGAAGAGGTTGACAAGCTTAATAGTGCAGATCAAATGATATTCCAAACTGAAAAACAACTTAAAGATTTTGGAGATAAATTGTCTGATGATAAAAAGAATCCAATTGAAGCAGCATTGGAAGACTTGAAAAAAGCACATGAATCTAAAGACCTTGATAAGATTGATGAAAGTTTAAACACAATCAATGAAGCATGGAAAAACGCTTCAGAAGAAATGTATAAAGCTCAAGCTGAAGGTGAAGCTAAACCAGAAGGTGCTGGTGATACTGCTTCTAGTAATGATTCAAAGGGTGACGATGTTCAGGATGTTGATTTTGAAGAGGTTAAAGAAGATTAAATGTTTGATGAAAAACTCAAGGAATCTATCCTTAAAGAAGCTAATGATCGTTGTAAAGGAACTTTAGTTTCAACTCTTGGTATTATTTTTACTGATGTTGGTGAATACTTTTTAGAGGCAAAAATGAAAGTAACTCCAAATCTTCATCAACCAGCAGGTGTTCTTCATGGAGGTGCTACAGCTGCTCTAGCTGAAACTGTTGGAAGTTCAGCTGCAGCAATTTTTTCAATGAAAAAAAATCAAATGCTTAGGGGAGTTGAACTGTCTATTAATCATGTTAGAGGTATAAGCGAAGGCTATGTTTATGCAAAAGCTACTCCTGTTCACATGGGAAGGACAATGCAGCTATGGAAAATCTCTATTACTGATGAAAATCATAAAGATATTTCATTTGCTAAATTGACTACCCTAACAATTAACAAACAAAAGACATAACTCTCAGTTACTTTTTTTATAGCACATATTTTAAATAAAATTCAAAAATGTTTTTATTTAAGATTATCACACTGTAAATTTGCCATCAAAATAATCTATATGAAAAGTGTTATAATTTGTGATATGGAAGGTTTAATTACAAACCTAAATGATGGAGCCGCTAACATGTTTGGGTATGATCCAAAAAATCTTGTAGGTATTAAAAGAGTTTCAATATTTTCTCCAGGTGAAATTGTTCTACAAAATGTATTAGGTTGGTTAAAAGATGCCAATGAAACTGGTGAGCATGTTACCAAGACAAATTTTGTAAGGAAAGATGGAAGTATCTTTAATGCTAGAATTAAAATTACTCCAAATTTTGCAGATGGAAAAGACAATCCTCAAACAGGATATTGTGGTATAACTGAAGTAATAGATGAAGATGTAAATATTAAAATAAACTTGGGAACTAAAATAATTAAAGGGGTTGCAATTACCAGAGTTGGGTTTGCATCTGCGTCTTTATTTCCTGTCTTTCTTATAGGTTGTTATTATGCTGGTATTGGAGATAGTTTGTTTAGCACCCTTTCTCTAACTCTTACAACTTTTGGTATACTGTTTTTTCACTTATTCTCAAATTTGTATAATGACTATTTTGATGTCACACATGGAACAGATGAAGCGAATACAGAATATTTTAATGCTGGTATGAATTCACCTATCCTAAAAGGTGCTCAGCTTTCTGGGGGAAGTAGAGCTGTTGAATTAGGATTAATTACACTTAAAGGCACTAAAAACTTAGCAAACATAATGTTTGTTTTAGGTTTATTAACTGCTGCTGGAATATTATATACAAGTTACTATAATACGGGATCAATAAGTAATGCATATTATGCTGCATTAATAGCTTTAATTGGCGTTCTTGTTGGATATTTTTATACAGCTAAACCTATTAGACTTTCATCTAGATATGGGCTAGGTGAGCTTTCAATATTTTTATCCTTTGGACCATTACTTACTCTTGGTACAGGTTTTGCAATTGCTAGCGAGACAATAATACCTTACACAATTGAATTTTATAACTTATTATTATTAGGAGTACCAATAGGTCTATTAACAACTAACATACTTTTTATAAATCAGTATCCAGATTATACATCTGATAAGAAAGTGGGTAAAAATCATTTAGTGGTTCTACTAGGGAAAAAAGCTTCTAGATGGATATATGCTCTTAATTCAACTTTAGCAATTGGTTCATTGTATATAATCTCAAAAAATATTGTAAATGAGACTCAAGGTACATTGTTTTTGTATTTTCTAATTCCAGTTACGATGTTTTATTCTTATTATTTAATCTCTGGACTATTTAAATATTATAATAGCAGGAAACTTATTACATATAATATCCATACTATTTATTTCCATATGTTATTCTCATTTCTTTATATGATAATTTTAGCTAATTTTCAATAATGTTTTTATTTGATAAATCATATAGGTTAAAGAACTTTGGGTATTATATTCTTGGTTCATTTATCTTAATTTTTTTTAGTTTCATTGGGCAACTCCCAATGATACCTTTTTTGCCAACAGAATTACCTAGTCCTGATGCAAACCCAATGGATATTTTTAAATCTATCCCTTCTAATCTAAGATTATTTCTTTTATTACTAAGTTTTGTAGCTGTAGTACCTGGGATTTGGTTAGTTGTTAAGAAGCTTCATGATCTTCCTATTATGTCTATTTTGTCAAGTAGAAAAAAAATTGATCTTGAGAGAGTTATGTACTCATTTATGCTTTGGGGATCTATTGTTTCAGCTTTTGTTTTCATAGAATATTCTCTAAGTCCTGAAAGCTATGAAATAAATTTTAAGCTTAAAGAATTTTTTATTTTAGCTGTTATTGCAATTTTATTTATTCCAATTCAAACTAGTGTTGAAGAAATTGTTTTTAGGGGTTATCTAATGCAAGGTTTTGGTCATTGGTTAAACAGTAGATTTATGGCTCTTTTTCTTTCATCAGTTGTATTTGGTTCTCTTCACCTAGCTAATCCAGAAATAACAGCATTAGGTTATGAATTTATTTTTCTCTACATCACTGTGGGATTTTTGCTGGGTATAATGACATTAATGGATGATGGTCTAGAACTTGCTCTTGGTTTTCACGCTGCAAACAATCTAATAGCTGCTCTATTAGTAACTGCTGATTGGACAGTATTTCAGACTGAATCTATTTTAATTGATATATCTGAACCTAGCCTTGGAATAACAGATTTTATAGCTCCTTTCGTTGTATACCCTATACTTCTTGCAATCTTTGCAAGAAAATACTCTTGGATTAATTGGAGAGAAAAATTATTTTCTAGAACTAGATAGTATTAATTCCATCTTAATATCACTCCTTCTGTATGGTGTACTTCCTTCTGAATCTATTTCTTTGAATCCAAATTTATTATATAAATGGATAGAATTTTTAAGAACTGTATTAGAATATAATATTACTGATTTAAATTTTTTATTTTTTGCAAAGTCTATTATGAATTGGATTAGTTTATGACCAATACCTTTCCCTCTTAAATCTTTTTTAACTGCCATTTTATTTAATTCATAAATTTTTTTTTCTCTTGGCAAAAGTGCCATAGTCCCAACCACATCAGACTTATAAATTGCAAAAAATATATAACCACCTTTATTAATTATTTCTTCTTTACAGTTCCTAAGAACTTTCTCATCATATTCTTCTACATAAAAATATTCTTTTAGCCAATCATAATTTAGATTATAAAAGTGTTTTGAATATTTATCTTGAAATGGTACTATACTAACCTTCATTACTGGTCATTCTAGCGGGATTCACATATTGATCAAATTCATCTTCTGTTAAGTAAGCTAATTTAAGTGCAGCTTCTTTAAGAGTAATATCTTCTTTATATGCCTTATTTGCTATATCAGCTGCCTTATAATATCCAATTTTAGAATTTAGTGCAGTTACCAGCATTAAAGAATCATTTAAGAATTCTTCAATTTTCTTATTGTTAGGTTTAATACCATCTATACAATTTTCAGTAAAACTAAGTGAGGCATCACCCAGTAATTTTGATGATTCAATAATGTTAAAAGCGAATAGAGGTTTAAAAACATTCAACTCAAAATGTCCATTAGCTCCTGCAAAACTAACAGCAACATCATTTCCAATAATTTGAGCACAAACCATTGAAATTGCTTCACATTGTGTTGGATTTACCTTTCCTGGCATAATAGAGCTTCCAGGTTCATTGGCTGGAAGTATTAATTCGCCTAGTCCAGATCTAGGACCAGATCCCAATAATCTTATGTCATTTGATATTTTATAAACTGAAGCTGCAACAGTTTTTAAAGCTCCATGCATCTCTACTATACAATCATGAGTTGCAATACCTTCAAACTTGTTTAGAGACTCTTTAAAAGACATTTCTGAGTTTTTAGAGATATACTCAACAATTTTTGACGAATACCCTTTAGGAGTATTAAGTCCAGTTCCAACTGCAGTTCCTCCAATTGGAAGTTCACTTAAATGATCTATTGCATTCTTTATTGTATTAATTCCATGATCAATTTGTGAAACGTAACCAGAGAACTCTTGACCAAGAGTTATCGGAGTAGCATCCATTAAATGAGTCCTTCCGATTTTAACAATTTCATTAAACTCTAGAGATTTTTTATTTAAACTATCTTTTAATTTTCTGAGATTTACAAGAGTATTCTCTGTAATTATTTTCATTGCAGCAATATTAATTGCTGTAGGGAATGTATCATTTGATGACTGAGATAGATTAACATCATCATTTGGTGATAATGTTTTATTTGACTCACCCAGTTTCTTACCTTCTAATAAATGAGCTCTGTTAGAAATTACCTCATTTATATTCATATTTGTTTGAGTGCCTGAACCTGTTTGCCAAATAACTAGTGGAAACTGATTATTATGTTTATTTTCAAGGATTTCTTCACAAACTTTTTGTATTAGAAGAGATTTATCTTTTGATAATACTCCAAGATCTTCATTTGTTTGCGCAGCAGATTTTTTGAGTATTGCATATGCGTGAATAATTTCAATAGGCATTGAAGATGAATTACCTATTTTAAAATTCTTCCTTGATCTTTCTGTTTGTGCTCCCCATAACGAGTCTTTAGGGACTTTAACTTCTCCTAATGTATCTTTTTCAATTCTATAGTTCATGGCCTTTGTAATTTACTTAAAAAAAATTACTTTTGTTAAGCAATTACAAATATATGGAGTTTCAACAATACCTCGGATTTTTAGCTTTTTTAGCAATATTCACTATGGGCTTTTGGCTTATGATTTTCTTAGCAATTGTTGCGCCATATTGGGCTTCGTCTTATATCTTTCAAAAAGTTAAAAAATTTATAACCAACAAATTAAAGTCTTAGTTAAAGATTGGTCCTTCATCACCACCACCTTCATTAAATTCTTGTTGATTATTTCTAGCTCTTTGCTTTCTTTTAGATTTATCCTCACTTATTCTATATGATAAAGTTAATATTAAGGATGGTTCTCTCCATTGACCTTCAGATTCAGATCTAAACGATTCTCTTGTAGTAATTGACCTCCACTTTCCTGTATTAAATAAATCAGAATATCTAAGTGAGATATTCCCTTTTTTGTTAAATATGCTTTTCTGAATTGCAGCCGTTGTGAATCCAAATGCTTTACTTTTTGAAAATGCATTTTCACTTGGACCTCTTAAGAAACCAAAAAATTGAAGACTATAATTTTTGGGAAGTCTAATAAATCCATTAAATCTTGCACTCCAATTAGTATCGTCAGAATCAAAACTTTGACCTAGATAATCACCTCTTATTTTTGAAGAATTTAAAGTAAAACTACCATTAATTCTAACTGATCTAGAAGGTGTATACGTTATGCTTAATTCAGAACCAAATCTTTTATTTGTAGATAAATTTATTGGATAGTATTCAAGAACTGGGACCTGAAGTACAGGATTATTTGTTCCGTTATCTACTATTAAGTCAACTAATTCTCCTGTTTCTTGTTGAATTCTTTCAACATTCCCATCAGATTGTCTGTAAAATATTGCAGTATTAATTGTAATTTTTTTAAATCTTTTCAAGTAATCAACTTCATATGCAGATGTAAATGTTGGATCTAAAAATGGATTACCTCTTCTGTAAGATGTTATTGAATTTCTTCTTGGAAATGGGTTAATGTCCCAACCTCTTGGTCTTCTTACCCTTTTACTGTATCCTAAAGTTAGAGATTCTACATCTGAAATTTCATATGCAAGATTAACAGTTGGAAATAAGTCTGAATATTTCTTTACTTCAAACTGATTAGTTGTTCTTTGATCAATTTCTTGTTTAGAGGCCTCATACCTTAGGCCAAGTAAGACAGATACAGAGTTAATTTTCTTACCAAATTGAGTATAAAAGGAATTAATACTTTCATTGTACTTAAAGATGTTAGATAATCCAGGGTCTGATTGATAAGTACCACCCCTAAGGAATGAAACATCAAAATCAGTTTCTCTATCTAGAAATCTACCTCTATACCCAAATTCAAATTCAGTATTTTCATCAATAGGATAAACATAGTCCACTTGAGCTAAAAACCTGTTCTGAAAATCAATATTAGTAGTTCTTTCAAAAGAAGATTCCGAAACAAATGGAATTGTAGAGTAATCTTCAATTTTATCAATTGAGTTCTCATCATTCTCCTCATATGATACTTTAGCACTTAGTGTGTGACCATCTTCATCAAAATCTTTATAAAAATCCAATGAATATTCAAATGATTCCTCTAATTCTTCATCGTTAGCTACTCTCTCATTTGAGGATACAATATCAATATTAGTTATATCGTTTACTATGTTTTTTGAGTAACTTAATTCATCACCTTTTCTGTAGAATCCACTTAAAGAGAGTGATGTATCATCATCAAAGTAATATTCAACTCCTAGATTAAGGAATGTGTTTTTTCTATTTCTGTTACTGTTTGTATTGTTGTCAATTTTTAGATTACTATTGAAGTATTCAGTATTTCCAATAAAACTTCCACTATTATCAGAATCTTTAATGGATGTGGTACTAAAAAAATTTATTTTGTTATTTCTTAAGTTGAATGTTCCTGATGCTCCAGTATTCTTTGGTTCACCAATATTTAAATCAACATTACCATTAAAACCCAATAAATCTTGCTTTTTAAGTATAATATTAAGAATTCCAGCAGTTCCTTCAGCAGAATATCTAGCAGAAGGTGAGGTAACGACTTCAACTTTTTCAATCGATTCAGAAGGGATTGATCTCAACCCTTGAGGACCAGATAAACCAACTAATCCAGAAGGTTTTCCGTTAATTAATATTGTAACATTGTTATTTCCTCTTAATGATATATTGCCATCAAAATCTACATCAATTGAGGGAATATTAGCTAATACATCTGATACATTACCTCCTCTTACTGTTATATCTTGACCTACATTATATATTTTTTTATCTAATCTAATTTCAACTTGAGTTCTTTCAGCTCTAACTTCAACTTCATCAAGCATTGATACATCAAGATTTAAAGCTATATTTCCAATATCTGTGTTTTCAATAACTCTTAAGTTATCATCCACATATGATTCAAACGATATGTAGTCAATTTTTATATTGTACATTCCTGGGTTTACTTCCACTGAGAACTTTCCGTTTTCATCCGTTATTCCACCAAAAATTTTATCTGGTAATCTTTTATGCTTTAATGATATAGTAGCATATTCAAGAGGAACGTTAGTTTCTGAGTCAGTAACTGAACCAGATACAGTAAATAATAGATTAGCAAAATTTGCACGTTGCTCAGCAGTGTATTCTTGTGAAAATGTATAGGAAGTAAAAGTTAATAAGATAAATAAGTAGAATTTATTCATAGTTAGATGTTTGGTTGGGCAAATATATTTTTAATTGATTGAAAGAAAACACAAGGATTTGTTAAAAAAGTCTATTCGTATTTTCTAGATTTATTTCTGTTTTTTTTAATCAATTGTTTTTGATTTTCTGTTAAGGATTCATAAAATTTTCTTCGAATCGTATCAATTCTCTGTTCGAATTTTTTGAGAATATTTTTTTGATTATTATCCAATGAAAGAATAATCTTTTTACGAGCATCTTTTGCATTTAGTGAACTGTCTTTAATAATCTTTTTTTGAGATTCAGAAAGCGATGTTTTTATTACATCATGATGTTTTTTCCATAATATTGTTTCTTTCTTCAGTAAATCTTTTTGAAAAGATGTAAAAGATTCAGCTAACTCTTTTGAATAACCTCTCTTATATCCCATTTTTTGATTTTCCTGACCAATAGTAATATTTAATGTAAAAAATATAAGAATTAGTAGTAGAGATATTTTGTTTTTTATAATCAT
>ERZ891134.212-NODE-212-length-51811-cov-14.989373_pt1 | contig 51811 bp, 54 predicted proteins | sample MGYA00520888_ERZ891134 | MGnify/ENA primary metagenome ERZ891134 (study PRJEB32303, sample SAMEA104408692) | aquatic metagenome | biome: Brackish water; feature: Coastal; material: water | place: Baltic Sea | collected 2014-10-23 | depth 10 m ... | reverse complement strand
AACATATCGTCAAACCCCACGGTAAACGGTTTTAGTCCAGTAAAAATTGAATGAATTGCTTTGTGATTAGTCATTTTAATCTCCTTTGTTAAGCAAGTTAATGTTTGATACCTCTTATGAGCGTATCATAGTTATTTATATGGGGATTGTTTTAAAAATTACAACCCCCATACAAAATTTTTATTAAATATTTTCTAGTTTATCTTCTGGAATAACTTTGTAAATATCTTTCTTACTAATTAAAACCTGTTTTCTTTTCAGATTTTTTTTACTCCAACTATTTATTTTTTTAATTAATTCCATAACAGGTATCATAACTTCTTTGTTTTTACCTGAATTAGGAAATATATCTGATTGTTCATTAGTCTCTGACCAAGTTTTAAAAAAGTCTTCAAAATCTTGTTTATTAATCTTATTATCAAAATAATGTCTAATTGTTGTCAATACTGATAACCCACCCGTTAGTATTATTGTATCATTTTGATAAGCAGAGTTTAATAAAGCAACATTTTCTTTTACTAAATCATAATCAAACTCTTTGATAATAGCCATTAAAGATGTTGGAGAAGATATTTTTTTCAAAACTTTACCGTTTTGTTTAACTTGATTTTTAATATCAAATCCCATATCAACCAAAACTCTCATTGTATTTTCATATTGAGGTTCGCCAGCTTGAGCACCTGAAACTAATCTATCTTCAGCGCCTTGGTTTGTTCTTCTATCACTATCTGTATGATGAATAATAGCACCAAACTTTCTGATTTCATCTAAAGATGTTTCTTTACCTAAACAAACAACTCTAGCAAATACAGGTGCACCAAGTCCACTTACAATAATGGATTTTGCTGTACAATGATTACCAATCACGGTCACAAATTTATATGTTCCGTCTTTAGCATAATATACAACTACGGTAATATTCAGAGCTTGCCAAAATAGGCCACCTCTTAAATCTAAATGTGTAGATATATTTGTAAAATTAATATTGTCTCCTCTATTATGTATGGTATTGGTGTATACCATATCATTAGGAATCCAAGCATAAGTGTCAAAACTACGGCCTTTTCTAACTTTCTGGTCAATTGTTTGAAAATCAACACCGTCAGGTTTGATACCTATTTCTTTCCATCCTCTGTCAGATTTTAATTCTGTTGGTGTAAATGGAAATTTTAGTCTTTTGTTAAAATGTTTATCAACTTGTTCACTAATTGAAAACAAATGTTTGCTTTCTTCATAGGCGTTTAGTGATTTTTTTAAGTCGATATTTTTTACTGCGTCAGGTAACTTGTAGTCACCTTTTCTTAGGTCTGATATATACATATCTAATACTCCTCGTATTATTAATGATTGTTTACTTAAAAAATTCTACTAGAATTTAATAAACAACCGGTTCATTGTTATTTATAATGGTAGTTTTTCTTTTTTGAGTTTAAAACTACCAAAACATTAACTCGCAGCTTTAGTTTGTTTGTTTAAAGTGGTGCGAAACTAAGCGCAAATGCTGAAACAATCCACTATTCAGGTTCACTCTCGCTCTGCTGAATACATTTGGGTTGAGGTAGGTCTCACCCTCATTATACTAACTCCTTCGGTCAAAACCGTGGCGAGCATAGCCTTCAAGACCAATGAACCCGAATTAGGTGGTGATTTTTATAGAGAATCACCAAACTCTAACCAGTTCGTTTATTTCAACAGGCTCTGGCCGCCTCTCCACGCCGTAGGTCTTATGAATTGCCTACTCACCATATTTATCATCATTTAAGCACAGGCGGGAAATCTATCTTTGTTGTTCAAGTTTCTTCATCTTTTTTTTGAAGTTCTTGATACCCTCTTTTTTCTTCTCTCTTTTGATTTCGGAAGGCTTTTGATAGTATTGTTTGGCTCTTAACTCCTTGACAATGCCTTCTTTTTGTACTTTTTTCTTTAGCACTCTCATAGCTTTTTCAAGATTTCCGCCTCTAACTTCTACTGTTATACTCATATTATTACCTCCTCTCCTCATCATCATTTTCATTGTTTGAATCAATACAATTAAGTATTAAATATAAGACACCAATAGTAAATGGTATGCTTATAAACAAAAATAATATTGCGTGTTCTATATCAAACATAATTCTTTCCGTGTAAAACGTGGTGAGGCCACTACACCTCACCACTAGGACTTACACTATATAAATTTAGATAACGTCAGCGTCATCCGAGGAATTATCGTCCTCATTCGTTTGTGAAGCTATTTCACTCTGTCGAGTCTGTTCGGCAATCTGCTCAGCAGAAGCGCCAGCGTCAACCTTGGTGTATAGCTCTGTAAACGAATTCTTTGTATCATCATCAAATCTATTCGTACAAACTTCAATCGCTTTCATTTTGCTATTAAAGATTGTATAGGCTTGAATAATGTGTACTAATCTTCTAGTTGAAATAATCTCATCAACACCACCATCAAAGTAGGTTTTTCTGATTACATCAGCCCAAGTTACCAACTTCTTACAAAAGTCAGCGTCTTTTTTACCAGACTTGGCAAGAGTACCAACTAGGATTTTTTCTTCAATCTTAGCAGTAGGATACTTTTGCTCAAAGGTAATTGGAAATCTTTCCAAGAACGCCTCGTTAAGTACGTTAGTACCTATAAATTTACCGTCATCACTACCTTGACCTTTTGTATTGGCAGTAGCAACAACATTGAAACCATTAGCAGGTTTTACAAACTTGTTAATCTTCTTAACATAAACACCTGAACCTTCAAGTATCGGTTGTAAACACATAATCTTGTTAGAAGCAAGGTCAATCTCATCAAGAAGTAATAATGCACCTCTCTCCATCGCCTCGATAACAGGACCATTTTGCCAAACAGTTTGACCATCTTTAAGTCTGTAACCACCTAAAAGGTCATCTTCATCTGTTTCAATTGTAATGTTAACTCTAATAAGTTCTTTCTTTGTTTCGGCACAAGCTTGGGTCACACCCATAGTTTTACCGTTACCAGATAAACCTGTAATGAATACAGGATAAAACATATTAGATTTTACAATTGATTTTAAATCTGGATAATTACCAAATGAAACGAACACAGGATCCTTTTTAGGAACAATGTTACCAACTAATGAAGAAACCACATAGGCAGCTTCAGTATTAGTTTTCTCAACTGGTAAAACATTCTCGGTCTCACCGACTTTGCTTTCAGTTGTATCGTTTTCAGTAGGTAGTTTAAATAAAGATTTACCAACTTTGTAATCATTATTTTTAATCAACCATTGTGGTGCATACTTACAGCCAAACTTTTTGTTGGCGTCTTTAAGTTGCATAACAGTTAATTCGTTTGTGCCAAACTTTTTAACGGCGTGGTCTACAAACTCTTGTTGTTTCGTATTTAACATAGTGTATTGTCCTTTCACAGTTTTCATTATTTATTATACGTATATCCTATCATAGAAATTATCATTTGGCAACCCTCTATTTTTTTGTTACCAGGCAATGGTTGTGGAACCATCTATGCAACCTCCTGAATGAATTTGTTTAAAACTACTCTTGAAGTGATTCGGTCTTTCATAGAACCAGCAAAGATTCTTTTTAATTCACTTGAAGTACCTTTCTTAACAGTAGCGTCAGCCATTGAAAAGTTTTTAACATCCATAGTTTTACCATTTAAGATAAAGTATTTGTTATAACCAGGTTTGTCAACAGCAACTGCTTTTTCTTTTGTCATCTGCTTTCTCATCTGATTGTATTCTTTTTCTCTATCAAGATATGTTTTACCAGCACACATTCTCTCTAGGTCCCACTTTCTAATTCTTTTTAGAAGAAAGAAACCAATAACATTTACATTGTGCTCAGATTTAATATGATTTAATAACATTGCTGTTAGATTTTCACCATCAGAATGAGGTGATTGTTGCAATCTTTTTTTACCAATATTATAAACTTTTGTTTTATGCCAATCACTACCGTATTCATCACCCTCTGAACCTTTAACTCTACCTCTAATACCGTTAGCGCCACCATCTGTTAATGTGATTAGTGTCATAATCTCAATACCATATTTCTTTTTGAACATTGGTACCAACTTATTAAGATATATAAGTGCTTCATTCAAAGGTGTATTACCAAGATTAAATTCTCTAGGTAAACCATAACAAGAAGGCTTATAGTCATAAGGAATTGTAGGATTATATCTACCATAATTAGATGAATAGTATTCGCCCATATGAAACATATACATCATAGAGGCGTCTAATTGTCTTTTAGTCATTTTGTGACTAGCACAATTAACTAAATTAAAGTTTTCAAAATACCAATCACCATTTTTATGGTTGAATGATTTGTCATAATTAGATTGCTCACTTGCATATTTTCTTTCACTAGTAAAGAAGTAAACTTCAAAAGGTATATTAACTCTTCTAACAAACTCTACCAAGTTAATTAATTGGTGTATAGTTTGATTCAATACATCACTCATAGAACCTGACCAATCAAGCAACATAATCATACCGTGGTTTTTACCATCAGGAATAACTGTCAATCTTTTAAAGATGTCATCACTATGTTTGTAATTAGGTAATTTCAATGGGTCAATAATACCAGTTTTATCTGTACTTGCTCTCTTATAAGCAGTTGCAGCTTTCTTCATTTCAAATTCTTTTACAAGATATGAAACAGTTTTTTTGTTATCTTTAAGAAACGTTTTATATTTGTCTTGTAACCAAGTATCGTACTTAACAACATCTGTACCATATTTTTTAGATTCTACTTTTAGTTTATCAAAAGTTGTTAAGAAATCTTTATAAGAAGTCAAACCATCTTGAAATGATGGCTCTGGAATATTACCATATATAAGACCTTTAACTTTATCATCTAACAATTGTTCTTTTTTATTATCAAATGAATCTTGAGTCACAGCTCTTAATAGTTTATCAGACTCACTATCACCACCTGAACCAGGACCATAGTGAGTAGCAGCTTCTTTACCATTCTCATCAGACTTTTTATCTTCTTCTACGTTATTTGATTCGCCGTCTTGCTCTGCTGGTTTTTCATCATCAGCTTGCTCATCACCAAAATTATTAAAATCATTAGCTTCATCACCTCTGTCCGTATTCTCTTCAATGTCTTCTTCATCATCAAAATCAAACTCATCTTTACCTAGATTGTATGCTTTAACAAGTTCTAAATCATCAAAGTTAGGTAATTTTTTAAGTTCTTCTACTTGGTCTTTTTGATATTCTAATAATTCTTTGGCTAAAGTAATTGTATCTTGAAAGGTAACAATCTTATCAACTTTAGCCAACCATTTATTATCAACATCACCAAAAACAAAAGGGAGCCTGTTAAGAGATTTACTTCTTAAATTAATTTTGTCGATAATCATTAGTTCTTTATTAATGTCTTTACCCATAAGACCAAAGAAATTTTTAGTTTCAAGTATATCAAAACCATTCATATAGTTTCTAACAATACCAGGGTATTTTGCTTGAATTAATTTGTCTATTCTTGTATCTTCTAATACGTTAACATAAGACCTCAACTCGGGGTCATCAATGCCTTCCCATTCTTTATATGGAGTGAATAAAGCGTGAGCACATTCGTGAGCAATTAACATATCATATACATCACCACTTTGTTCTTTAAAGATAGGTAATGTAAGCACTCTGTTCTTTACATCAAAAGAAGCAGTTGATACTTTGTTGTGTTGAATTATTATATTCTCTGTAGCGATTAGTTTGGCTAGGTAGCCCTTTACATCAAGATTTATCATAGTGTCGTCCTTTTTCATTATGAATATATCCTACAGGAGTTTTTTATGAAAGTCAAGCGTTAAATTAATTATTTTTTTTGTTACCAGGTAACGATTACCGACTTGATAGTGTTCTACTTTTGTTCTATTTTCGTATAATATCGTCTTCCCTTGTGCTGGAACCATATTGGATTTCAACGATTCGCAACGATTCGCTAGTCTCATTTGCAAGTCTATGCCATTGTTCTCTGTTAATATGTAAATTATCAAACATTTTAAACGTTCCAAGCAAGTCTTCTCGTTTATCTGCACCGTCACCAAGTGTATAAACAGTAGCCTTACCACTTGAAATGAACCAATGTTCAGCTCTTTCTTGATGTTTCTGCATTGATAAGGACTTACCAGGCTCAACAATTAACTCTTTTACTTTTACAATGCCACTATCATTATGTAATACTTTATAGTGACCCCAATCTCTCTCCGTTGTACTGGTGACCCAATTTTCAAGTATGTTAGATGATGAGTTAGATTTGGTAGAACCACCTACAGCAGATTCAAATTTAATCCAATCATCACTTTTAAAGTATTCAATCTCTGGTATATTGTCATTGTTTCTATCTCCACCATTTGCAAATATAATATCTGCTAGTGGATAAAACTTCTTTACTTTTAGAATTGCGTCAATAGCCGTATCGTCATAGTCATCAAAATTAATAACATTGTCTACCGATTTTAGATTAAATAAGACTTCTCTTCTCTCGTAGAATGGTAAAAAAGATTTACCTTTTTTTCTAGTCAACCACTCATCTGAATTCAGACCTACAATCAATACCTCACCTAGTGCTTTGGCACACTTTAAGTATTCTAAATGTCCTGAATGTAAGGGGTCAAATCCACCTGTTGCGATTACGACTCTGTGTTTCATCTGTTGTCACCAGAGCCACCAATTACGCCTCTTGCCTGTCTGTCTTTTAGTTTTACGATATTATTGTTAGCAATGTCGGAAAGCTTAAACCCAATATCATCAGCCAATATACTGATATACCAAAGGCAATCGCCAATTTCAGAGGATAACGCTTCACGATAATCCTTATTGTTCTCATATCCGTCTCTTAATAGTTTCTTTACTTTGTTCGCTACTTCGCCTGCTTCACCGGCAAGGCCTAGAGCTGGATATAATACAGCGTGTTTCTTGTCGTAAATTGCTGTTGACTTAGCTAATTTTTGATATTCGTCAAATGAATTCATTTTTATTTATATTCCTTTTTTTGAAAGTTGTTAATTTATCTGCCTACATCAGCAAGATATTTTGCTTTACACTCTTCCCAATTCAAATAGATTATATCATCATAGAAATGGGTCTCTTTTGAAACTCTATCTTGTTTCTTTAAACTGTTTAATCTCTTCTTGGCATACTTGGTCTTCCATAATTCTGTCAATGCTTCTACTGAATTATCAAATTTTCTAATCAATTTATCTTCTTTAATCTCTTCTCTTAAAAATTCATTAGTATTTTCATATAATTCACCAAAGTAGATACCTCTAGCGTGTTCAGACTTTTGTAATTTCTTATCAATACCTAGTTTACTATATGTGAATGCTCTACTTCTATTTCTATGGTCTCTTTTATGAGGTTGACCACTATCTTTTTTAGCAACATACCACTCAAAGAATTTATATGTGTGGTTCTTCATTAACCATTGTTGTATCATAGTATTGGTTGTTTTTTCAGGCTCATATGAAACTGAACCGGCAGTCCAACCCATTTTCTTCCAGTTTTTTAGTCTATCATATTGTGATAATGGTATTACTTTAGTCTTACCATATAGGCTTGTTGTGGTTACACCTACTAATTTGTCTTTATATTGGTGTTCCCAGGTTTTTTCAACTGTATCTGATAGGCATAAAAGTGCCAGTAGTTTGCCACCTACCAGGTTGTACCCTAAAGGTTGAATTGGTACAATTGTAGACCCGATACAAGTATGATTAATCATTCTTTGTGTCTTGGCTTCTCTTTCCCAACCAATATAATTGTCTCTAGGTGTAAGGTCTAAAAAGTCACTACTCATACAAGTGACACCAAGATACTTCTTGGTAACTTTGTCTCTAATTAGAAAGTTAAGATTTCTACCAATATTACTATTGTTTTTCATTGTAGATAAAAATGTTCTCAATGCATTCCAAATTTCAGAACCTTTGGCATTTGTATGTGAGGTAACATCTGCACCATCTGTCCATATTAATTCAGGTTGTAATTCTAAATATTCTTCGGGGTCTTCAGGCAACCAAAAATTGTTTTTAACTTCTTGTATAACAGTCGCCTGGTCTGGTCTTAGCATAGCAGGTTTATCATCAAAGAAACTGTTTGTTTCTGTTGTAGGGTATCTAAATTTTACTTCTTGAAATTTTTGATAAAGGGTATACTCTTGTACTGTCATAGCAGATACAAAGGTCAAATCTTTTATGATTGTCTCTTTTAATGTATCTGTATCAATATCTGGTATTTTAGATAAGTCTGTATTATCTTGCCAACTTTGCCATTGGTCGTCAACAGACATACCTTTTTTCCACGAATAACCCATAGTTCTCTTTCTCAATTATTAATATATTCATTCTATATTAAATTATTAGAAATGTCAAGCCTTATTAGATTTTTCTAATTCTGCTATTCGGAGGTCACGTTTATATGCTTTCTCAGCCTTCTTTCTGGCCATATCAAATTTGAGTTTTGATACCTTTTCAACAAATGTAATACCCATTGTGTGGTCAAATTCGTGTTGATAGATTCGGGAGAACAGGTCTGTAAATTCTTTCTTAATTAATTTACCATCATCATCTTCATATTCTACATTGATAGTACGTGGTCTATCAATCTTTAAAAATAGGTATGGAAATGTTAAACAACCCTCTTGACCTAATAATGTCTGTTCAGAGGTTGCTACAATTCTAGGATTCCAACAAGCATACTTTTCACCATTGTTTAGTGATAAATGATTACCCATTACAAACATTCTAAAAGGAAGACCTGCTTGATTACAGGTAAGACCTACACCACCGTATTTTTTCATACACATAAACATTGCTTTAGAAACCTCAGCTCTACTTTCAAAGCCGTGTTCTTTTAACATTTCATCTTTGAACGGAGCAATTGCTGTGTTTACTCTAATGTCGTTTGCTGGTATTAGTCCTAGTTGTTTTATTTCCTTATCTGCCATTATATTGTCCCTAGTTGCGTAAAGTTTTGTATCTTTTCAAACTTTATTATGTTAGTAAATTTATCAAATAGTATATCACCTTTGTGAGATATAATAAAGATATTTTCTTTTTCAAATTGTTTAATGATTTTAAAGAAATCATCCATACCTTGGCCGTCTAGTGATGAATCAAATATCTCATCTAGTATTAGTAGATTTGTATTTGTACTATTTTTCATTCTTGCAATGTCACGCCAAGTAAATAATAATGCCAAGTCTATTCTCATCTTCTCACCCTCACTAAAGTTATTATAGTTAAAGGTATCTCTGAATCTTGATTTAACTGTTTCATTAAACTCTTCATCTAGGTTGAATGAAATATAAAAGTCCATTGCTTGTAGATATTTGTTAATAAGACTATTCATAATAGGAACATACTTACGAATGATTTGTGCTTTAGCACCTTTGTCGTTTAGTATTTCTCTTAACACATCTACATAACCTTTTTCTTCTTGTACATCTGTAAGGTTAGCGTCTGCAACACCAAGGTCTGCTGACATCTTTTCCAGTTCAAGTTTAATTGATTCTATATCTACGTCTTTATTATTGAAATTATTAATATCTAATTGTATTTGGTCACTATGAGATTTCAGACTTTCTAATGATGATGTTATTTTTGCCAAGTCCAAATTCATATTGGAGATTTTGTTTGAAACCTTGGAGAAAGCTGATACTTTTTGTTCGTGTTTTGATATTTCTTCTACGAGCTGGACTAGACCACTTTCTAGTTTGGAAATTGTACCGTGTTCTTCTTCGCATTTCTTTCCCTTAAAATCTTGGTCAATCTGTTGTGTACAAACAGGACAGTTATCATTATCTTTAAAGAAGTCTAAAGTTTTCTTGTGTGTAGATATATTTGTTTCTATTTTTGTTTCTAGTTTATTCAACTGATTTAGTTTAGTTTCGACTTCTTCTTTGTCTTGTAATTCATTTTGACTAACGGCTATCTCTTCATTCAGTTTTTGTAGTTTTGTTTCATATTCTATCTTATTTTTGTTATTTTCTTCTAGTCTATTTTGCACTACCGCCTGGTTGTTGTTACCTTTGGTCTCCAGCGTCTTTAGATACTTTGCTTCAGTTTCGTACTTGGTCTTTATTAACTCACATTGGTGCCTCACCTCCGTCAACTTTTTTTGAAGGTCGCTCTGTTGAGAACGTAAAATTAGGTCCATAAGGCCAAAAACTCTAATATCAAGTATCTCTTCTACAACTTCTCGTCTGTATCTCGGTTTCATCTTCATAAACGGTTCGTAAGATGATGAGCCTAGTAATACTACTTGAATAAAAGACCGGTAGTTTAACTTCATTATATTTTGTTCAAGATACTTTTGATAATCTATATTGTTGGCGTCTTGATTTAACTTTTTGCCGTCACAAAAAATCTCAAATATATTTGGTTTGATACCTCTACGTACTTTAAACTTTTTAGTACCAACCTCAAAGTCTACCTCAACCACACAATCACCATTGTTAATAGTATTGACCATTTGCTCTTTTTTAATAATTCTAAATGGTCTATTAAACAAGGCAAAACATAAGGCGTCAAGCAAAGTAGATTTGCCTGAGCCATTTGTTCCTACAATTAATGTAGTTTGAGACATATCAAGATTGACAACAATAGGTACGTTACCAGTTGATAAAAAGTTTTTATAAGTTAGTCTTTTAAATAATATCATTATGCTCTTGGATGCTTTGCGTCTTGGTCTATTGCTGTTTCGATAATACCAGATTTTTCATTTGGATTTTTGAAAAAGAAATTACCTGATACACTAATTCTAGTACCCTCTGATTTGAAAGGAATAACTTCGTGTCGTAATAATGCTGGAAAAATCCACATATCACCTTTTTTAGGAACATAACCATACGTATGTGAAGCCCATTCAGGAAATTGTGGTTCTCCATAATGAAAACAAATACCACCAGGTCCTATACTTCTACCTTGATAGTTTTCTCGTTCTTTTTCTAAATCAGGCGTTTCTAAATAAATTACCCAAGTTATTTGTCCACTATGATGATGAACAGGATTAGATTCTCCTGATTTCATAAAGTTAATCCATAAACTCATCAATTCAAATTTATCTGTCCAACCTTTTGACCAATCACCACCTCTAAAGTCACAATTTTTTCTAGCGTAATCTGAAACATATGGTTGAAATGCCTCTACAAACCATTTTTTGTCTTCACTAGAATAACCACGTTGGTCTTCTATCACACCTGCTAATTCTTTATTACCACTACCTGGTGTTTTTTGTTGTGCTCTTTGTAATAGTCCGTTAATTAGATTATCGTCTGCTGTATAATTATATACAAACGGACCAAAATTTGCACCAAAATTACTTTTTACTTCTACTGTCATTCACTTGCCTCACTATATAGCTCTTTTGCAAAAGCTTTTAATTTTTGTTTGTCTAGGTCTGTATTGGTTTGGTCAATATAGTTTCCTAAAAATGTTAATGTATCTTCGCCTTGTTCAATTATATCCTGTTTAACAGACACATTAACATCTGACATATCTTCAATAACGTCAACCGAGTGTACATTGATTTGATTGTACAGTTTATCCATCAAGTTATTAAACATATCATTATCTGTTTTTTGAGATATAATTAGTTTAACAAAACACTCATCATATGGTGTAATGTCAAATTCATTGTAATTAGTTTGTTTATCATCATAAATTATTTTCTTAAACATCTTAATATTATTTGATACTCTTGTCAAGTCTCTGGTGTCTGTATCAAATATATGAAATCCTTTTGGACAATTATAATCTGACCAAGTCATTTCATATTGTGTACCCATATAATATATTTGACCATCATCTGACTTCTTGTGAAAGTGTCCTGATAATACTTTTTCAAACCTTTTAAACATAGATTTCTCTTGTCCGTGTTCGTTAAAATGTCCGTTGTGCATTTCAAAGCCTTTGACTTCTAAATGACCCATTGCAATAGGTGAGGTACTATTCTTAATTTTCTCTACTGATTCTACTTCATTATCATCACAAATCCAAGGTATGAATAATATAGGTAAGTTATCAAATTCAACCTCTGTTGTTTGTGTATATACTTTAGAATTTTTATTAATCTCTAAATTCTGTAAAGCGTTTACTTCATTTGTATTCTTGTAATATGTGTCGTGATTGCCAATGATAATATGTGTATCAATACCATCTTGTTCTAGTTTATTCCAAAAATGATTTTTGAAATTGTGTGCTGTATTGTGGTTAATAAACTTTCTTCTATCTACCACATCACCTAGATGTATCAACGTTTTAATATTATTTTCTTTTAGATAAGGAAAAAATAGTTCATCATAAAATCTATTCTGATATTTTATAAAAGCTGGACTATCGTTTCTCACACCAAAGTGAGTATCGTTTAATATCGCTATCTTCATTATTTCTTTTTCTTAACTACTTTTTTAGGTTTCTTGTCTTTCTTGTCTTCTTCGGATGTTTCTTCTCTAGGTAGATTAGCTCTTAAATATTCACTAAACTGATTTTTAAAATCTCTATCTTCACCTGGATGTAAGGTCATATCGTCATAATTACCCTCTGCAATCATCTTTTGTTTGATTGTAGTTTGTTTCTTTTCTTTTTGTATTCTACGAATAAATGCATAATATATAATTTGTGTGAAATATGCAAAAGGGTTATTAGATTTATCTGGATTAAAATTGCCTAGGTATTGTAAACAGTTTTCTATACCATCAGAAATCATATCGTCTCTGTATGTGTAATTAATAAAGTTTGGTCTATACGATAAGTGATTAGCTATTTTTAAAAAGCAACTACCAATATAATCGGTTACTGGTGGTTTAGGTTGTTTCTTCTTTTCAGCCAATAGTACAGAGTTTCTATACTCAACCATAGCAGCTAAGAATTCTTTGTTATTTACGTAATGTTCTGGTTTTGATTTTTGTCTTGCCATAATATCCTCATTTAAGATTCATAATATCTTATTTTTATCTAATTGTCAATGCCAAGATTAATTTCAAATTAAGGTTGACAATATTTTTTTCCTGTGTATAATGAGCGGTGTAGCGTTTTCAAGAACACCTCCTTTAATGGATAGTTTTATCAAACTCATCATCATCTTCCCATTCTTCAAATATCTCTCTAATTTTCTTTTGGTCTTCCGAAGTTAATTCTTTAGCTTCATAAGATTTTACACCAGTACCTTGTTGTGGTGGCCGTATTGTATGATACTCTCTTGATATTTCACCATATTGTTTAGACATTTCTTTAGTAGCACCAGCAATGGTCATTATCTTATCTTTTGGAATAGTAATAATATTATCTGGAGAGAAATTTACCCAACGAATCAAAGCAATGTAATCTTTAAATCCTTGAGGTGTAAACTGTGGAATATATTTAACTTGTAATGGTTTTTCTAATCTTAATAAAGGCGAATCATCTGGTAACTGATTATCTTTTTCCGGTAAATGACAAACTATGTCATCACCATTAATCAGTTTAATTAACTTTATATTTGTTTTAACTTGTTGGTGCATTGTTCATCTCCACGTTATGTATTTCATAATCAAAGTCTTCGCCGCTGTATATATTTATCCGTTCTCTAAAGTGAGCCAGAGTGTAATTCTCTTTCTCATTGTGTGTCAAATCATCTGCAATATCATATAACGTAGCGTGTGTATTATTGTCTTTTAAACGGAGACCTCTACCAATTGATTGTAAATTTCTTATCCTGGATTTACTAGGACTAGCAAAAATAATGTTATGCAAATTCCTAATGTTAATGCCGGTAGAGAAAGTCCCATAACTCGCAACGATAATAGAGTTGTCAGACTTTTCCGTAAGTTCTCTAATTTGTTCTCTTTGTTCAGTTTCAACACCGCCGTGAACATAGAAAACCTGTTTGTCTTTTGCTTTTTGTTTGATTGATTCATAAAGGTCCTTTCCGTGTTTTTCTACATATTGAAACAAACATAATGTATTACCTTGTAGACCAGAGGCCAAGTTTCTTATGTACTTGTTTCTCTTTTCATTGCTAACAATAAAATCCATTTCTTCTTGATATGTTTTATCTTTAATGAATTCTCTCTCTTGTTTGCCGTGTTGCAATACTAAACAATATATTTTAAGCTCTGCAAGTTTACCTTTTTCTTGCAATTCACTTGTAGATATAACTTTGTTTACAGCACCAAACAATCCTTCTAATACTAGTTTATGTGTTTTAGAGCCATCTAAAGTACCTGTCATACCAACTCTATATGGACACTTAACAAGTTTAGACATTATTTTGGTTAATGAAAGTGCTTTGAATAAGTGTGCTTCATCACCTATAATCATACCATATTGTTGAAACCATTTTTTGGGTAAATTGTATATTGATTGCCAAGTAGATATTACAACTTTTTTGTGAGTATCTTTATCGTGACCTTGATATATTTTATGTACGTTTCTTTCAGGCGACCAACCATAGTCTTTAAAATCTTTGAATAGTTGTTCAACCAAAGAGGTAGTAGGTACGATAATTAATATTTTTTTATTACTTTCTTTCAATCTTAATATATTGAATCTTACCAACAAGTAAGTAATTAAAGATTTACCAGAGGCAGTAGGTGACAACAATAATGTTCTATTCTTTCTTGTTGCATAAACAAATGCTTCTTTTTGATAATCTCTAACCTTAAAAGGTATTTCTAATGCTTGTATAAAACTATCTACTCTCTTTTCATCAACTTTAGTATCAGTTATTTTTGTTCCATCAACAACTTCTACCTCATTGTCTTGACACCACTTTAAAATGTAAGGATATAAACCTGCATATATTTGACCTGTCTGATAGGAAAATAATCTAATTTTACCGTCCCATTGTCTAGCCCTATATTGTGGCATAAACTTAAAACCAGGTACTTCAAAGGTAAAGAATTCACCCAAGTCCCTACGAATTGCCTCATCAGCGTCTATCTTTAGATGAACGTCATCTTTCTTGTCAATGACAAGGTATCTTATGTTTTTCATAATTAAATGGCACCGGATGTAAACTTACGCCACTCAATTGCATTTTTTATTGTAAAGGTTCTATTTGAAATTTGTCTAATAGTTCTATCTAAAAAATCTATGGTAGTTTGTAAGTAATCTACTTTTTGTTTTGCACGTTGAATATCTGTATCTGATTCAAGATACTTGTCAACATCTTGTCTCAATAATTTAAAGTTAAAAGGTTTTTCTGCATATACTGAAGCGTCTGATTTACCTGTATAATACTCCCACTTTTCTCTTTTGATAGAGTGAAGTTCAGACTCGGCTCTACTCAACATAAGTTTATACTTTGTTAAGTGTTTCATATATTGGTTGTGTAATTGAGGAGTTTTTAAAGATTCTAAATCTAATTCAGTCTCATTTAGTTTTAAATCTTTATCAACTTGTTCTTGTAATTTTTCTAAATCCATAATATATCCAATCTATCATAATTTATTAAAAAAGTAAAGCGTGGTTTAAGTTACCGTAGTAGAAGTCTTGCCACCTTTTACAGCGAATTCATATATTTTGTACTGAAAGGTAACACTAGCTGATAAGTAATCAACATCCGTACCTTGTTGGTTGAAACTTAACCCACTCAATGATACCGGAAATACATCACTAAATCTCACTTCAATATTAGGTCTATTTTTACTTGACAATACGTTTAAGGTTGCGTCTGAAAACACAGGACCTAATGGCACAGGACCACCTGTTACCTTACCGGGGTCTGTATTTGCTTGACTAGAACCTTGTAATGGAAATCTATCAGAACCAGCGGCTACAATATCTCTAAATTGAGTTCTTGAAGCTGGAAATCCTAAACCCATTAACCAACCGTGTATCTCTCTATAATTTTCTAAATTTTCATCAACCATAAAAGTACATTCTAGGTTTTCAAAAGTTATCTTTTCACCAGGAATAGGTATGTCTGCAAGTGGTGTCATTTGTTTAATTGAAGATAAACTAGCTCCAGGTATATTAGCTGCTGTACAGAAATATTCCACCTTTGGCAGTTTGATAATACTAAACTTAAACTGTGCCGGTGAGGCTAAGTCTAATTTAGTTGGTTGTCTTGATAATGCATTAGTAGTTGTCATACTATTATTTATCCTCTTCGGAAGACACTTTTTCTGGTACTCGTTTTATTCCCTTACACTTGTTTCTTACCTCATCAAACTGGTCGGGTAGTTCTAGGTTTTTATAACGAGAACACATTTTTAACATTTCTAATTGTTGTCTTAACAATGCGTTTTCATTAAACACTTTTCTATATTCTTTTGAACAAGTTGAAGTCAATGGTATTCTTAATCTTACGCCTACTGTTCCTCTATCATCATCATAACCACTTGTTGATGAACCTCTACCAATATTCTCTGTTTGTGAATATTCCATATAAGGTTCTAGTGTTGGTCCTTGACAATGATTATCATATTGTAAGTAATCGTTTCTTGCAGAAGCAGGTTTCGGAGTTAATACGGCAAATAAAACTAGAGCAGCTATTAAGGCAGCTATAAACCAATGACTATTAGGATTCATTAGTAATCTCCAGTGACTTCTCGTTTGAAGTCTTTAAGGTCATAACCTAAATCTCTTACTGCGTCATTTACTTTGTAATATGAGTTGTCTAACGCCTCTACTTTTGCTCTTGCTTGGGCAATCTCTGTATTAAGAAATGTCACCTCACGGAATAATTCTTCTCTTCCTTCAGTATATTTTTGTGTTAGATTTTTAATTTCAATTTTATATCGTTCATCTATTGAACCCAAAGATTGTTCTAAATTTGAGATAGCAATAGTGTGTTGTTCAATAGTGTTGTTTAGTTTACTGATAACATTTATTCCAGTATATAAAGAACCAATCAAAGCTAATGCTATCGGCAACCAAGTAAAGATTTTTTTTATATCCATAGTGGTGTCCTTGTTAATAGTTATAATTATTTAGGCCAAAAAAAAGGGCGACTAAAAGCCGCCCTTTTAAAAGTTCTACTTTTAAGTAAAATTACATTAAGTTTGCAACTTGTACTTTTTGGTAGTATCTGTTTGAGTTTGCTGAACCAGGTCCGTCAACTGCTGAAGCAGCACCTGAAATTGCACCAGTTTCGGCAAATGGGTTCGCTACTAGACCGTATCTAGTTTTGAAACCAATTTTCGGTTGGAAAGTATCCTGACCAACTGCTCTAACCATTTGAAGTGGCACATAAGGACAGTAGAACATACCTGCGTCATAAGGTGAAGTACCTTTATAACCAACTACGTAGTATTGTTTCGCCGAAGAGTTTGCACTATACGGGTCAATGTACACTTTGTATCTTCCGTTAAGAACACCAGCAAAAGTATTACCAGTATCGTCAACGTTTAGATTGTTGTTAAGAGCAGGAGTATAGTCTAATACACCAGCCATTTGAAGAGCAGAAGCGACATCTGAAGAACAGATAATCATATTTCCTTTTCCTCTTCTTGTTCTCTGAGCGATTCTGTTTGCGTCTCTTTCCAATTGGAACATAAGACCTTTGAATCTCTCAACAGACCATCTACCATTTGAGTCAGTATCTAAATCAAAGATACCAGCAGTTGTAGTGTTTACAGCAGCGCCTTTTTCAGCATTGATGTACACAGTTCTAACTACTTCTCTATTGATTTCAGCTAAGATTTCAGCAGATAAGATGTTTGCTAACTCTGTTTCAGCGTCTAAACCGTGGATTGCTTTTAAGTCTTGAGCAAGTTCCATAGTGTATTCAGCTTTAAGAGCTCTTGATTTAGCAGTCACAGTTGATTTCTCAATTGAGAATGCCATTTCAGCAAATGCGTTTCCGCTAGCGTCACCTAATGCTTCAGCCGCAGCTGTAGTCATAGCAGTACCTGTTGTGTAAGTACCTGGTGAACCATCGTTAAGCACACTTGGATTAGTACCAGCATTAGCAGTAGTTGAATAACCATCTACGCTTGAACCGGCAGCATTTCTACCAGAGAAATCAGTATCAGCTTCGTCAAACATAGCTTCTTGACCAGTTTGTGAAGTGTATCTGCTTCTCATAGCAAAGATAAGACCAGTTGGACCGGTCATAGGTTGAACACCTGCAATATCGTAAGCGATAAGGTTAGGCATTGCTCTTCTTACTAAACTAATTAGGATTGGATCCCAGTTAGATACTGCTGAACCTGTTGAGTTCGTTGGTGCAGCTTCAGATAAGAACGCATTGTCTTCCTTAGCAGCTCTTTCTTGGTTTTCCAAGATAACAGAGGTGACGGCACGTCTATAAGAATCCGTGATTTTTGGTAAATCAGGATGCTCAAGGACTGGCTGCCATTTTTTTTCGTGAGTTTCGGATAAGTACATTATTTTTTCTCCCTTTTCCTTGATTAAGATATTTTAATATCTTTTGTTTTGCTAATAGCGGCAGTATAAGCAGCCATAGCTTTCGATAAATCTTCGTTAGAAAGTTCATCGCCAGCCGCCACATCATCTAAACTCTCATCAGCTTTTGCTTTTTGTCCAAAGTATGATTCTTTAATAGTTTCACACTTCTTCTTAAAATCTTCTGCTGTTGAGTATTCAATTTCTTCGGCAAGTTTAGCAAATTTTTCTTTTTGAGTGTCTGCTAAATCATTAGCAACTTCAGACATAATCTCTTTTTGAGATTTTACTGAATTGTCTTTGTTTAGTTCAACATTCTTTTCAATTTGCTCGTTTAACTTTGACTCTAAAGTCTCAATTTTAGCTGCTTGCGCTTCTAAAACATCATACTTCTCATCTGGAACATCAATATAATGTTCAGCGAAAAGTTTTTTAAGACCAGAGATAAAGTCTTCAGCAATCTCGCCTTTAATACCTCGTTCAAGAGCGATTTCGTTTTCTTTCATCCACTCTTCAACAACGTAAGACAAGTACGAATCAACTTTTTCAGTTAACTCATCTTTTGCTTTTACACTTTCTTGCTCTAATTTCGTGTTGTAATCTGCTTCCATTGATTCTGCAATTTCAGCCACTTTTGACTTGATTGCTGTTTCAAAAATAGTTGCAGCTTTGTTTTTAAAATCTTCAGATAAATCATTTTCGCCGTTAACAAGAGCTTCAACGTGGTCTGAAACATCAATCTCTTCTTTTTTATAAGAAGCCTTCATCATTGTTTCGTCTTTCTTCTCTTTGTCTTTAGCGTCAGCTTCCTCAGACTTTTCTTTTTTGTCTTTCGACTTAGCAAGAGCGTCTAAAGCTGCTTTAGGCATTTCGCCTTCTTTGATTTCTGAACCTTCAGCTTCTACTTCCTCTTCTTTAAGTTTTGGCATTGCGTCTGCACTACCTTGACTTTTTTGTTGAGGGTCACCAGAAACTTGTTTAGTTTTCTTTGTTGCGTCAGGATTGCTGTCTGTTGGTTTAACAACCGCTGGACCTAAATCTTCAGCACTATTAGATAGTTTTGAAGGTTCAGCCGCTACAGCATTCTTTTTCGGAGCGTCAGCTTGTGTATTTACACTCGCTTCAGCAACCGCTGATTTTTCCAACGCTTCTGACTTGTTTTCTGTCTCGGCCATTTTAGAAATCTCCTTATTCTTAATTGTAAAATAAACGTTTATTTTATTCTCTAGTAGATATTTATAATATTAAAGCTTTTTAAGAAAGGTTTTAAACACTTCCGCCTTAGCTTCTGCTAATCGGATTGATTTTGCCTTCTCAATATACTTCTTATATTCTTCAATATCTTGTGCTTTAATCTGACCATTGTCCCATATCCACTCTTTATTCTCCATAATACCTTCAACGAAAGCGTCTGGAGCGCTGGGGTCTGCAACAATATCAGCTGCCGTTGCTAAATAGAAGTCTTTACCTACATAATTAGCTCCGCCTTTAGTCACCAAGGAACCCATACCTCTTGAAGATACTCCTAATTGAGCGCCTTCATCAATAAGACCTTTTACAATCTTACCGTAAGGTGTGTTCATAATCTTGGCTTCACCCATAAAATTCTTGCCGTCTGGAGTTAGAGCAGTAATCATATGTGACACTCTCTCCAAATTGACTGTTGGTCCGTCAGGATGTCCTAACTCACCAAATGCACGATTTTTCTGGATAAATTCTCTGTTATAACGATTAACTTCATTAGAAAGGATAGCATTCTCATAAATTCTACCGTTTCTATTCTTAATATCAGACTGCAAAAATACACCACGTATCTTGTAATCTTTTTTTCCGTTTGTTTCTTCTACAATATATTCTGCTGAAGAAATTTCTTCCGATATTAGTTTCATTTAATCTCTCTCTTTGTTATATATTTATAAGGAATTTTACCTAAACTCAACAATAATCGTATAGTTGTCACCTATAGCGAAATTTTTAGTTGATAATAGTAAGTCTCCAGTAGGTGTTGTAGAGTCATTGATAATCTCATTACCTGCTGTTCTCAAATCCCAATAACCGTTTCCACTTAAAATGGCTGCTGTAGAATTAGTTTCTCCGTCCCATACTAATTCAACTGCCGATTTAGTATCAGATACATTGATAGAATACCATATCTTGGCAATCTTTCTAGCACCATCTTCGGTCATAAAAGTTAATTCTGAAGCGTCAATTTTTTTAACTAAACTCTCGCCTGTGCCGTCTGAAAAGTTTGTTAGTTTCGCAACGTATTTTACACCTTGCGTATCTGTAATTGTTTTTGTTGTTACCGTATCTGCCATTTTTATACCTCAAATCCTGATTCTTTGTGACACTCTAAACTAACATTAAATTTAGGTACATTAGAATCAGATTTTATTTTTACATTTTCCTCTGCATTATTGACCAACTTTTTTTCAGTTGGTTTTAACCCATAATTTCCTCTACCTTTGATAGTAACCATTTCAGTTTCTCCTAATAATAATTTTAATTCACCTGTTCCAAATACTTCAAAGTTAATTCCTGCAATACTAATTTTAGGTTGACTTGTTGCGTTTTTTAATTTTGAAACATCAACTACAACCATTTCTTCATTTTGATTGCCTTTTACATTTGTGATAACTTTAAAATTATCATCTACTGTATGTACAATCGAATCAGACTTTATATCATTCTTAAACCAAGAAACTGTCATTACTGTCCATCATAATAAGTTTTAGAAAGTTCACCACGTTCTACTGTTTCACCGGTCTTTCTTGTTCTCATATAAACTTTTGTGACAGCGTTAGTTCCTGGTCTTGTGTGTGTTCTTACACCACCTGATACAGTTGAGTTTGCACCGTCAGCCGAATCTGGATATGTATTAGCTGCCGTAGCAGAATTTTCATATTGCCATAAACTGTTTGAACCTGGTACTGTAACCCACGCCATCTTATACTCCTAATTCCTTATCAATGTAATCATAAATTACATCTGTATTTACTTCGTGCTTAACAGCAACGTTATCAATTGTTGTTTCAACTTCCTTGACAACATCATCTGTATCATAATCAACTTGGTTATAAAAATCATTCACCACATCTTTTTGACGTGGTGGCAATTCATTGTAAGCAACTGTATCAACAGGTGCTTTATTGATTAACTGACTGACTCTCTGCACTTGGAACCTCTGATTCAGGTGTAGGTTGTTCATTACCATTTGGTTCAAAAGTAATCTCATTACCTTGTGTGTCCATCATTTGACCAGTTTCAGCACTAGGCTCAGTCACGGCCGGTTTAGGGTCGCTATGAGGTTCTGCTTCAGGTACTCCATTAAATATTTTACTAGCTATGTCTTGTCTTTGTGTATCAAGTGATGTAGCAACTTTGTCTCTTAATGCGTCTTTAAATGCCTCACCAGCACCTGCATTATCGCCATTAGCTAACTTGTCCACAAAATCTTGTATTTTATTTGTCATTATAGTTCTCCATTATTTGATGTATCGGGCATTGCAATAATACCGTCATCAATTTCTTTTTTAATTTGTTTGTCAATTGCGTCTATCTCTCTGTCTGTTTGTCTTAAAACATTCTTTCTGATAAACTCAACCGAATAATACTTACCAACATAGTCTCGCATAGTATCAGCCAGTCTCAATCTTTCCATTAACATTTCTGACTCTTTTAATTCTGCAAAATGACCATCTTGTAAGAAGTTGTATTGGATGTTATCTCGTAAATCCATCCATTCTTGTTCAGCAATTACACCTTTTAAAACTAATTGAGTTCTTAAAATATCATTAAAGAGTTCAGTAAATTTCTTTCTTAATCTTTGTACAAATTTTGTAAACTTTAGTTCGTCTCTTGTAATTTCAGTTGAACGACCCATATTAAATCCTGAAGAAGACTCTAATCTACTTACAGGTACATTTAAAGAACGATATAGTTTCGCTCTAAAATATTCTATGTCAGCAGTTTCACCTAAATTCTGCCCACCTGGTAAAGTATCAATCTGTGTACCTCTACCACCTTCTCTACTCGGCAACCAGAAATCTTCCAACATTGACATATAGTTTCTGTCGTCTCTGATTTCACCTGTTTGTGCGTCATAAACAAGTTTATTTCTGTATCTTGCCATAACATCACGTAGATATTGTTCAGCTTTTGCTTTAGGTAAATTACCTACATCAATCTTAAATATTCTTCTTTCAGGTGCTCTTGCGATTCTGTAAATAACAGAAGCGTCTTCAATCATTCTTAATTGATTAGTAGGTTTGATTGCCTTATGTAAATAAGACAAGACCATATTTTTATTCTGGTCAATTATTCCTGACGGACAAAATGCGATTGTGTCATTTGCAATTTTTATACCACCTGAAGTAGTGTTAGAAACACCCTTTTCATTGTAGATGTAGTATTCTTCAAACTCATCAACAACAGTCAATCCGTAAGGTGTGGGACCGTCTGGACGTTTCTTCCTAATCTCTCTAATCTTTTTAATCTTTCGTGGGTCAATATATCTTAACTCTGTAATACCTTTAATAGGAGCGTCTCTATCAATTACTTTGTGATAGTAAACTCTACCATCAACATACCATCTTCTAAAGATGTCGTGACCTCTAGTATTAAAGTTCATCAACCTTAAAACTTCGTGAAATTCCGTATCTATTTTTTTCTTGATTTCATTCCCGTATTTAACTTCACTTAAATCCAATTTAACTGCGTCTTTAACTTCATTAGCAACAATAGCTTCATTGATAATGTCTTCAATTGCCATATCACATTCGGGGTGTAATGCAATTTCTCTATATCTTCTAATTAAATCCTGCTCATTTTTAGCAGTACCGTCCATATCCAGGTACTGACCAAAATAACCACCAGCTGCGATAGTCTGTGTACCATCCTCTGCCTGTGGTGTTGTAAAGCTTTGTTTTGGATCCTGTGGCTTCTTTTGCCTTGTGATAGAAAATCCAAATAAATCTGCCATAATATTATTCCTTTGTTTATACTACCATATTTATAATAGTTTTAAGAGGGCGATTTTTAGGCCGCCCTCCTAATATACTAATATTACGTAGTAGTGTTTGTTTCAAAGTATTGGTACGCCAAAGTCACAGCAAATTCTTCAATCGCTGTAGCTTCATCATAACTCAACTCAATCGGAGCAATCGTAGTAGGAAATACACCTCTTAAAGTGTATGACTTAATAGTTGCACCGTTTCTATCTAATTGGTCAACAAATGCGTCAACTTGATAATCCGCTGGATTTGTCAAGCCTTCACTATCTGTCATATTGTTAATACCGTTTGACCATCTTTCAAATGCGTTTCTTAATTTGAAATCTGTATCGTTATAAGCAGTCACAGACCAATCTTCAATTGTTCTATCTCCAGCTATCTTAATTGCTCTTCCTCTGAAAGGAACATTAAAACTAGGTACAGTCATACCCGGTAATGTTGTTGAACGACATAAGAATGCTAGGTCTTCTATTTCTCCACCAACTTGTGCGTAACCAGGAAAAGGCATTGTTACCTTAAACTGATTGGCTCTTGCGCCGCCGCCTGCAAGTTTAGCTTTGAAGTCATTAATGTTTGCCATTTTTTATTTCTCCTCTACTAACCTGCTACTTCGTCAAACGAAACGCCGGTTCTTGTTGCTATGAATTGTAAAGTAATGAAGTTAATGCTTCTAGCAGGTTTTACAAAAATCTCTGCTATGAATTCATTTCTATCAACTACTTCACCTGTGTTATTAGTTTCATCACATACTACTAAAAAGTCTGTGATACCTCTTCTACCTTGTACTTCTCTTAAAAAAGGTTCTACAATGTTTCTAAAGTTCGCTCTTGTAAATTCATCATTGAATTCAAAAAGTTGGAATTTAGAAGCAGTCGCAATCGCCTTCTCTAAAGTGATAAACAATCTTCTTACGTTGATTCTATCAAAAGCACTTGGAGCGGATAATCCAGTTTTATCTCCGAAAAGAACCGTACCTTGTCCAGGGAACGTTGCAATAGGATTAACTCTTGCTCTGTATAGTTCGTCTCTTTGAGTTTTAGTTGGATTGAAAGCTAGTTTAACTGCGCCTCTAACAATACCTCTATTGAAGCCTGCTGGTGAATACCAAGCGTCTGCAATAAGGTCAGTTCTTGCGGCTAAACCTGCTGTGTCTCCGTTCAATGGTACATATCTATATACATCAGAATATCTGTCATACATATATTTGTAACCACTATCAAACACAACATATGAAGATGAGTTAATACCATTAAAGAATGATACAACATTATCTTTTTGTGTGTTTGCATTAGCAACGCCAACAACATCAGCTCTTTCAGGAGAACAGAATACAACAGCGTCTTTTCTGTTTTCTGCAATCGTGATTAAGTTATCAATGTGTACTGCGTCACCTGAACCTGCTATGATTAAACCAATGTCAACTGTTTCGCCATCTGAAAACATTTCGTAAGCTGTTTTCTTTTGGCCAGTAGTTGATGTAGTTCCGTCTGAACCAGATTGTAATGATACATTAGAAATAGAAGTCACGTCTGTGAAAGTTGTTCCTGATGTTGCATTACCCCAGTTAGAACCAGAAGCGTTATGGTCCATCCAGTAGATGTAGTTAGATGATTTATAAATTACGTCAATGTAGTAATTCACAGAACCTTGACTTGTTTTAGCGTCTGAAGCTTTTGAAACTGCTTCAAATTTTTCTAAAATTTCGCCTTTGATTCCTGTAATTTCTCCATCTTCGTCTATTACTACTATGTGTAATTCGTCACCTGAAGCACCTCTGCTTGTAGCATATGGTGATGTTCCTGGTGCTTTATCAAATAGTTCGTAATATCTCCATCTTCTTCTTACTTGAGCGCCATTAGTTGGTGCTTCGTGTAAACCTGAAGACTCGGAAGTTCCGTAGTATTGCGGCTCTTCTTTTCTAACAATTGATAAATCGTCAGTTGATTTGCCTACTACTCTGTACTCGTACTCACCACCAAAATTTACTATATCGCCGATTTCTATTCCTGTTCCTGAAGACACAGAAACTACTGTATCACCGACAGCCATAGCGGCGTCAGCAACGGTAGTTTTGTTTACTTCTTCGTAAGCAGTAGCAGATGGACATTGTGAAATCCGTAAAGAATTTCCAAATGCGCCAGCTGTTCTAGCAGCCCACATTCCAACAGAAGCGGAACCGTCAGCATAGTTATTTGTATAGTCAGTAGTATTCTTAATTATAAACGCTGAACCACTTTCGGTTGCGTTTGATACAGATGAATTCTGTACACGGACTACTCTCAAGCTATTAGAATATTGTAAAAAGTTAGCAGCACTAAAAAAGTCTTCAAAGTTAGACGAATTTGGTTTGCCAAAAGTTGATACAAGTTCTTGCTCGCTAGAAATACTTACCACTTCATCTAAAGGACCTTGCGTGAATGTTCCAGCAAAGGCTCCGATTGATGTAGATACGGCAGGAATAATTCTAGTTAAGTCTTTTTCCTGTACGAGAACACCTGGTGATACTTGAAATGCCATTAGGGTTTCTCCTTCTAATTATTTTGCAAATTAATTGTTTTCATTTACTTCAAATGTCGTACTATTAATACGCCCATAGTCAAAAATCATACTCTACTGATATTTATAATAAGCAGAGATTACAGACCCTTTCTCACAACAGGATGCCAAACAGTTCCATACTCATCTACCTCTGTTTTTTCGTGGTCTGGCATACCGTCATCTACAAATCCAAAAGGCGCCATATCTTGTTCAATTAGATGTTGTTGTTCTTCATATAACATTTGTCTTGCGTTAGTATCAGTCATTTCTTTGAAAAATGGTTGATTAGACAACCAACCAAAGATAACTAAACACATCATTAAGTCGTCATTATTACCATCGTCAGCCTGCCAAGACTGACCTTTTCTGATAAAGGTAGACATTTCTGTGATAATATCAAAGTCATTAATTAATATCTTATCAGATTCTATAAGCGTTTTAATATTAGAACAACCAATCTTTTTAATTTGTTTAGTCATCTTAACACCAAAACCAGAACCTCTACCACTAAATCCAGCACCTAGTATTTGACCTGCACGACCTCTTTGAGTTGTCATCAATAGATTTTCATATTCTAATTCAAACTGTAATGCTTCTGCAATTTGTTGACCTAAATCATTTGTCTCTACTAATACGTGTGCGTGATTATATGCATTACCAACTTGTTTTATTGTATGAGGAAATAACAAAGGTTTAATATCATTGTTTCTATATTTTGCCACTACCTTAAAAGGCATTTGTGTCACATCTAATATTACAAAGGCTGAATAATCTTTTTGTACACCTCGTGCTACGTCAACAGTACAAACATAAGTACGGTCTTTAATAGGGTCTTCATATACTTGTAAACCACCACTTGAAGTTTTAGGATTTAAGAATCCCATTTGTTTAATTTTTGCTGGACTAATAAGTGTATTTACAGAACCTAAAAACTCACACTCAAACTCTTGTTGAAACTGCTCGGGTGAGGTATTTCTAATAGTTGCTTCTTTCCACTCTTCATCACGACCCGGCACCTCTGACCAATGTACTTCAATCGGTACATAATCATTTCTTTTATTCTCTGCGTCTATCCATAATTTGTAAAACTGATTCATACCATACGGTGTAGATACGATAATCATTTTTGTTTTTTGTCCAGATGATATAGTAGGATATACGGCACTAAAGAATTGCTCAGCAATATTAGGAGGTACAAAAGCAAACTCATCAAGAAAAATAATGTTATAAGAACCACCTCGAATGGCACTTGAAGATGTTGCAGCCGCCACAATAACCGACTTATTTTCTAATTCAATGTTACCTTTATTCCAGTTAATAACTCCTTGTTGCATCCACTTCGGTAGATTTTCATAAGCAAGTTGTACTCTACCTAAAATATCTCTAGCAGTAGATGATTTGTTTGCTAAAATAGCAATATTAGAATTAGGATTAAATAAGGCATAATGCAATAAATATGATACAGTAGTGGTAGACTTACCTGACTGTCTCGGTAATTTACATATGGTAAATCTATTATTGTGTATTGTTCTTACAATATGTTTTTGAAAATCATACATCTTAAAAGGCACTAAACCCTCATCAAGAGATACAATACGTATGTAATTAATCATAAAGTAAATAGGGTCTTCGGCACACTTTTGATATTCTACAATCTGTTCTTTAGTAAACTCAACTGGTGTGTTTACTTTTTTTAAATTCGGGTTACCTAGATATGCGTCACTCATTTATTACAACTCCTTCTATATGGGTATACCCTAATTTTCTAGCTGCCTGTACTCTTTGTGAGCCACGCCACACACTAAATTCTTTTTCGGTATATTCTACACCACCAACACCTTTTCTTGGTGTTAGACTAACTTGGTGTTTCAATACTTCTATTGGATTAATTAAGTTTTCACCATTTAATAACTCTGGTAAAGGTGTCATTGATTTGATAAACTGTAATTTTTCTATATTAAGTATTATCTTTTTCTGGTGTTGTGCTTGTGCCTTCAATAATTTCATCTTCTTTTTTTCTGTTCAACATTTTTTGTAATTCATTTGTAGAACCTACAAACAAAGCATTTTGTATCTTTGTGTCTGCTGACTTCGGCAATTGTTTTAAATCTTTTAATTTTTTTTGTAAGTCTTGTAGTTTATCTACTGTTTGTGCGACTTGACCTATAAGTTGTCCTGCAACCTCATAAGCTCTAGGGTGTTGACCCTCTTTTGCAATATCTAAAATGCCTTCAATTGCTTGATTACCTTTGTCAATAAGATTGTAATAGTTATCTCTACTATTTACATAATCATTATCAATGTCATCTTTTTTACCATCAATTGTTCTAGGCACAGGAGTATTTTCAAAGTCTTTTACTGTGACCGCCTGTTCTTTTTTTTCAATACCTAAAATATCATTTACTTTATCTTCTAATTTACTCATCTGTATCACTTGAAGGATTATAATTTTTACCATCACTAAAATTTAAAATTTGTGTAGTGAAACCAAAATCATCATCTGCGTCAGCACTTGCTGGGTTCGGAGTAATGATAATCCTTTCCTCTCTTGTCGCTGGTGGTTTATTCACGTCTGTATATAAATCGTCTTGTACTTCTTTAATAACTTTACTATTAGCCATTGGACCAAATAGATAAGTTTTAGCTGTAAATTGTAAAGTATATATAACAGCTCTTCTAGTTGTGAAAGTACCGTTGTAAGTATCTTCATATTGAACATTGTTTAATATAATCGGTACGTCTCTTTTAATTCCTAAATCAGGAACCATATTAACGGTTACAGTATAATCAGGTTGGAAAAATGGTAAAATTTGTTCTACAATTATCAATCCGTTTTCAGCAGTTGCTGTGAAAATATTAAGGGTGTAATTAACATTATACGGAACGGGAGTATAGTTATAGTCCATAACTTTACCATTTTCGCCTGTCTTAACCTGTTTAAACTTTTGCATTTTATTTAATTTCCTACTAGGGTCATATGAAAGTCCTGTCATTTCAAATCCCATTCTAGGTAAGGTTACTGCAAATTCTCTACTTTCTAAATTAGCTTGTTCATCCAATCTAACTAAAAATTTTTCTTTAGGTGCATATGCTAATGGCACTCTATATCTTTTGGTTAATGCACCAGTAGAAGATTTATTTTGTACGATTACATTGTTAAATAATTGACCAAATCCAATTGTCAATCTTCTAATACCCTCGTTATAAAAGTGTGTTCCAAACATTATTCGTCAACCTCTCCGAAAGGATTTCTTTCTGTAAAGTCTAATATATCATCAGCTGTAGAAGCTGTGTCATAACCTGCTTCAGCATTCATATCTAAATTTTGTGCATAGTTAGATTGTACGGCTATTGTATCTGTGCCATCATAAGTCTCTAACATTAATAGTGATTTTTGACCTGTTGCATAATCAAAGGTGTCTTCTAATTCAATTGAACCATCACCTGTTAATGCAACTTGACCAGTTTCTAAACCAACTTTGTGATTTAGAGTATTTAATGAAAACTTATCCTCAGCTTGGTCAAGTATTTCTTGACCAGTATTAATCTCTTCGTTAGAGTATTCAAATCTAGTCACTCTTAATTTGTAAACAGGCAAGTTACCTAATTGAAAGAATGGCTCTTGGTCTTCTACAAATTGTATTTCAAAAAATGAATTCATTAAAGGTAGATAAATTATATCTCCTTCGTTTGGTCTGCCAACTGCAATTAAGTTAGCCTTACTTGCAACGTGTTCCTCAAATCTTCTTTTAGAAACAACTAGTGTTGTATCTTCTCTAATTTCTAAACCAAATTTTGATACTAATTCTTGTTCACCTGCAAATCCTTCAGCAGTTTCAAAGTACATTTCAATCATATACGAGTCGTCAAAACGACTTGTAGTATCTTCACCTAATACTAAATCTCTGTTAACTAATGTACGTGGTAGGTAGTAAACGTCTTGTCCGTAGATTTTTAATCCTTCAATGATTAGGTCTTCGTGCAATCTTTGTTCAGCAGTATTACCAATGCCTCGTCCACCTTGAAAGTAGTGATTGATTGCCATACATTTTACCCTATCATCATTGCTGGATTTAATTCATAAGACGCTCTAATTTCTTGTTCTAATTTTTCAATGTCTCCTAATGCTTGAGAAAATATTTCTTGACCGTTCAAGGTAACTCCACCAATCATTTGAACACCACCAAATTTAGATAGATTAGCGCCCCATTGTCTTTTAAACAAAGCAGTCACATATCTTTTTAAAAAGAGGTCATTGTAAACGTCTGTATTTGAAGCTGGGTCTAATTTTCTATAACACTCTATCACTAGGTATTCGCCAACCATTAAATCATTTTTCCAGTCCATATCTATATAGAGTTTGTTTTCGTGTTGATTAAATCTCATAGGTTTTTCGCCAACTAATATGTGGTCTAAAAAATCTAAATGTCTTAATACAACATCATAGTTTACAACTGAAGTTGAAGAAAAATCGTAAAGGTCATTTAATCTTAATTGATACCTAACATCAAATAGATTCATACTACCTTTGTTTGAAAAAGGAAATATATTAATAACTGAAAGAATGGATGCTGGTATACCTAACCAATTCTGTCCTTCTTTCCAAGTAGTTGTACTAGAATCGACTGTTGCTGTTTCAGAAGCGTCAGCTGTCATTCTGTCCTTATCTGCTTGTGTGTATTGATACTTTAAATATGTTCTTTTAACACCATCATAGTGGTATTGAGCAAAGTATTGTACTGCCTCATCAATTCTATCTTCAAGTTGGTCATCATCAACATTAATCTCAATAACAGGCTTTCCTAACGCCCTTAAAGCATATTGTTTTAAACTCTCTCTAGTTGCTGGTTCTGCCATTGTTTACACCCTTTTCTGGTATATTTATAATAGTTATTACAGATACGGTTGGTTTTCTGATACTATTGGAAATAGGTTGTCGGAACAGAATAATTTAATATCTTCGTCTGGTAAACCAAGAGATTGCATTACTCTAGGTGTATGTGGATTTTTTTGTTGATGTTCACAGTAATAATTTTGTGCTTTTATAACATCTATCATCTTGGCTTCATTTTCGTGGTTTTTAATTTTATCAATATAGTTGTTTAAATTAGATACAGCCATTGTACATATTTTATTTAACTCTTCTTCTTCTCTTACATTACCGGCGGCTATCATACCTCCCGAAAAGATAGCCTTTGCCCAATCCGGCAACTCTCTCTCTTTACTAGGTTTGTACCATTTATTTTCTTCTATGAACCACTTTGTTAATGGGTGGTCTTTTTGTAATAAAGGACTAAAATCGTGAAATGCACCTGTGACTTTTTTCTCACCTGCAATTATATCAAAACCATAAATTGGTCCACCGTTTGTTAACATAGGAAATAAACATAGATGAGCCATCCAGAGACCTTTAGATTCTCTAACATCAACTACATCTAAATGAGCACGTCTAATATATCTATTATTCCAGGTTCTATTAACCCATCCTAATTCTTTATTGTTGAATCTCTCCATACCTGGTTCATCATATTCAACCAGATTTTTATTTAAGACTTCAACAGTCTCATTACTCCACTTTATTAGTCGGTCCCAAATCATACATTTCCTTAAATAAGTTTGTTGCACTTTCAAAACAAAATATTGCTTCAGGCAATACGTTTATCTCATACAGATTTAAATAACTTTCAACTCTTTCTTTAACAATTCTTTTATATTCTTTTGCTTCATTATGTTTGAATACATAATATCTGTTAGGTCCTGGCGTTTTTCTTTTAATCATTTGACCACCTGATAAATCACCTAAATGTCTAACATAAACGTGTGCATAAAGTTTTTCATTCTCACCTCTAATAGTTTCTAAATGTTCGACATATGCTTTTGTGCTTTCTGTTAATTCTGGTGGATTATCAACATCTTGCCATAAGTGTTTGTAATCATAGTAAATATGAGGTGCTCTTGGCAAATTTCTAGTATCTATAAACAAAGAGCTTTCTAAACAATACTCTTCTAGTTTAGAATAGCAAGCTAATTGATTGTAAAGATAAGTTGCATAAAGTTTTTCGTCTATTTCACCAGACATTAAAAGTTGTACAAACTGTTGTCTTTCAGCGTTCTTATGATATTCCCAAACTAATTCGGTAATTCTATATTTCTTCTCTGACACCATCTTCTTTTTCCACATCTAAAAACGATTCTCTTTTCCATCTATTATCCTCAACACCATTTCTATGGTCAATTATTTTTGACTTATCTAATGGATAATCTTCTCTAACAGAATGGTCTTGTATACCTTTTTTCCATTCCTCAATTGCTCTATTGGAATCCATAATACGCCAATCACCAAAGTTTTTTGTTTCTTCCCAAACATCTTTAGTATTCATAAAAAAGTCAGACATACCAATAATTGCTTTGATAGTATCTGTTCTTACTACTGCATATTTTCTAAATTTATATTGTTTAAGAGGATTTAAAAATGCGTCAACTTCTTCTTTAGGAATATTTAATTCATCTTTAAATAAATCAACAACTACACCATAAACAACTTGATAATCAAAGTAATCTATTTTAGATTTTATGTCTATTGGTCTTGTGTGATTGAATTTATATTTGTTACCTAGATAATCAACACCTTCAATCAAAGTTGGTACTCTTTGAGCAAAATTAGGTTTTGCTTTAAATGGCCATAATTCTAACCATTTATTTACTAGTTTTTTGCCGGCATTATGATGTTCAAAATCAATAACAGAAAGACAGCCTTCCATTATATTGAGTATATACCAAATGTTATACCAATATGTAGCTTGCTGTTCTTTCGGATATTGTTTGAACTTATCTGTAAAGATTTCGTGATTCTTAAAACTTAAATAGTTTTTTTTCGTTTTGTACATTATATTTCCTCATAATAAAAATAGTTAATCAAAAACTATTTATTAATCTCCTGGTGATGAAGACCAGTGAGTTTGATAGTTATTTGAACCCCAAGATGAAATCGTTTGAGTATAATATCTGTAAGGCATAATGTCATACATAAACGTTTGATTATTACCTTGATAACCTGTTCTCAATAATTTACCGTGACTATCTCTAGTAGCAAAGTTTTGAGCAGTTGGATAACCATAACAATGAACGTCTGTCAACTTGATATTGTTTGGTTGTATACCACGTCTTTTTCTATGTCTATTTTCAGAGTTTGCTTCAAATGCTTGCTCTACCATATGATGAAAACCGTCTGAGTCACTATCAGGATTTGAGGTTGTGTTTGAAGGATAATAACCTCCACTATCATAACCACCGTACCACATTGAGCCTTCTTCATCTAATATTAGAGGATGGTCGTAGATATAAGTACCATCACCTCTGTTTTCATTCATACCACCAACTTGTCTAATGTATTTTGGTCCTCTTAAATGAGAGAACATTCCGTGAATTCCACCTGAGTTGTACCAGTATCCGTTTTGTGAACGTGAACCTCTACTACCATATGTTCCATAGTTACCATCATTTACCCACAGCATACCAGTTGATTTTTGTCTAAAGTAGAACCACTTGTTTTCGTCACCACCACACCAGAATTCATCAACATCACCGTTTAAGTGAAAGTCTGTTCTTTGAAATTGTGAGATATATCTAGTTGAGTTATCACCTATACCGTATATACCTGGAACTTGACCACTTGTTAAGTAACCTGTGTACCACAAATATCCTTCACCATCAAGTACCCAAGTACCTGCGTGTGATTGTGAAGAGTATGACCAATGTTGTAATAGTTTCATACCACCGTATAAATTCCAGTTTACTTCTACTCTTCTTGGAACATAGTAATATTTTGTTCCTTGAGAAGTGTGTGAGCCTTCACCTGTTCCACCACAACCGTGTAAATTTTGTCCCCAAAACCATAAGTATCCGTCTTCGTCAAGAGCGTGGAAAAACATTTCTTCGTTACCGTTTGCCCACATATCGACAATTCTTTTGCCGTTGAAAAATGATTGAGGAATTTTAATAGGTCTTTTTACATTAACTGAATAGAAAGAAAATGAGTAAGGCGAACCTGCGCTTGTATCAGTTGAATTATTGATACTAGGGTTACCACCACCAAACTGAGCTTGGTTGTTATGACCCCACATCCATACTGAACCGTCTTCGCCTAATGCAAACTGCATACAAGCAGAGTTGTTTTGACCTTGACCTGAAGAACCAATTTTAACCATTTTAGTTTCGTTAAATGAACGTATTGTTTCACCTAACCAGTCAACGGTATCACTTGCTGATACTCTGTTCGTGTAATTTCTGTCGGTAGTATTTGTGTTACCACCCTCGTTATAACCTAATTGATAATGTGAGTTATAACCAGCAGAATAAACTTCTCCGTTATTCATTAACCACCAAGACGTATTGTTTGATGATACGTGTTGAATACATTTAGGAGTTTTACCATCTGGTGAAACCATATTTCCTGTAAACTCGGTACCTTTTGCAATGTCTTTATTATCAACTGAAGTCATCCAATCAACAAAAGTAAAACCTACGTTTTTAGGAGAACCACGTCTTGAATTACCTGATTGGCTATCACCCATACCAAATTGACCATTGTTGTTATTACCACCGTGGCCATAAAAATCACCATCTGAATGAATTGCACCAAGTGTATAGTTATGTTGTTGTTCTCTTGAATTTCTACCCATATTGTATTTCCACCCTAAAGGAGCTCTATTAGTGAAAGATACAACTTTATTTCTGTCTGGATATGCGTAAGGTGATTCGTAAATTTTCACCCAATATTCACTTATTGTTCCATCGTGTTCTTCAACCCAAGTGTTATAACGTCTTGTTCTTTTGATACATTGGTAAATTTTTCTACCAACTGAACACATTTCACCTGGTTCGTACTGTCTAAAAAATTCCCACTCTCCAACATCATCTGTTGAACGTAAAAATAATTGCCAATATTTTGCGTTGTCAGGTCTAAAAGACTTTTGTACAATTCTTACCGGGTCGAAAGAATAGTTGCTTGTGTTAACTATTGAGTCCTGTGAAAGTGTGTATGCAATAGGACAATCTCTTATACATCTATAAGATTTACCTTTCCAAGCAACTATATCGTTTTTGCTGTAAGCTGTTCTATCTCTCCAAGGACCTTGCCAAGTAAGTTTAAATTGTTGTAAATCAAAAGCCATTTTTTTACCTTTTTATATTTTCTTATTATATTAAAGCTGGTAGACCGTGATTAGTAAACACAGCATTAATGTCGCCTTTTAAAGTGTCGTGTGCTGTTTTTACAGCAGAGACATCATTAAACATAGCGTCATAAACTTCGACCTTTGAATAAGTTTCGTCAAAAACTTCTTGAATTGAAGCTCTTTCTAACATTAAACTAGGTGTTTTTCTTAACTTTTTTAAAATTGCTAAATCGTCTGCGTCTGTAGCATCCATAACTTTTACACCATATTTGGTATCATTAGCACCAGTAGTTGTAATTGTTACCTCACCGTCATCATAAGAGGAATAGTTGTAACCATCAATTGTCATTAACGCTACAGGACCTGTTCCAGTTGATACGGCAGGATGTACATAATCATCTTCAAGAGCAATCTCTTTAAGACTAAATACTTTTTTTGCCATTTTCTTTTTCTCCTTTAGAATAGTAAATTATTATATTACTATTTATACTATTTATATGTTATCTTCCGTGGCCTTGGTTATAAGCCTGACCATTTGTTGAAGTCCAACCGTGTGTCCACCAGTTATGTCCTGACATCCAATAATTTCTTCCCCAATAGAACATTTTTCCGTGTTCATCTGTGTATCTGTAACCACCAGCGTATTCAGCTGAACCTTGGTCATCAGTAGTAATGTGCATAGTTTTTACTCTAGCACCAGCAGGTGTCACCCAATGGAAAGGATGATAGTTACCGTCTTCACCGGTCCAGTTTGTACCAGCTTGTGGTTGCAACATTGAATTTCTTGAGTCATAACCATAACAGAATGATTCTCCACTATCTGTAATCCAGAAAGATTTACCTTGGTCTGAATAATCACCTGAAATATGTACTTCTTTTAGATTTGTGACTTTTTGCACTACAACTGGAGATGTATCGTTACCAGTATTACCTGTACCACCGGTGTAGTAAGAACCACTAAATCCTGCGTGATAAGTTGTACCATCTTTTGTTCTATAAAAAGCGACTTTGTATCCGTTCCAGTACATTGACCATAAGTCTACAATGTCACCACCTGGTGCAACTTCAGTTTTTGTTAACTGTGTATTATTTGTTGTTGTACCATCACCAAAGTTACCATAGTTATTTTCACCACAATTCCAAATATATCCGTTACCGTCTAGTAAGGTTACCCAACCATCATCACCACTACCTTGAATTTGCCATACTGCGATACCGTTGTTAGCAACAGGATCCCAGCCTTGCATTTTTGTAGGTCTGTATTTGTCAGTTGTTGTAGTATCACCTAATTGGCCGATACCGTTATTACCCCAACCGTATATTTCGTCACTAGCTGTTCTTGCATAAGAACTTCTACTTGTTGTACAAATATCAATAATTTTTTCGTTATCAAAATATTTGTTAGGTATTCTGTAAGGTGCATTTTTGTTTTGTGTTCTACCATCACCCAATTGACCTTGGTCGTTATAACCCCAAGACCATACTGTACCTTTATCGTCAAGAGCTAAAGTGTGATTTGTAGTATCGGACCAAGGGTCATTAGCAACTTTAATAATTTTTACGTCTTCTAAACCGTGTACTCTAAAAGTACCGTGTCTATCGCCTTGTTCGTTACCAATACCCATTTCACCGTTTGAGTTTTCACCATTTACATATAATTCTCCGTTATCCATTAACCAATAGCTTCTATTTCTACCTTCAGCAATTTGAATACATCTAGGTGTGTGTAATGGTTTTCTTACTGTACTTCTATTTCTACCTCTGTTCTCATTGTAACCTGTGTAGTTTAAGTCTTCACTTCTCCACCAATCTCTCCAAATGAAGTTGATTTCGTGATAGAATGAAGCATAAAAAGAACCGTAAGATTGGAAACCTGTTCTAGGAAAGTTAATACCCCAAGCAACACCATTTTTGTCAATATGTCTGTATTGACTATCAATATGAGAAACCGTAGCCGTACTATGTTTATAAGGCCAATGAATAGGACCTCTGTTAGGATACCAAGCGTTGGCCTCTCTAATTTGATTAACTTGTCCACCAAAATCTTCCCAGTCATTCCAATAAGATTGTATGTGTGCTGGATATTCTTGATATTGTTCTTTAATAAGTTTACCACTTGTTGTAGTAGATTTTGTCATCAAAGGAGACCTTGTTGGTTCTTGTGGACCGTAATGAGGAGGTCTACCTAAAGAATCTCTTAAACATCTGTATATACCAGTAGGTGATAATGGTTGAAATTCTGAACCTGAACCATCTGGTCTTCTTTTCTTTTTAGAGAATACAACTATGTCATTGTATTTGTAGTGAGTGTTTACATCATACTCACCTCTAAATTTAATACCTGTTTGCAATCTGTCCCAATGTTTGTAACCTCTCCAAGTTTCTTCAACATTCCAACCTAAGTCAGAATACATATCAGTTTTACTTGCAGCTAAACAGAAAGGATAAATTGTTTGACTTTGCATTTTAAAGAAACCAATTGGTATGTAAACTTCAACGTGTCTGTCTTGATTTTTCTTCCAAGAGTATTGTTGACCACCTCTTGTTAAACCATTTTCAGTTGTGTATGCTGGCATATCACCTGTGTATAAAGAGCCATCATTTTGTATTGTGTCAGTAAAAGTTTCCTTGTATTGTGTTTCTGTAACCTGTTTATTGTTTAAGAAGTATCTTACTAAACCGTTTTTGTTAGCACCTCTCCACATTGGAGTGTTTGAAGGAGCAAATGCTCTCGCTCTTGATGATGGAGTAATTGTTTCTGAAGAATAACCCATTTTAGAATGAGCAGTACAGTAATAGTAAAGTTTTGGTGCACCTTTTCTTACAGTAATTTCGGTGTATGCACCTTTTTTACCTGGTGTACCTACAACTTTAACGCCTGTTGTGTATTCTGAACCTGAACCGTGTGTGCCATCTTCGGTTGTAGAAAATCTTAAAGGATGACCTGTGTTTGAACTATCTGATTGTTCAAATCTATAAGTTTTACCCTCTGTTAAGTTTAACGCAACATCAGCTGTTGCTGTTGAACCGTTAATTGAATATTTGTTTGTTGAACCTGTGTTGTAATATGGGTGATTAGTTGGGTTGCCTGAAACAACTTCAACTTCTAAAATTCTTTCATCAACAGCAGTACCATCAATTGTGTCTGGTAAATAAAATGTTGTACTATCATTAACTGTTTCGTTATTAGGTCCTCTAATAATTTCTGAAAAAGTTATTGAAGTAGAAGCACCAGCGCCACCCATTCTTGTGTCTTCAGCATTAGCACCTGCAGCTGATAGATATAAAGGATAGAAGTTACCTGAATCGCCTGTTGATGTTTCGCCAATAACAAAATAAGGTCCGTCTAAATCAGCGGCTAATGATGTTCCTGGTGAAGCATTGTGAATACCATCAGCAGTTTTTGAAAATCCTAATGGAAAAGTTTTATTTGATTCGTCTCTTTGGTCAAATCTATATTTGTATCCTTCTTTGAAATGTGTAAAGTGTCTGAAACCACCACCTTCACCACCAAAGTTTTCTCTTCCTAAATCTACACTACCTAATCTATTGTCAAATCTAAATTTAGTTGACGGAGATGTTAATACATCTACTCTAAAATTGTTTTCTACTGGTACGTAATTTTGAAAGATTGAAATTTTGTTTGTATTTAATTCACCATAACCAAAGAAGTCGCCTTTGTCTCCCATAGCATAATCTTCTTGGTCATCTAATAAGTGAGATTGATAATCTAGTAAGTAACCGCCATTAGCAGAGTTGTTTGAAAACCAATTTGCTTGTCCAAATTTTTGACCATTTCTTGTCGACTCTTGTGTGTTTTCATCTGAGCCATATCTTGAAGTATTGAGAATAGGATTACCTGTTTCATTACTTCTTTGAAAGTCATCATCTAATACGTGATAACCTCTTCTAAAATTAGGGTCGTTTGAGTATGTTCTTGTCCAAAAATAACCTGTGCCTTTATCGCCTGGAGCATAGTTATCATAACCATTTGATAAGTAAGGATTAGTACAAATCCAGAGTGTATTGTCAAACCAACACACATCATCTTTACGATATGTAGTATCGTTGTTCCAATCTCCTTGGTAACTAAATTTTACTCGTCCTAAATTTATTTTTGCCATAGTTTTTAATCTCTCTTATTATTTATCCTAAAATTGGTACGTGGGCTGTACAATACTGGTTACCATCTGGATTTCCTTGCATATAACTTCCGCCATATCCGTTTAGATAATATCTATTATCAAATGATTTATATTCCCAAAATGCATAAACAGCATCAGCGTTGTCACCATAGCCACAACCTCTCATATCTTCAACATTTCCTGCCAATGACATAGGAAATCTTACTTGATTGAAATGATATCCTTGGAAATGTTCTTTTAAATTTTCTGCGTTTCTATCATTTGTTGAGGTAGTTGATGACCAACCATTTGAAGATTGACCATATCTATTATCACCACACTGGAATACGTGTCCGTCCCAAGTTAAAATTTTTGTTGATAAGTCATTTCCGTGAGGGAAACCTGCAACCAATTTAACATTATGGAATTCTCTTTCGGTATCTGAACCTAATTGAAATTTAGGGGTTACGAAACTATTTTGAACCGTAGCGTTACCATTTCCTAATGAACCGTGGTTATTATAACCAGCACATTGAATATTACCTAATGAGTCTTCTATCCACATTTGTGCGTGAGCACCATTACCTGTCATCCAGAAATTATTACAATCTGCATTGGCAGCATTACCTGTTCCGTTTGAACAAATTGTCCAAGTATTTAACGCCGTTGTATTACCATTACCCATATGACCTTGGTTATTGTAACCTGTTGTATAAATTGTTCCTCTTTCAGTCAAGATTGCAACTGTATTATCATCTGAATGGTTTAGACCTTGGAATTTTTTAATTTCACCAACGCCTGTGCCATCAAAAGTTACCGTTGAAACTAATTGAGGTGTGTTTTGGTCAGTAGTATTACCGATACCTAATTGGCCATCTGCATTTCTTCCCCAAACATATAATTTTTTCTCTTTAGTATATGCATATGCTGAAGCATAAGCGTCACCAATTGTCCAAAATGCCTCAATCTCTTCATTATTGAAATTTGTTTTTGCAATTTTTTGAGGTGTGTTATAGTTTGTTGTGTTTCCTGTTCCTAATTGGCCGTAACCGTTATAACCCCAAGACCACAATTCTCCATCTTCGTCAATTGCATAACAAGAGTGTGTTGTAGAGTTGTAACCTTGCCAGTTAGACAAGAAAATTCTTTTAATTCTTACACTTCTAAATACGTGTGCTGAATCTGTAGCCGCTAAATAAACATTTTGGTTTGAACCACCAACTCTTGTAGGTGCGTCTCTGTTTGAAGTTGAAGCGTCACCATTTTGTCCGTGACCACCATAACCCCAATGATAAACTTCACCAGAATTCATTAAGCACATACCTGTTCCATAACCACCTTCAATTTGAATTACTTTAGGTACTTCTCCGTCTGGAGTTGTGTGAACACCTGTACCACCGTTATCTGTACTTCTCCACCAATCATAGTGGTTGAATGACATTTGAGTAGCAGTCATAAAGTCGTGGTTAAATCCGTTTTGACCAGTTGAACTTGAACCCCAAGTCCATATATTACCTGTACCACCTAAAAATACTGGCCAGTTAACACAATGTCTTGATGTTCTTTGTCCTGATAATCTGTAATATTTGTTATCATCACCTATTGGACCATTATTAATTAGTGACATACATTCGTGAGAGTTTCCTGAAAATAAAGATGAAGCACCTCTAGTTTGTTTTCTAAGCGAAGCAACGTCACAAGTTAAATCTGCACCGCCGCCAAAAATATCTCCATCAAATGTTAATGTATCATTAATGACATTGTTTTCACCACCCGAAATCATACCTGTATCATTGAACCATCTTTGGTCTCTTTTTGAATCAAAGCTAACTCTTTCAACTTCTATTGTAGCTTGACCTGCAACACCAACTCCATTTGCTTGAAATGTAAAGTCAGCACCACCGCCACCACCTAATGAAGCGTCAGCAATTGTAATTGTTTCATCATCAATATAACCTGAACCACCTGTTGGTGTAGTTGATTTATTTCTAGTTTTGATAATTTCAAGATTTGAAACTGCGCCTGTACTGTCAACTGTCACATTGAAAACTGCACCTGTTCCAACACCAGTTGTTGCTGATTGTGAAACGTTTGTGTATGTTCCTGCTGTTCTTAAAGCGTCAGCAGCCGAAAATGTATCTGTATCTAAAATACTACCGTTACCTTGAACAGTAATTTTAAAACAACCTGGATGTGCGTTAACAGCCGAGTTTGATGTAGATTTAGGAGATACATTTCTGAATACTCCGTGTAATCTTGAAGCGTCAGCAGCTGATATACTATCAACTGATTCTATAACACCATTTTGTTCATATCTTTCGTCATCTGATTCATATTCAGCACCCATTTTTAACCAGTACATATTACCATCTGTATCAACATTTCTGTTATACGGTAAAAATCTTTCTGTACCATCTGTTGTGTGTTGTCTTAAACAAATGTATGTAGATAATGTTTCTTTCTTTGATTGTCCTTCGTAGTCAGTACCCATATCATTGCTGATACCGTGTCTAACTTGTACAACGTCATTTTCGTAATAAGTTGTGCCAGATGTTAAAACGTGTAGACCTTTCCAACTAAATGAATTTCTTAAAGGTCTCCAAGTATCCCAATCTGCAACTACAATTTTACCACCGTAGTTTGCACCACCTGTGCCGGCTGAGAAATACCAAATTTCATCTGGTGTATCTTTATTAAAATCTACAACAACTTTTCTTGAAGTTTTTGTATTGAATTTTGCTGTGGTTACGAAATCTGCTTGACTAACCATTTCTTCATTATGATAATAAGTCACACCTGTTGTTAAGTAATTTGATGTTTGACTTGTTGCTGAAGTAGCTAATGCTAAAGGTTGGTCATCATTGTTATTATTATTTTGATAGAATACTATTTTATCACCTCTTCTTACATAAAGAGTTTGTGCCCACTCAATAGTAGAAGTAATGTCAGCGTCTATTTGAAATTTTGTAGTTGAGTCGTTAGGGTCTGTTGTAGCTTGAATATTGTAATAATATTGTGTGTTTTGTTGTGGTCTTTTTCCACTCACATTAGCTTCTCTAACGTTTAAGTAATCAGTATTATTCCAGATTACAATATCATCTTTTTTATAAGTGGCTGCATTATCGTAATCGCCACGATAATTAAACCATAAATTTCCAATTTTTGTTCTAGTGATTGCCATTGTTAATCCTATTTATACCTTCATTATTGATTACTTGGAGATTCTGAAGCACTTTCAGTATCGCCAGTTGTTTTGTAAACTAAATTTCCTGCTTTGTCTATTGCAATTCTCATTGAACCATTTATAACATCAAAACCTGCGTTTTGTTCAGCAGCATTAAATAAAGTATCTTCAAATTGTGTCACTTCATTAAAGTTAGTTATTACTTTTCTGTTAACAATACCTGTGTCTCTATCAAACGATAATGTTTGTAAAGTAGGTGTCACATTTGTATCAACATATGATTTTGTTGCCAAGTGTGTACTAACAGTTGGAGTGATACTAGATTTAGGTAATGTTGTAAAGTTTATATCACCTGTTGTTGCGCTAATATCATTTCCTAATATATTTATATTACCAATTGTAGCTGAGTTTACAGTCAAGTTGTTTTGACCACCACCTAATTGGTTTTCAACAAACGTTCTAATTGCTTTCTCGGTTACGAGAGCATTATCAGAATTGTCTCCTAAAGTACCGTCAGTTGAGAATTCATTTACAGTTGCACCAAAGTTTCCTAATGCAACAGAGCCTAGTGATAACTGTCTTAAACCAGAAAGGTCAAAAGCTTCAGCATTCAATGTTGCCTTACCTGTTGACTGTTCTACTCTAAACAATTCACCAACTCTAAAGTTACCGTCTTGGTCAGTAGATGTATAGAATACTCTACCTCTGTCCAAATCTTCAACTTCATCTGCTTGGTCCGGTTGTTGTGTGTAACCATTTAAGTCAGGATAGTTTGTAGTTGATATACCACCTGTACCAATATCTAGGAAGTCGTGACCTGTTAATCTTATGTTAGAGTATTTAACTCTAATCGTAGCACCTGTCGTATGTGTAGGAGCATTTGTTTTTGAAATATTTGGAGAAACTTCCATACTAGTAATACCACCGTTTACGTGTGATAACACGGTTACGATAATATAACTTACACTTGAAGCATTTGCAAATACAATACTTGAACCTGGTTTTGGTGAAGAAGATAAACCTGAAGTTTTAACTATTGCACCAACTGGTAAAATGTCTGCGTAACCATCACCACTTACGGTTGCTGTTGTATTTTCTTGTTTATAACCTGAACCTGCAGCTACATATGTCCATCTTGAAATTACACCATCACCAATTGTAGCAGTACCTGTTCCTAATGTTGTAGCATTCGGGTCAGTTAATGAAACTGAAGGAGCTGATGAGTAACCTGCACCACCATCAATGATTAAGAATTTTTTAATAATTGTATTTTCAATTACAACTCTTGCTATTGCGTTTCTTGTAGGAGAACCACCGCCTGTAATTGACACTCTTGGTTCAATTTCATAATTTGATGTTGCGTTTGGAGAAACTGCAACACTTGTTGGACCAAATGTGTCAAAACCTGCTGAACCGTCTTCTTTAAACATTGTAGCAGTTTTAGTTGCAGCTGTGTATGTACCAACGTAACCTGTTTGACCAGAAGCCGTACCACTAGTAATAGTAATTCTCATACCATTGTAGAAGCTATCTGCTTGTGTATCTGAAGCTGCCAGTCTGATAGATGTTGTTGAACCACCTTGAGCAACACCGATTGTAGTAAAGTGACCTGCACCGTTTGTTGTTGTGTCAATGTGTTTAACAGCACCATCAGCAAAGTCAGCTGTAAAGTTAGCATTTGCGCCTGAACCTGTAATTGTTTCTGTAGCAGATGTATAAGTTTCACCTGCGTATTCTTGTTCTAATCTGTAAATACCAGCGTTTGATACTAATGCTCTTCCGATAATTGCTTCATTATCTCTTGTAGTAACCGTTGCTGTAGCCGGAGTTTCGTTTGCGTCAACACCTGAAGCAATTGAACCCTTTTCACCATATGAGTTATTAGAGTTTAGTGAACGAATAACTGAACCGCCGTCAGCTAAATAACCAACGTGACAGTAATATGTAAATACTGATACTAATTCTGATTTTGAACCGCCTTTAGACCAAACACCGATACCACCATCAAGAACTTGCGTGAAGTCGTTTGCAAGAATTGATTTGAAACCAGCATTGTGTAAAGTACCATCAATTTTAATACCAACTGCTCTACCACCAATTGATGAACAGTTTTGTACGAAAGGTGACCTTTGAATAATGTGTACAGACGTATCTGTTGGACCTGTTCCTGGGTCTAACGCAACAACTGAACCTGAAGCATTACTACCTGTTCCCTCTGTTAATCTTGTAATACCATCACCACTTGCTGATGAAGCTAATTGACCTTGCATTCCACTAAATGTCATACCTGTTAAAGTACAAGAGTCATTTAAATAGAACATTGTTTGTCTATTATTAGGTGTAGAGTTATCACTTGAAATACCTGCACCAGCACCATTGTTTGTTGTAGTGTCTGGAGAAACGGTAACACTTCGTAAGTTATCACCGATAATAGCAGTTTTTCTCGGAACTTTAATAGGCAATTGCTCTGTATATGTTCCTGTTTCTACTTTAACTGTTTTGAAATTTGTTGTGTCTGAAGCTAATTGAGTACAAGCATATTTTAATGTTCTCCAAGGTAATTCTGGAGTAGTACCTCTGCCTGAATCTGTGTTATCAGTACCTAGTGTTGATACGTAATAAACTTTGTTACCTATATTAGGATAAGACCAAGCTAAATCTGTACCATCTGATTTTAAGAATTGTCCTGCTGACCCAATTGGCAATCTTACTCTTTGAGTTGCGTCTCTTGTAAGAATATCACCTCTTGTAGTTAATGTTGCATTTGAATCACCTTCAGCTAATAGGTTCCAACTTGTTTGACCAGAAACATCCGGTCTGTTTGACGCTGACGAAGTATGATTTGTAATTGAACGATAAGAAGACGACCCATAACTAACTGCGTCACCAATTTTGTATGTAGTAGCAGTTGCCCAATTGTTTCTCCAAAATAATCCTTCTACAACTAAATCCCAATATGAATCTGTTGTTCCTGTAGGCTCTTGGTTCGTACCATCAATTTTTGCCACATAGTAATGACCACCGTGATTAACTGTATCACCAGTTTTGTATGCTGTCGCATTTGACCAAGTACCTGTGTTATTGAATCCTGTAGATAATAATTTCCAATCAGCAGAGTTATTATAAGGTACAACGTTAGTGTTTGACCTTTCTGCAACATATTGATAACCACCATAGGTTACAATATCACCTAATTGGTATAAAGAAGAACCTGACCAACTATCTTCAAATTCTAATCCTGAAACGAATAAATTAAATTTCGTTTCGTCCATTGTTGTGCCTGAAGATGTGTGTTGAGTTGTACAAACATATAAACTTGCACCGTATTTTACAACGTCATCATTTCTGTATGATGTAGCTGTTGCCCAAACACCTCTCCAACCGAAACCTCCAGCAAAAATTTGCCATTTTGAAGTATCGTCATATAAATCTGCTTGTGATGTATGTCCTGTGATACATCTGTATGTTGAACCACCAAAGGTTACAATGTCATCAACTTTGTAAAGTGTTGTTCCTGCCCAATTACCTTTGTAATCAAGACCACCAACCATTTGTTCCCATTTTGCCGTAGCGTGGTTTAAATCTGTATAAAAGTCTGAAGCACCTGTGTGATTTACTAGACAAACGAATGAGTTTCCTCCGTAAGTAATCACATCATCTTTAATGTATGCCGTTCCAGTAGTCCAAGCACCTTTGAAGTGAAACTTTAATCTACCTAGTATAAAATCTGCCATTTTACTTCCTTATTTTTTTTACTGCCAGTTTCTTGTTTCGCCATCTTGCGAAGCACCATACTGATACGAGTCATTAATTCTTAACACAACGTTACCGTTTGCGTCCATAAAGTAAGTAGCATTGTTTTCATCAAAAACGTGCTGTTCATACTTTCTGAATTTAGTATTTGGTTCTCTAGGGTCAGTAGAAGAGCTGTAATCAGTTGGTATTTCATTTATATTAGTACCTACTGTATAACTACCACTTGCCTTTGTCAATTCATTTTTTTGAAAGTCTGCAACTGAACTGTATGCCATACCTTCACCATTATCCATTTGAATAGTATTACTTTCAAACCAATTTGTTTTAGTGTACGTTAAAAGTCCTGTTTCGTCTCTACTTAAAGCGTGAAAACTATAATCTGCCGTAATCGTTTTACCGTTTGCGTCTTTGGCAATATATTGTTTGTTAACGACTAATGACATTAAACATTTCTCCTAACTTAAATCCTATGTATATTTATAAAAGTTTATTATGTTAATTCTAAAATTGACAAAAAACATTCCAAACTAGTTGCCGTACCAAAAATTCTGATTTTATCACCAGGTTCAAGGTTTATTGGCTTATCTATCTGCAACGAATCAGCAGGTGGAACTTCACCATTTGTCAATACACTTCTAAAAGTTGTACCACCGTCTATTGTTACCTTAATAGTCACCTTTTCAGCGCTTGTGGCTGCTGTATTTGAGACCATAATTGCGTGAAGTACAGCTCTAGTTGCCGCTGGTGCTGTATAAACGTCTGCTGTAGAGTCATCTACAATCACACATTGAGCGCCGGCATTTTTAAATAAACTAGCCATATTATCCTCCTAAAGCAATCGCAAAAGCAATAGCGTCACCCTCACCCGTTAATGGGTCACCGGATGCCGTACCGTCTTTAGTTAAGTTACCAGTTGTAATAACATCACCAGATACGTTTGGTAGTCTGACAATTCTATCACCAGTTGGTTCAACAACCTTTAAAGTTGTTTCAAATGCGTTTTCTAAAAGACCCTCAAAGATAAGATTAGAGCCGTTAAGTATAATATCATTTGTTGTAATAGCTCCGTTTGTAGTCACATCTTGTAAGATAACAGAACCAGCACCACCTAATTCTTTTACAGTACCGTTTGAAAGTTTTGTATAAAACTTACCGTCTGTTGCGTTCATAGCTAATTCACCGACTGCTAATACAGCAGCTGATGGTATTGCTAATGAGGTTTCTGAACGTTTTGGTTTGATTACAGTTGACATTATTTTCTACTCTTAACTTTAAACTTAATTCTGTTAATAAGTTTATCTTTTGTTAATCTTCTATCTAATTCAATACCGATTTTTCTACCGATAGTTTCTAATTGTTTTTTAGTTTTGTATTGTAAATCACCTAATCTAACAATGGTTGATTTTTTTGGTGCTTTAGGTGGTTCATAATATTTACCAACAATCTTATCTATTAATTTTGTAAACCATTTCACTAGAAAGAGCCTCCGTCAATTAAAGTGATTTCAACATCACCTGAAGTGACACCAAAATTATCAGAACTGAATTTTGCAACACCTATATTTGAATTACTTGCTAATTCACCAGCGATTGTTAATGTACTACCTGAAACTGTTGTATTCATACCCTCACCAGCAAGAAACTCTAATGTTCCTTCTAAAGCAACACTACCTTGTGTAGAACTTTCGTCTGTAAAGTAGATTGTAGGGTTTGCTAATTTAGAGGTTGCAATTGAACCACCTAACATAGCGTTAGTAATACCTAATGCTTTAACTCTTAATGCGTCTGTAGCTACTTCAATAGAAGAACCATCTACTTCAACATCTAAAGTATTTCCTGCTTTACTTAAAGCTGCACCCGCTGTGATTTGACCTGCGCCAGAAAATTGTGCTACATCTAATGCTGTTGTACCAAAAGTAGGAGCGCCTGTATGTGTGAATACATAACCGTTATTAGCGTTAGCAGAACCTTCTTCAACAAATACGAAAGCACCACCTGATAATTCTGATGGTTGGTCTTCCGGAGTTGCTCTTGTTAATACAAAGGCAGTTGAACCGTCACCTTGTGTAGAAACAACATAGATACCGTTTTCTGAAGCTGTTGTTTGGTCTTTAACTAGAATTCTATCGTTAACAATAGGAGAAACACCATCTAATACAATTGCACCATTTGATGTTGCTGTTAATGTTGCACCTAAACCTGAACTTCCGTTAGAGTAAGTCGCCGATAAATCAGCAGTTGTACCTGCTCTACAAGATGGTTTAGTATCTAATCCTTGAGCAACTTGGTCAACATATGATTTGTTAACAAGTGATTGATTATCAAAACCACTTCTATCTTCGTAACCACTAGGAACTTTAACTGTACCTGTGCCGTGTGGATTGATATTAATATCTTTGTTTGCTGATGTTGTTTGTAATGTTTGACCATTAATTGTAATGTCATCAACTACTAATGATGTTAAACCACCAATATCTGTTGTTGTTGAACCTAATGTTAAAGTAGAGTTACCTAAAATGGTTTCACCATTTGTCGATAACTTAGCATTGGTAACTGCGTCATCAGCTATTTGATTTGTGCCAACACCTGAATTTGTAATATTAAAAGTGACAGTATTGTCTGTAATTCCCGAATCTAAACCCGTACCACCAGCGAATGTTAATGTTTCATTTGTGTTGTATTGGTCTGTGCCTGTGTCACCAGCCATATCAATGTTTTGGAAAACTGTTTCAAATCCTAAATTACCTGAACCATCAGTTTTTAAGAACTGACCTGCTGAACCGTCTCCGTTTGGCAAAACAAAAGTTGTTGTAGCAGATACGTCATTTGGTGATTTGATGGCAATAAAGTTTGAACCGTTGTTAGTACCCTCGTTTAATTTGATAGTACCGCCAATGGTTGCTGAATTACCAACAATGAATTCGTCTATTGCTTTGTTGTTGTCAACAATTAAAGTTGAGTTAGCAGTTAATGTGCCGTGAACGTGGTCATTTAAGTCTGCAAAATATTTACCGCCGATAACGTCAATACTAGTTGCGTCACCATTTAAATCTACTGAACCAGTACCAATGAATAATCTATCTCCTAGATTAGATACTGTACCTATTCCATATGTTAAACCTAATTCACCTTGTTTGAGTGTACTTGGTGCTGAAGTTGCTGAACTTCTTTTTATCTGAATTACTGTTGCCATTTTTTAATCCTAAAAGTTTCCACAATTAAATAAGAGCGTTCCGGTTGTGGTTACAATCTCCGTTCGGGTTACAAATTTTCCGTCTGAAGCTCTATATTGTAATAATGCACCATCATTTAATTCTGTTGTGTCAACATCACCTAATAATTTAAGTTGTAAAGTGCTATTTCCAGCTGCCTGAGCAGAGGGTAAGGTAACTGAAACTTTTTTTGGACCGGCACTTGTATTTACGTTAATTCTAGCTGTAATATCAGGCATAAAACTCCCTCTCTTTACTATATTTATAACGTTAATAAACTAGATTATGTAGTAACCTGTGGTCTTACTGTAATAACGCCTTCAATTACTCTAGTGACAACATCACCAGTTTGAATTTCTAGGTCATAAACGTACCTAGTGTCTTCCAGAGCGCCTGTTTGTGTGGCAGACAGACCTAGCGTCACAACTCCTGAAGCGGCGTCTGAAGCTATCGTAGTAGTCATTGCTACTCTTGTTCTTGTAGAAGCAAATCCTTTTGCTAACTTTGCTGTTGCTGTGTAACCTGCAAGGTTAAAAGGGTTGCCATTTGCGTCTTTTACTGTCACATCCGAAGTAAAAGTTGCTCCTGCGTCTATTTGTAAGTTAGCTATTGCAGCCATCTATTTTGTCTCTGTCTGTTCGTTTTTAAGTAATTCTACTATTTTCTTATTGTAAAAATCAGTTAGTACATCAATCTTTTCAATTTCTAGCGTATGTCTAGTTTTATTAACTTGAATTTCTTGTCTTACTACCAAATAATTTTGTAATTCTGGACTAAATTTAGTCTCGTCAAATTCTTTACCATCTATTGTAATCATATCAATTGTTCTCCTTATGTTATTATTTATATTATAAATAAGGTTATATAGGAGAAAAATATGGCATATTGGGCATTAAGTACATATACTAGACCAGATACAGACACAGAGTTTTATATTAGAAGAACTGTGGCTGAGGTAAAAACAAGCTCTGTTATTGGTTCTAAAATACTTGAATTAGAAAATAGTGGTAAAATAACACACTATTCTATCAATTATAGTGAAGATACTTTAACTCAAAAAATCAAAATTGGTTTTGATAGTGAAGATAGTTATAATACCTTTAAAACTTTTTGTGATAGTGAAGACGAATTTACCACTTTAAAGAGTGATTTTATAACTAACAATAATCTAACATCTGAATATACGACATCTGAATCTGAACCTACTATATAGATTGTTTATCAAAACCTTCTATTTTCCACAAATGTCTTTTACCAGATGAGGTAGATTCTCTTTTGTGATTCGTTGCTTTATTATTTGCAACTACAAAGTCACCTTTTTCCCATTGATGATAATAAATTCTACTAGGGTCATAAAGTAGTTTTTCTATTGATTGTTTTTCTTCCTTAGGTAATTCGGTATATGCCTCACAATAATAAACATACTTACCTTTTTTATCTTCTTGTATTAAGTCGTGCCATACATTTCTATGTTTTCGTCTAAACCATCTTCGTTCAACTTCACTTCTAAATTTATAACCATATCTTTCATTACTTGTAAATCTTTCCATATCAACTGTAATCTTTTTATTTTCTACAGGACAGTTAATACGATTATCAACGTATAGTGTATCGCCAACATTTCCCTCTATTTCTAAAGCATACAATCCGGTCACGTTGACTGGTCGTTGTGTATAACCTTTATCAATATGCCATTCTAAATTTGTATTACCATATAACTCGTGGTGTACACCCGTCAAAGTTATATCCATAAAGATTTTATCCATAGGGTCTTGTGGTGCAATTTCATAATATGAAGTTAAAAAATTAAATAACTTGATTTGAGAAGCAGGTGCATTTTTAATAACAATTAAATCTATATCGTTATTTACTAGAGGTGTTAAATCTCTATTATTCCATTCTTGTGTAAGATAGTCCATCATTCCTCCTAAATTCACTTCCTGCATAAGCTAAGTATTGTAATCCACCTTCAGATTTATTATAAGTCACATATTCAGGACCAGTAAATGTCCAAATGTGTTTAGAATATTTATTATGTCCTTTGGTAACTTTTTGCAAGGTTCTTTTAGCGCCTAATTCCATTGATATAAAGATACAATCAAATCCTTTCTCTTTACAAAAATCTGTTTGTTGTTCTAATAAATCGGATGATGTTTTTTTAAAAAGGCCATCATAGTCCGATGGTAATAGTCCTGTATTACCTTCTATTAAAGCATATCTATCAAATACTCTTACTGCATTATCATAACAAGAACGACTTAACATTCTTGCTGTTGAAACAGGATTGCCTTGTTCATCATATCGAATAGAAACACCGATTACAGGCTCTGTTAAATTTTCTTTTAAATAATTTTTGGCTCTCTTGCCACCTTTTTTAATTACAATATCATAAATGTAATCAATGTCCTTTTGAACATCAGGTGGTGTCACCTCAAATGTCTTAATCATATTTTATAAAACGAATAAAAAAATAAGTAGGGTC
>ERZ891134.211-NODE-211-length-52009-cov-7.779824_pt1 | contig 52009 bp, 55 predicted proteins | sample MGYA00520888_ERZ891134 | MGnify/ENA primary metagenome ERZ891134 (study PRJEB32303, sample SAMEA104408692) | aquatic metagenome | biome: Brackish water; feature: Coastal; material: water | place: Baltic Sea | collected 2014-10-23 | depth 10 m ... | reverse complement strand
ATGCCAGTGGCAAATGATCAGGGTCTCCCCTTTTAAACCCGACCATACCAATACGAATATGGGCTTGCGCCGAGTCATGAGGAATAATCAATTCCTCGACCTTGGTTTTTGCCTTAACACTTATCAATTGTTCACGCTGTTTTGCCCCTTTAGGCAAACCATCCGATATGCTCTCAGCGATTTCTTTTGCCCGGTCTTCGTTCAAGTCGCCTACGATTGTTATCACAGCATTACTCGCGCGGTAAAACCTCTGGTGAAACCCCGCGAGATCGCTTCTCGTCAGAGATCCAATTGTCTCCTCTGTGCCAATTCCTGTAAAACGATATGGATGTTCGCCGAACAAAGACTTCGACATCAATTTTGCCGCAATTGCACTGGGTCGAGTGTTTCGTTCACGCAAAGAAACGATGGTTGCTTCTTTTTCTCTATCCAATATCTCTGCCGGAAATACTGGATTCGATAGTATTTCAGCTAGAAGCGAGATCGAGTCCGTCAGCGGTTCGTCATAAGACAAGCTTCTTAACGACACGCCCGACCGATCCAAATCAAAGTTACCGCCCATTTGGGATCCGGTGGTTGCGAGTCTCTCCGCGATAGCAAACTCATCATACTGTTGTGTTCCTTTGTCGAGCAACTGCATTGTTAGTCGAGCTAGCCCCTGTTTATCGGCCGGATCAAACGCTGCTCCAGCAAAAAAATCAACTGATACGTCCACCATGGGCAATCCCGAAGATTGAATGAAGATAACCTGAGAACCAGAATCCGTATCCCACTGTTCTCTTACTTGACCGTGAGTAACGGACGAATAGCACCAGACGAAAATGAATAAGATTCGAGGATATAAACCCGTTAAATTACTCAGGCCTTTCATGACATTCAACATAACAATACTCCCCGGATACGAACTAATTAGAAATCTTTGGCTCAAGAATCGCTGTAGTGGTGTGTTTTCCAACCAAGTATTTTCTCGCGACCTCTTGAACCTGTAGAGGCGTGACAGCTCTTAATTTTTCGTTAATTGCATCAGGAGCATCTGGTGCAAACCCTATCGCCCACATCCGACCCATTCGACTGGCTTGCCCAAGAACTGAGTCACCCGAAAAAACCTGACCAGCAATGACTTGGGCCTTAACACGATTCAATTCGGCGTCGCTTACCTCACCGTTAATAAGTTTAATAATCTCATCATTCCATCCGGCTTCCAGCTCCATCAAGGTACGACCCTCAACAGGCGAGAATGAAACATAAAATGCCCCTGGGCCTCGTCTCAAACCATCGTAACTCACGCTAACTGAATGTGCGATTTTTTCCTCCGACACTAGCCGTTTATGCAATCGAGCCGCAGAATGTCCATCGAGCACTCCCGCCAACAAATATAATGCGTAAGGCTCCCAGTCCATCTCAACGTTTGACAGTTTTGGCGCTGAGTAAGCAATGATTTGAGATTGTAGAGTAGTGTTTGCCTGTACCGTGACTCTGCGACTACCAAGGCGCGCTGGCTCTTCTTGTGGTTTTCTTTGCGGTAATAACTTCGACTCTATGTTTCCAAAATACTTTTCCGCGAGCAGGACGACATTCTCCGGCTCCGCATCTCCCGCAATGACCAAAGCAGCATTATTAGGCACGTACCACCGACGATGCCAATCTGCAGCATCCTCGATCGTTAAATGTTCGAGGTCATTCATCCATCCAACTATCGGAGTTCTGTAGGGATGTGCCACGTACATTGCAGCAGCGAGCTGCTCCATGAGTAATCCGCGAGGATTGTCGTCGACTCTTTGCCGTCTCTCCTCCATCACTACCCGCAACTCATTATTGAATTCCTTGTCACGCAACAACAAATTTTGCATACGGTCTGCTTCGAGTTGCATAGCCAACTCAAGCTCCGAACTATGAAGCTCTTGCAGATATCCAGTGTAGTCGGTGGATGTAAACGCATTTGACCGGCCACCCGTCGCAGAGATTTTCCTTGCGTGATCTCCTGGAGCGACTGTTTCCGTGCCTTGAAACATCATGTGCTCGAGCAAATGAGCAATCCCTGTGCGCCCATTTACCTCATCGATACTTCCAGCACGGTACCAGACCATTACGGCAGCGACAGGTGAACGATGATCAGGCTTGACGATGATTTCTAAGCCATTTGAAAGCGTATGTTGAAATATGGGTGGTTTCCCCGGGCCCGTAGCGGCTTCGACCCCAACTGCAAAAAGGAGCGAAATCACTATGTTAATTACAAAAAAATGTCGTAATACGTCTATTTTCATACAACTCACCGCCTGAAGTCTTGAATGGATCAAAAAAAGCTGCACCAATAAATAACGCGCGCTACTTTCGTGTTCAGAGTTTACAATAAAGGCTCTTAAGTATTCCCAATGATCGAATTAGATAGAAAGATAAAGCGCAACACAGTATGTTTAGTTTTCTAAAGCCCCGTAAAGTTTCAAAAGTCTCGGATAATTCGGAAGAAGCGGTACAAACTGCGTCAGATTCGATGTCACGAAAAAGCTGGGCCGACAGTCTTTCCTTGACTCGCTCCAAACTAGGGAAAAGAATTGCCGAAATTTTTTCGACCAATACATTGGTTGACGACGATTTATTTGAACAGCTTGAAACCGTGTTACTCACAAGTGACGTCGGAGTCAGCGCAACGCAACAGCTGATTAAAAAAACGAGAGCCATCGCTAAAAAAAACAACCTTCAAACGGCTTCAGAAGTAAAAGGCGCCCTTAAAACAGAGATGTTGAGCTTGTTGAATCGGTTAAGTAATCCCTCACAAGAAAAAGCTGGACATCCATACGTTATATTGATTGCAGGTGTCAATGGGGCAGGAAAAACAACCACCATCGGGAAGCTTACGAAACAGTTCACAGAAGCCGGCAAAAGCGTGCTGCTTGCTGCCGGGGATACCTTCCGAGCTGCGGCAGAGGAACAAATCAAAATTTGGGGTGAACGAAACCAAGTAACGGTTGTATCCCAGGAGCGCGGGGACTCCGCAGCGGTCATCTTTGACGCCATACAATCTGCACAATCAAAAAATATCGATATCGTATTAGCTGATACGGCAGGACGCCTTCCAACACAAAAACATTTAATGGCTGAACTAGAAAAAGTGAAACGTGTTATGGGTAAGGCCATCGACACAGCACCAAATGAGGTGACGCTAGTTATAGATGCAAATACGGGCCAAAATGCAATCGAACAGGTAAAATCATTCGACAAAGCGTTAGGTGTGGACAGCATTGTTTTAACGAAGCTCGACGGAACCGCAAAGGGAGGATGCCTATTCGGAGTTGCCGAATATAGAGATATTCCAATAAAGTATGTGGGTATCGGAGAAGGTATTGAAGATTTGATACCTTTTTCAGCAGAAGATTTCATTGACGCGATGTTTGAAGAGTAGGTATTAAAACGAACGAAAACATAAATGATAGAAACCGAAAACCTATCTAAGAGATACCCCGGAGGCCACCAAGCGCTCAAAGACGTATCGATTTCAATCCAAGAAGGGGAAATGGTCTTTCTCACAGGCCATTCAGGGGCCGGGAAGTCGACGTTGATGAAACTGATTGGCGGCATTGAAAAAGCCACCAATGGCTCGGTGACGATTAATGGCACCAAACTATCATCACTAAATCGTTCGGCATTGCCTTATCTCAGACGTAATTTCGGATTCGTTTTCCAAGATCATAAACTGCTGATCGACCGTAGCGTTTTTCATAATGTAGCTCTTCCATTACTAATTTCTGGCTTTTCTAAGTCGGAAATAATGACAAGGGTTAGAGCAGCTCTAGATAAGGTCGGATTGCTCGAAAAGGAAAGCTTTAATCCACTGACGCTGTCCGGTGGAGAACAACAACGTTTATGCATAGCGCGCGCCGTTGTGAATAAACCAGCAATTTTGCTTGCAGACGAGCCAACAGGTAACCTAGACCCAGGTTATGCCGCAGATATCGTAGCGATGTTCCGGGCCTTTAACCGTGTAGGCGTGACAGTCGTCATTGCCACGCATGACCCTGCCATGATCCAAGGTTTAGGTGCGCGCATCATTGAGCTCAAGCAAGGAGAACTCCAAGCATGAATTGGTTTTATTTGAGATTTAGTGCTTTTAGCGACAGTGTTTTTAGACTTCTAAAACAACCAATTACTTCGATACTCCACATTTTGGGTATGGGTATTGCCCTATCGATCCCCATGGGATGCTACATGTTACTCGATGGCGCCGATCAGTTTTCCCGAAAATTAAATAACACAAGTCAGCTTAATGTATTCATAACGGCTGATTCGTCTGATGAGACAATAAAAATCGCTGAAAAACAGCTCACTGAGCTATTCGAAGGCGAAATCAATTTTATTGACCAAGATGAAGGACTTAAAGAATTATCAAAAAACTCGGAGTTTAGCGACCTAATCAAAAACTTGGATACGAATCCAATCCCGCATCTGTTCGTTCTAACACCCCAAGATAACAGCGCAGAAAAATTGACAGATATTGCTCGGACCATAGAGAGCTGGTCTTTTGTCGAGGAAGTTAGTTTCGATGCTCAGTGGGCCGTTAAACTAGAATCATTCATCAATTTATCGAAAATTCTTGTTATGCTGGTCGTACTTCTCATAGGGCTTGGGTTTGTCGCGACTATTTTCACAACCATACAACTTCAAATCACAATCCGTAAAGACGAAATTGAAGTAGCCCGGCTTGTCGGAGCAACTGGGCGGTTCATACGACGGCCGTTCCTCTACTACGGATTCATACAAGGATTGCTTGGCGGCTTATGTGCCGTTTTGATCATCTTTTTGGGCTTAAAATTCGGCCTAACTGCGATGCAACCAATGCTCGAACCACTCGGATTCGTCATCCTGGCCCCTAACTTAATTACGCTAAGCTCTCCCTTGGTGTTGAGCATTGGCCTCAGCCTTCTCGGTGCCTGGCTATCATCCAACAATCACCTCAAAAAAATCGATTGTTAACAATACGTTAGGTTATCCAACAGAACTTTCGTAGAACTTGGCACTCAGTTGAAGAGAGTGCTAAAATAGCGTAAACGGAGATAACATATGTCAAACGCGCTTACATCATTGTCGTTACCACCAATAGCGAGCCTGGATTTATATATCCAGGCGGTTAACCGCATCCCCTTACTAACAGCGGAAGAAGAAACACGTCTCGCCAAAAAGCTTAAGGAGGAAGAAGACCTTGAAGCCGCAAGATTGCTGATTATGTCGCATTTGCGTTTGGTAGTCTCAATCGCACGTAGATTCAATGGTTATGGGCTTTCTTTCGGAGATTTAATCCAAGAGGGTAATGTCGGCCTGATGAAAGCGGTTAAAAGGTACGACTACGAAAATGGTGCTCGACTCGTGTCGTTTGCGGTTCATTGGATCAAAGCCGAAATTCATGAATTTGTTTTGAAAAACTGGCGTATTGTTAAAGTTGCTACAACGAAAGCGCAACGAAAACTGTTTTTTAACTTGCGTAGTATGAAATGTAGCTTGGACTCTCTTAGCAACAAAGAAATCCATCAGATATCAGAGGAATTGAACGTCAAAGTCAGTGATGTCACGGAGATGGAGACGCGTCTCTCCGGTTCAGACCTAACTCTCGACCCGCTGGGGGATAACGAGGAAGATGATTACTCTCCAATTTCGTATTTACAAAGTGCAAATTTAGAGCCATCCGCTGTTCTAGAGCAAAAACAAATGGGTCTGGCACAAAAAGAAGGTCTTGCCACCGCCCTAGCGAATCTTGATGATAGAAGTCGTGCGATTATTGAAGCGCGTTGGCTCAATGGCGATGATCAATCAACATTGCACGAATTGGCTGCTCAATATGGAGTTTCAGCTGAGCGGATCCGCCAAATTGAAGCTCAAGCCATGAAGAAAATGAAAGTCGCGATGACGCAATGAGACTGAACTTAGCGCAATAACAATTTGTTGCTAATCAGACTATAGGTCGTCATTTACCAGCAAACGCACATCATTTGTAAGTGTCTCAGTATCAGCTCCGTAAGGCACGAACAGGCGCACTTTTCCACTTTTATCAAAAATGTAAGTTCCAGCTGAATGGTCTACAGAATAATTGTCGGGCGTGGAGCCCGGTACCTTTTGATAAATTACTTTAAATTCCTTGGCAACCGTCTCAATCTCATCCAAAGTGCCCCAAAGTCCTAAAAAATTAGGGTTAAAAACCTCCATATAAGGTCCAATGTTGTCTAGCTTATCCCGCTCCGGATCAACCGTAACAAAGAGTACTTGAACATTTTGCGCATCGTTACCCAACTTTTCCATGACCCTGTTAAGTTCTGTCAGGGTAGTTGGACATATGTCAGGACAATGCATAAAGCCAAAAAATAAAATTACAACCTTGCTCTCGAAATCACCGAGACTCACTCGCTCACCACGATGGCTAGTTAACACAAAATCCCGAGCAAAATCAGCGCCAGTAATATCTGTATTAGCAAATCTTGTTTCATTTTTACTAGCCTTATCACACCCCACAGAGAAACCGAGTGCCACCATGATGAGTGCCACCTTTAAAACATTTCGAATAAAGAAAGACATAAGAAAAGCTAGAGAATTAGATAATGATCAAGCAGCAGTGCTAAAAAGATAAGCGATAAATACAAAATTGAATATCTGAACGTAGTCTTTGCAATTGCATCGGTATAAAACTGCCAAATTCGGTAAGAATAAAAAAGAAAAATTAACCCAAGGAAAAGAGCCGAAATGCCATATAACCAATCACTCATACCAACTACAAACGGTAGTAACGAAACCGCCAAAAGAATCAAGGTGTAGAGAAAAACATGTAACCGAGTAAAGGCCACTCCATGTGTTACCGGCAACATAGGGACCTCGGCTTTGGCATATTCCTCACGGCGATAAAGGGCTAATGCCCAGAAATGCGGTGGCGTCCATGCAAAAATAATTAAAAACAACAATAGTGATTCATGAGTGACCTCGCCAGTTACTGCTGCCCAACCAAGAATGGGCGGCATAGCGCCCGAAGCCCCTCCAATAACAATATTTTGCGGAGTCAATGGCTTGAGCACCATCGTATAGATGACCGCATATCCCACAAAAGTGCCAAGAGTCAGCCACATCGTCAAAGGATTAATAAACACGTAAAGTAAAACCAAACCCAGACCACCCACAATAACGGATACCGAGACAGTTTCGGTAACGCTAACAGCCCCAGTGGGCAATGGCCTTCCTCGGGTTCGTGCCATTACCGCATCAATCTTTTGCTCAATCAGGCAATTCACGGCAGCCGCAGCACCAGCCACCAACCATATACCGATAGACCCGTATATCAACACCTGTGCTGGCGCAAGGGAGGGCTGCGCTAAAAGCATACCTATAAAAGCGGTAAAGACAATAAGCATTACCACCCGGGGTTTTGTGAGCTTTACGTAATCCTCAAAACGGGTATACAAAGATGCGGTCGATGAACTCAAGGTAAGAGATGAATTGAACTAAAATAAAGACGTAAGTTTAACATTTAGCTGACCTCAAGACAGGTTATCACTAATTAATTTTTTTCCATGCTTTGGAGATCTTTAACAGCTTTTTAACATCCTTTTTCATGAGCGACGGATCAATTGTCAGAGGAAAACGCATCATTAAGTTACCAATTTGATCAACCAGGTATATGTAGTCTTTAGCCTCAGTTAGATCGCCAAACGCATCGAGTGCACGCGCATCCCTAACTGAGATAAATCTAGTGCCATCATATTCATCGGTCAACGTTTTCTGCAGCCTATTCCCAACGCTAAAATGGATCCGCTCCAACCTCTCCTTCTCAGCACCCTGAGTTAGTCGGATTTGACGCATAAGATATAACTTCTTAACGCAAGCATCGGTACACTCCGACGAGTCAATAGAAACAAAAGACCACAAGCCATTTAAATCCGAGAATAAAAATACATCATCGTCGATTGAGGGCACTTCTAAACCAGCAAGTGGAACTGGCTCGATTAATTCGCCATTATTCACGAACCCTTCAGGTTCCCACAAATGGTAAAGCGCCGTGGAGGCAATGACCGGTAGCAAGCATACCGTGAGTACAATCCAAGGAATCGAAGAATTATTTTTTTTACGCGTCACGTTGTTGTTTGATGAACCCATAATATATGTACAAAAATAAAATCAGAAAATTAAAAAGTATCCATTGCCCCGCGTAGGACAGGTGTGTTTCAATTCCAAAACTAGGGTCAGACCAAACCCGTTCGAAATTAGTCGTAACACCCTCAACCGAATCAACCTGGACAACATAATCAAGCACGGCAATTGAATGCACTAGTCGATAACGAGCCAAATCGAGATTCTGCCAAATGTCCCCCTCTATGGTCACCTCAGATAACTCTAATGCACCCAAGCCGGGCTTAACTGCGGTTCCCGTAACAAGAACAGGGTCTTTAGGCATATCTATATCTGGCAACTGACCCAAGCTCCTCCCGCGAGGAATCCACCCCAGGTTGAGCAGAATAATAGCGTTCGACTCAGAAATTGATAAGGGCACCAATACTTCGTAGCCGGCCTGTCCTCGACGAATACGATTATCAAGTACCATTCGCTTTGACGCATCTAATGTGCCACGCACCTCCACCCTCTGGAACTCTAAATCTAAAGAAAGATCGATATTCTCGTTTAAACTTAACGTATCTCTAGCTTGCATCGTGATAAATCGAGACTCTAAGTCACGTTTATAATCGGCTCTCTTAAACTGCCAATATGCCGCAGACAAAGTTAATCCGAAGCCCAAAAGCGCGATAATTGTGATGATCGAGCTAGGATGCTTCATACTATATGGTATCTATTCAAAAATCACACACTAAAGGTTGAGCAACATGAAAATAATAGTGATCCTATTTTTAATTGCAATATTCGGAAGCCTAGCTTCGGCGCTCGTGTATATGGTACGCAATAAAGGCAACTCAGATGGGACCATTAAAGCTCTCACACTCAGAATCGGACTATCCGTTGTTCTTTTCGTTCTACTGATGGCTGGATCTTATTTTGGAATCATTTCACCATCCGGACTGTAAAAAACCCATCCGCCTAACGACGTATGGGTTTTCGTGGCATACGAGTATATTTTTACAGCCAATATACGAATATAAACAGCCCTAGCCAGACGACATCAACAAAGTGCCAATACCACGCAACACCTTCAAAACCAAAATGAGCCTCTGGTTTGAAGTGGCCCCTTACTCCACGCAACCATATCACGATAAGCATGATTGTACCGAGCGTCACATGGAATCCGTGAAACCCTGTAAGCATATAAAAAGTCGCGCCGTAAGCACCGCTCTCGAGTGTCAAACCTAAATCACGATACCCATGAACATATTCCAAGACCTGCAAGCCCAGAAACAAAACGCCCAAGGCAATAGTCAGGAACATAAACCAATTTAATAACGCACGCTTTCCTTCTTTCAAGGCCCAGTGCGCGACCGTTATAGTCACTCCTGAGGTTAACAGCAGGGCAGTATTTATTGCTGGTAAGCCCCAAGCGCCCATAGGCGTAAACTTGCTATCAACTCCAGGGCCATCGGTTGGCCACCCGGCAACAAACCCGTCCCAAAGCAAAGATCCAGTTTCAGCATCTGACAACCAAGGAACTGATAAAACTCTCATGTAATAGAGCGCGCCAAAAAAAGCCGCGAAAAACATCACCTCGGAAAAGATGAACCAACTCATAGACCATCGGAAAGAGACATCTACTTGCTTATTGTATTTGCCGGACTCACTCTCACCAATGACCGTTCCAAACCAACCGAATAACATATAGGTCATGACAATGGCACCCACGAGCACTACATACCAGCCACCCGATACGGAATTCATGGTTAAGACTGCACCAAAAGCCAAGAAAAAGAGTCCAATCGAACCGACTATCGGCCAACGAGAAGGCTCTGGCAAATAATACCCACCGGATTGCGAGCTCATTGTTTATTCCCCTTTATTAATTTCATTTTTTAAATTTTCAACTTAATGTATTAAAACGCGATCTAATTAGCAACCGCTTTCACCAATGTGACTACTCCGATCACAAAACCTGCCGCGCATAGTAACCCTGCGATGATTACATGGTGAGGCCTAAGCGCACTCATATGCTGTTCCAAATCTTGCCTTTTACCAATGCCCGTAAACGCACAAAAAACCGCTCGTACTGCTTGCGCCGAAGTTTTGAAAGAAGGTCTCACGACCCAATCTCATAAATCTCAAAATTTGACGCCTGGTTCTCCAAGCTCTTGGTCCCCTCTATTTCAAACATTGTATAAGAAAGCGTGACTGTTCCCACATCCGATGGCAAGCTCGGGTCTATCACAAACACTACTGAGAATTCTCGCGTTTCACCGGCATTAATTTTTTGTTGGGTAAAACAAAAACATTCGAGCTTTTTGACGTACTGCGCTGCGTGCTGCGGACCATAACTTGGGATCGCTTGCGCATCGAAAGACATATTAGTTGGATTTGTTAACCGGAATGTCGCGTGAACTAACTCACCTGGATGAACATTCATCCTGACATCCACAGGAATTATTTGCCATCCAATCTCACTGCGCGTATTTGCATCGAACTCCATCATGACCGTTCGGCTCTCATCTACCTGCGTATTCACAATTTCATCGGGCTCGATCAGGTCATAAATTCCGGTCACTTCACAGATTTTTTTGTAAAGTGGCACAAGCGCGTACCCAAACGCAAACATGATTAATGCAACCACAACGAGCTTGCGCAGCATGTGCTTGTTTTGATTATCTAATTCTGTCTCATTCATTAGAATACAGCTCTACGAAGAATAAACCCTAAGAAGAATGCTAACGCTACCGTAGCCAATATCAACGCAGTCTTTTTATTTTTCGTCATCAATTTTAATCGTTATATTTTGAAAGCCTGATCGCCTACCCTGTGTGACGAGACCAGGTGGTTCGTCACACATCTCAGGCAATAAATTCCTAGTTCCTCAAATCTGGCGGAGTTTCAAAGCTGTGATATGGCGCTGGGGTCGGTAAATGCGTCCACTCAAGCGTCGTTGCTCCGTCCCAAGGCTGCTCTGGCGCTTTTTCTCCGCTACGTATCGCCTTTAGCAAAATGTACAAAAAGAAAACTTGCGAAAGGCCAAATCCGAAAGCGCCGATGGAAGACACCATATTCCAATCAGCAAATTGCAAAGCATAATCCGGGATACGACGCGGCATACCCGCCAAACCGAGGAAGTGCTGCACAAAGAATGTGATATTGAAAAATATCAACGATAACCAAAAATGAATCTTACCAAGTCGCTCGTCGTACATCTTTCCAATCCATTTGGGTAGCCAGTAGTAGACTCCCGCAAAAGCAGCGAATAATGCTCCGGCAACCATCACGTAGTGGAAATGAGCTACAACGTAGTATGTATCATGCAACTGAATATCAATCGGAGTAACTGCAAGCACTAGCCCCGTAAAACCACCGATCGTAAACAAGAATAAAAAGCCCTGAGCAAACAACATTGGTGTCTCGAAGGACATTGAGCCCTTCCACATCGTAGCAACCCAGTTGAATACCTTCACGCCTGTCGGAATAGCAATAAGCATAGTTGCAAACATGTAATACAGTTGAGCCTCCACAGGCATTCCAACGGTGTACATGTGGTGAGCCCATACTAAGAACGACAAAATCGCGATGGATGCGGTCGCGTAGACCATTGACGGATAGCCGAACAGTGGCTTACGAGAAAAAGTTGGGATGACTTCGGAGATAACACCGAACGCGGGTATAGCGATGATGTAGACCTCAGGATGGCCGAAAAACCAAAAAATGTGCTGATAGAGCACAGGATCACCACCACCAGCTGCATTAAAAAAGTGCGTACCAAAATGACGATCTGTAAGTGTCATGGTGACTGCTCCAGCAAGCACCGGCATAGAAGCAACCAACAAGTAGGCCGTAATCAGCCAGGTCCAAACAAAGAGTGGCATCTTCATCATCGTCATACCAGGGGCTCTCATATTGAGAATCGTCGTGATGATATTAATTGAGCCCATGATTGAGGACATTCCGAGAATGTGGATGGCAAAAATCATCATGTCCATGCCCATACCCTGCTGAATGGTGAGAGGAGCATACATGGTCCAACCGACACCACCCGCTCCACCAGGGGCCAACAAGGAGCCCATTAACAGTATTCCTGCTGGCGGTAGTAACCAAAAACTCCAATTATTCATTCTCGGAAACGCCATATCAGGCGCGCCAATCATCATTGGTATTTGCCAATTCGCAAAACCAACGAACGCCGGCATGATGGCGCCGAAGACCATGATCAAACCGTGCAAAGTCGTCATTTGGTTAAAAAACTCAGGCTCAACGACCTGAAGTCCGGGCTGGAATAATTCTGCCCTGATAACAAGTGCCATGACACCGCCGACAAGGAACATCGCAAAACTAAACCATAGATACATGGATCCAATATCTTTATGGTTGGTTGTTGTGACATACCGCATGATGCCAGTTGGCACGTGGTGGTCGTGACTATGATCGTGTACCGCTTCCATTTTGATTCTCCTTAGCCGAATCTCACTTCTTTTGATTAATACAAATTAAAACGTTAATCCGCTCTCGCCGCCGAAATTTCACTCGGCTGGATAATATCTCCACTCGAGTTAATCTCATTTCTCTGATAGGCAATTACTGCCGCTATATCGTAGTCCGATAAAATTGGCCCCCAAGCTGCCATCATAGGGTTCTTATCGCTACCATTCAAAATGATATCGAGATGACCTTCCATGGATCCTGTGGCAATCTTGCCGCCTTTAATCGCTGGAAACGTAGGCGGCATGCCCAGCCCACCCTCTTGGTGACAAGCAATACAGTTCGCGTTGTAGACTTGCTCACCTGCAGCAACTAACTCTGCAACCGCATATTCTTTATCTGGGTCAAAAGATGGGGCGCCAGACTCCGCTAATTTAGCTTGCATCCAGGTTTGGTAATCCTCTTCGCTAACAACTTCCACAACAATAGGCATAAAACCATGCTCTTTACCGCATAACTCATAACATTGACCGCGATACGTTCCTATCGTTTCTGCTTTAAATGCGATATCCCGTATGAAACCCGGAATGGCGTCCTGTTTTACGGCGAGGCCAGGAACTGACCAAGCATGTATCACGTCGTTTGAAGTCGTCAAAATTCGCACCTTCTTTCCGACTGGAACCACAACCTTATTATCCACCTCCAACAAATACGTCTCTTCTTTTTCAGCCCCACCATCTATTTGGTCTCTGGGAGTGGCTAGCGTACTGTAAAACTTCAAGCCTTCATCCAAATACTCATATCCCCAACGCCACTGATACCCAGTCGCTTTGATTGTCATATCTGACGCTGATGAATCACGAGTCGCGAGCAATAAGCGCGTTGCTGGAAAAGCCATCGCGATTAAAATCACGACGGGGATGACCGTCCAAATAATCTCTATCGTGGTGTTCTCGTGAAAATTCGATGCCTTATGACCAACCGACTTACGATGTTTTAGAATGGACCAAAACATAGCGCCAAACACAACAATAGAAATCCCCACAATGATCCACATCACTAGATTGTGAATCGCGTGTATTTCCTCACCTAGTAACGTTACTGAAGGCGTAAAATTCAGATTCCACTCGGCTGTCGCCATAGTTGGCAAAAACGCCATAATGATTCCAAGTGCCCGCAGACCAAATGAGCTTTTCATGCTTCCCCCCAACGTACTTTGAATAGTCGTAAAAACCGTCATTTTAACCTAAAAAAATAAAATACTTACACAGCGGCCAACAATTTAATTTGATTGATCAGATCTCTTTTTTTTGCCGCCGGCAAAAGTCTTCCAACTTCAAGTCTATTGCCGTGCGAACCTACAAATATTTTCATACGGTTCGGTCTAATTTGTTCCACAGAAATCTGAATCCAATATTTACTAAAGACCATCTTTTGGTGCACCCCAGAAAAGCTAGACTCAACAAAAATCTGATCATTTTCAACATATATCATTTCAAAATCGTTAGCCTGCTTCTTGAGCCAAAAATACGCCATACCGAGCGCCAGGCACTCCAAGCCTGCGTAGGGAAGCACAAGCCATAAACCGTAAGCCGCGAAACCGACAGCGATCGACATCGTTACCACACCTAAACACAAAAAAACAATTCTTACCGAGGAGTGAGCAGATTTTTGCCTGCGCATAATAATCTTCGGCTGATTTTCCAAGACATTTTTAATTGAATTTTCCAAACGAACACCATCTCACAAAACTAAAACTTTATGCGGTATAAACCGTTTGCCGCATAGACTGTCTTCGACTTTATCACACCAATTTTTGAGCTCGCAAGAACTAAGGTTGGAAGCGGAACTAAATTACATAAGCGATCTGTTAGAGGCGACTAGGCAACTTTTATATCAATAACCTTGCGCCCATTAGGCGAAGCTCTCTCCGCGGTCCGCCACGCATGGCCGAAAACCAATTCAGTTGTCACTGCTATTTGTCCGTCGTGCTCCCTTTTTAAAGACTCAGATAGCCATCGAACCTCTGCTCTACCCGACAGACCCCTCTGCTCACCCAGATCAAACGGCTCTGATCCATGCGCGCGAACATCCCGCAATAGAGCTAGCACGTCAGAATAAGTTAGCTTTAACTCCTCCATCTCCATAACCGGATCTGCAAATCCAACGCCCATAATACGATCTCCCAAATCGTGCATGTCCAGGTGACGACACAACCGAAGTCCGCGTATACCATCGATTGGCCTCAACTCCTTCAAAGTATCAGGTCCTAAAGAGGAAAAAATAAACAACCCACCAGGCCTTAATACACGATGGACCTCTCTCAATACATCATCAAGTGCATCGCAACCATCGAAAAATGGTATGTCCAAATTTGAATAAACTAAATCGACAGAGGTCGAAGAAAGCGGTAACGCACTAAGGTCTCCGCACAGATTTACTACTTTGATTCTCCATGGCAGCCTAAATCGGCTTCTGTTCGTACGAACGAGCATGCGCGAATGAGCAAAATCTATCTTCGAGATTATTGATGCACTCGGGAATCTTTTTTCAAGTCGGTGTTCGCCGAAACCCGATGCCAATATTGCATCCGGTTCTAATGTAACTATGTCCAAACGCTCATTTAACCGCTTTGCTACCTCATCATACAAAAAAACCTGATAATCCGAACGAGTGAAGCGCTGATTTATCTGAGCTCTAACACGTTCCTTCATTAGATTTATCGCGCGACATCGTCGATTGGAACCAGTCCTAGTCGCGCGAATAGTTCATCATCCCCAAAAGCCGTTGCATTGGGCGTAGTTAATAACTTTTCGCCATAAAAAACTGAATTAGCTCCAGCATAAAAACAAAGCGCTTGCATCTCATCCGACATATCTGTTCTACCAGCTGACAACCGTACCATAGCTTTCGGCATTGAAATCCTGGCAACAGCAATTGTTCTAACAAAGTCGATGGGATCTATGCTGTCAACATCTGCCATCGGTGTTCCTGGCACCTTTACCAAATTATTTATAGGTACACTTTGTGGGTAAGGATTCATATTTGCTAACTGAGCAATCATGTCAGCTCGGTCATCGAGCGACTCTCCCATGCCAATGATTCCACCGCAACAAACGGATACGCCGGCTTCTCTAACCCGCTGGAGCGTCACGTGCCGATCATCTTGTGTACGCGTCGAAATAATCTCCTCGTAATGATCGGAAGACGTATCTATGTTGTGATTGTAATAATCCAGGCCTGCATCTTTAAGCACCTCAGCTTGACCGTCCTTTAACAACCCCAAAGTGGCGCAGGTTTCCAGGCCGAGAGATTTAACTGCCGCAACCATTTCGGCGACTTTTGCTACGTCCTTGTCCTTGGGACCCCTCCAAGCCGCGCCCATGCAGAAACGACTTGCGCCATTCGCTTTTGCGACGCTCGCCGCTCGAACAACCTCTTCTAGCTTCATGAGGTCATCATCAACAACACCAGTATTGAACCGGACCGATTGAGGGCAATAACCACAATCTTCCGGGCAACCACCAGTCTTGATCGAAACCAACGTTGATAGTTGTATTGCGTTAGGCTTAAAGTGGTCCCGATGAACGTTTTGTGCCTCAAACAAAAGGTCCATAAAAGGCTTTTCAAATAACTTTTTGATTGCCTGCGTAGTCCATTTATCTTCATTCGCCAAAGGCGAGGAACTACTAGGTTGAATTTCTAAAGGCTCCACGTTCACATGTTCTCCTATAAACTCAAATTATCAATGCTTCGCCGTTTAGTCTTCATTACAAAGGCGCGTAGCATATTGTGTAGAAAGCTAACTGATGATCTATTGAAACACAAACATCTAATCAAACTAACTCTTTAAAAGTGTAAGTATAGTCATGTTTCAAATAATCTTATACCAACCTGAGATCCCTCCGAACACAGGTAATATCATTCGCCTATGTGCGAACACTGGATGTAACCTCGATCTCATAGAGCCTTTAGGTTTCCACTGGGACCATAAAGCCCTTGTTCGAGCAGGGCTCGACTATCACGAGTTCGCAAAAATACGAAAATATAAAAACTGGAACCTGTGGCGATCTGATCATCAGAGCGCGCGGGTCGTTGCATTTACGACTAAAGGTTCGAGCAGGTACGACCAATTTAAATTTGAATCGGGAGATTGTTTATTATTTGGACCAGAAACACGAGGTCTTCCTGATAACGTCCTTGAAGAGTTTACGGAAGACCGTAGACTTCGAATACCCATGAAAGAATCCAGTAGAAGCCTGAATTTATCAAATACTGTATCTATAGCTGTGTTTGAAGCATGGCGCCAACTAGAATTTGATGGCTATCGATAATCGAACTGTTATTGAACTAAATTTCCGATCTAGGGATTCGCGCAAATAACTCCTTGGCAGCTTCATCTGGGGATATTTCGTTAGATAGAACCCTCGTCACAGCGGTAGTTATTGGCACTTCAACCTCGAGCCGGATAGCTAACGCCTTGATCTCGTTCGCAGCATGAATACCCTCAGCCACTTGACCCAACGCTGTTTCGGCCTCTGCAACAGATTTACCTTCACCAAGTGCCTGTCCTAATCTCCGGTTTCGGGATAGATCACTAAAACAAGTCAACGCCAAATCTCCCATTCCGGACAGACCCATAAAGGTTTGCGGTTTGCCCCCTAAAGCAACACCGACTCTAGAAATCTCGCTGAGGCCCCGCGTCACTAGGCCCGCCAGGGCACTCGCGCCTGACCCTAACGCATCGCTCATCCCTGCAGCGATTGCGATTACATTTTTACCCGCCCCACCCATCGAAACGCCTATCAGGTCTTGGTTGAAGTACGTTCGCATTCCACCTCTGAGCAACAAACCGGAAAATACTGCTGCCGATGATTCTTCTGATGATGCGAGACTCACAATCGTAGGCTTCCCAAACCCAACGTCTTTCGCAAAGCTGGGACCGGATAGGATGGCATAACGCGCTTTAGGTAACACCTCCTGAATAACCTGAAAGGGTAACAAACCGCTTCCTGCCTCAAACCCCTTGCACGTAACAAGGTACGGCGCTGAATCGCCATGCAACTCCTGGCACGCTTTGATGGTTCGACGCAAACCCCTCGTCGGCACAGCCAATACCACTCCCGATACAGCACGAAGAGCATCAACTAAAGAATCTGTAATTTGGACGCTGTCTGATAAAACTACTCCCGGTAAATAGCGTCGATTCTCCCTTCTCTGCTCAATGCTGTGAACTAAGTCGTGATTACCGCTATATAAGGTTACTTCAGATGATCTTGCAAACAAGGACGCCAAAGCTGTTCCCCAAGCCCCTGCTCCAATAACCGCAATCTTCATCATGCCTCCCTAGACCACGCAGTTGACGAACATTACCCCATATTAATCGAGAAAAGCATCAGTGCTTAGTCGCATCACCACCCTCAGTAGGAGCTGACTGCTCCTCTTTTCGCGCCCGATAAACCGCTTCGAAATTCATTGGCTGCAATAAGACTGGCGGAAACCCGGCTTTAGAAACCGCCTCAGATATAGTTTCTCGGAGATAAGGAAAAATGATATTCGGAGCGGCAATCCCCAAAGTCATCTCCAATGGCTCTCCACTGAGATTACGAATTTGGAATACACCTCCCTGGCTGGCCTCCACCAAAAAGATTGTCGTATCTTCAAGCTTCGCGGTCACCGTAGCGCGAACAAGCACTTCATAGAAATCACCTTCGATCGGCTTAGCGGTGTTGTTCATGGTGATCTCAATTTGTGGCGTTCCTTGCTGTTTAAAGACAGCCGGAGCGCCAGGCACTTCTAAAGAAAGATCTTTCACATAGAGTTTCTCTATTGAAAAGATCGGCTTGTCGTTGTTTTCACTCATAATTTTTTCGCTTCTAAGTTTCGTTTTAAGTAATGTCAGGAAATATTTTTCAAGAGTGCATCAAGATCACCCACTCTCTCCAGAGCGACGAGGTCGTCATGCCCGCCAACATGTCGGTCACCAATAAATATCTGCGGAACAGTCCTTCTTCCCGTCATTTCCACCATTTCCGCCCGGCGATCGGGTTGCTCCTCTACATTTATTTTTTTGACATTAGCGCCTTTCGAGACCAACAACTTCTCCGCTCGAACACAAAACGGACACCAATCCGTAGCGTACATAGTGACCTGAGCGGTCAACGCATCTGCATTTTGAATCAACTTGACTCTCCTTACTCGTTATAGCCTACTTGCCAGAAGGCGACGTTGGAAGACTTGCCTGCACCCAGGCTGTTATCCCGCCCGATAATACATATAAGTCCTCGTAACCTTCCTTTGAAAGTAATTTCTGAGCGGTGCGAGATTTTGCGCCAGACGCACAAATCAGCGCTATCGGTCGTTTTTCAAATTTTTTTAACGCTTGAGTGCCCTCTTGCAATACACCAAGAGGAATATTTTTTGAGCCAACAATACTTCCACCCTCGAATTCCTTCTCCTCACGCAAGTCAATTACAGTCGCATGCTGCCGATTAATAAGCTGCACCAGATCCTGAGGAGCGATGCTTTTTTTACCGCCTTCGCCCAGGATTAATTTGGGAAGAATAAGGTATCCACCGCTCACGATTACAGCTAGAACTAACCAAATATTTGACGAAATAAAGTCCATAATTGACACAATACATCTCCGACGATTTGTATACCCCTATTTGTGGATCCTATTTTATATCCATCAAATTAATAACGACATTGAATAAGAAATAACATTGCCTGTATAAGGGGACTATATTTATGGGTGAAATTTTACTGAAATTTGTCACGAAAAACATAAAGCGTCATCATACCGATTAAAATATTTAAATTATTATTTAGACTTTAGGTTGCACAAAAATGAAAAAATTAGTACTCCTGCGCCATGGCGAAAGCCGCTGGAATCAACAAAATAAATTCACTGGCTGGATGGATGTAGACCTTAGTGATAAGGGCGTACAAGAGGCAAAAGAAGCAGGCATTCTATTAAAAAATGCCGGATTTGAGTTCGACCGAGCTTTTGGGTCAGTCTTGAAGCGAGCGATTCGTACGATGTGGTTAGCCCTTGAAGAGCTGGATCAACTATGGATTCCACAATCATTAACGTGGCGCTTAAATGAGCGTCATTACGGAGCACTTCAAGGCCTCAATAAATCAGAAACGGCGAAAAAATATGGCGACGAACAGGTCCTCATTTGGCGCCGAAGCTATGACGTACCGCCCCCTCCACTGGAATCCAACTCAGAGATGAACCCAAAGCTCGAAAAAAAATATCATACAGTGCCGCCTAAAGACCTACCCCTGAACGAATGTTTAAAGGACACTGTGGAAAGATTTCTTCCATTTTGGGAGGAATCTATTGCGCCCTTGATTCTGAACGGTGACAGGCTTCTACTAGTGGCTCACGGCAATACCCTCCGTGCGTTAATTAAACATCTCGATCAAGTCAGTGAAGAGGACATAGTGGATCTAAACGTACCAACGGGAATTCCCCTAGTTTATGAACTTAGTGATAACTTGGAACCACTGAAAAAGTACTATCTTGGAGATGAGTCAAAAGCAGAGTCTGCCGCCGCCGCAGTAGCGGCTCAAACTAGAGGATAAATGCAAAAATGGGATTTGTTAAGACTGCATGGATGATAACCAGCACTTTATTTGCTTGCATGCATTTAACATCTGTTGCGGCTAACGACATTCAAGAAGAGCTTAAAGTAATTGACGAAAAAATTACAAAAGAAGAAAAAAAAATCAAAGAGCAGCAGGTTAAGCAAAAAAAAGCTGAGCGTGAGTTGAGTAAAACAAAAAAAGAGATCGACCTGTTAGAAAAAGATCTCAATAAATTATCTAAGAAAGAAAAAAAACTACTCAAAGAACTGAGATCGCTAGAAAAAAGAGAAAAAGCGCTTAAGTCCGATGTTGCTAATGAAAAAATTCGCTTATCTCAACTTGTAAAACAAACTTATATTCTCGGATATTCCGCCGATACTAGATCCACTCAAAGAGTACAAATAGATAGCGAAATATCTAGAGTTTATTTGAAAAGGATAGCGCTTCAACGCTCCGTAGCCATCAAAAATTTTAATGCAAAGATCAAAGAAATAGATCTGCTTCAAGAAAAAAAAATAGGCGTCAGGAAGAAACTTCGGAGAGTAAAAAAAGATACGAGCAAGCAAAAAAGTGTAGCCGAGCGAAAAAAACAAAAAAGCTCTTCTGAAATAACTGCTACACAGTCTCAAATCAAACGTAGTGAAAAAAAAATAAAGGAAAACAAGAAACGGTTAACGAACTTGTTCGCGAAACTCAAAAGAATTAAAGAAGAAAGCATTAAAAACAAACATTTACCGGACAAAAGTGCAGATGGCAAACCTTTCCGATCACTTAAAGGAAAACTCAGGTTACCTGTGATTGGGAATGTGACGGCTAAATTTGGCCAAAAAAGGACGGGTAGTGAGGTGGCGTGGGAAGGAATTTTTATCTCGTCAAAACAGGGTAATAGCGTGAAATCAATCGCAGGCGGAGCAGTTGTATATTCGGACTGGTTACGCGGATTTGGAAATTTAGTCATCGTCGACCACGGGAAAGGCTTCTACAGTCTTTACGGTAATAACGAGTCAATATGGGTGCGTGAAGGTGATCAGCTAAAAGCCGGCGACCAATTGGGAACTGTTGGCAACAGTGGAGGTCACACTGAGCCTGGCGTTTATTTTGAGGTGAGATACGAAAGTAAACCTTTAAATCCAATGGAATGGGTTACCATTACTAACTAGAACATAATGGCAGGCATTAGGGAAACGTTCGCTGAATACAATCGCGACAAGCATTTAAGGGGTTCTATATGAGAAGCAAGTTAAGCAAAGTAGGGTTGGTATCGCTGGGTCTTGTCGGTGGCATTTTGATCAGTCTTCAACTATCCGCGGTAGCGGAACGCAGTGCGGCACCGTTACCCATAGATGAATTGCGGTCATTCACAGAGGTCTACGGTAGAGTTAAAAATGATTACGTAGAAGCCGTAGATGATAAAGAGCTCATCGAAGAAGCCATCAATGGCATGCTTTCTGGCCTTGATCCCCACTCAGCCTACTTGAACGAAGAGGCCTTCAAAGAGATGAAGGTGGGAACGCAAGGGGAATTTGGCGGGCTCGGTATTGAAGTTAGCATGGAAGATGGTTTCGTCAAAGTGGTTGCGCCGATTGAAGATACGCCAGCTTGGAATGCGGGGTTGAAATCAGGCGACCTGATCATCAAACTTGACGAATCCAATGTGAAGGGCATGACGTTGAACGATGCTGTTAAGCTGATGCGAGGCAAGCCAGGCACGGATATTGTTCTTACGATTGTTCGTAAGGGAGAACCTCAGCCTCAAACAATCACGGTGACTAGAGACATAATCCAAATCCAAAGTGTCAAATACCGGATGCTCGAAGAAGATTACGCCTACTTCAGAGTCACACAATTCCAAGAACATACCGGAGAAAAATTAGGTCAAGCAATTGAGAAACTTTTTGCTGAGAACGAAGGACCGATGAAAGGCATGATTCTGGACCTCAGAAACGATCCTGGTGGTTTATTGACTGCGTCAATTGGAGTATCCGCGGCCTTCCTTCAAAAAGACAAACTTGTTGTTTACACTGAGGGCAGAACTAATGACGCAAGGATGCGCATGTATGCTCGCCCTGAATTCTACGCCCGAGGGCCAAAAGGAGACTACCTAGCTAACGTGCCGGAAGCGGCGAAGACAGTCCCAATGGTCGTCTTGGTCAACGGCGGTTCCGCTTCTGCATCGGAAATTGTAGCTGGAGCTCTGCAAGATCACAGACGCGCAGTGATCATGGGCACGCAAACTTTTGGTAAAGGCTCCGTGCAGACGATACTACCTCTTGGCAACGGCACAGCCATCAAACTTACAACAGCCCGATATTTCACTCCGAGCGGCCAATCGATTCAGGCAAAAGGTATTACCCCCGATATTATAGTTGAGGATGCCACGATCGAGACCAAAGAAAGCTCTCCTCTCATGCGTAAAGAGGCTGATCTAAAGAATAGATTAGACAACCCTCAGGGTGGTGATGGCAGTGAGGCACAGGAGGTCGAAACCACTGATGCAAGTGCGTCCTCAGAAGAGCCTGCAGACTATCAGTTAGGCCAAGCGTTAAACCTATTGAAGGGTCTACAAATCTTATCGAGTCGTTGATTTCAAAAAAATAAACCCCTATCCTGGTTCAGAAGGCTCGGATAGGTGAAGTACATAAGAATACGCAAAGCGGCGATATGAACGATGATCAACTCTTAAGATACAGTCGCCATATCCTTTTACCCGAAATCGGCGTAGAAGGTCAAGAATCGTTCCAAAAAGGTGATGTGCTGATCATCGGTGCTGGAGGCTTAGGGTCTCCAGCGGCTCTTTTTTTGGCATCTAGTGGTGTGGGTTCCATTACAATTTGCGATGAAGACACAGTCGACCTGACGAATTTACAACGCCAAATCATTCACACAACAGATTCCATCGGATCGCTGAAAGTCGAATCTGCGCAACGTTCGATGGAAGCAATTAATCCGCACGTACAAATCAAAACCATTAACCGTCGCGCAGAAGGACACTTGCTTAAAAATTTAGTGTCTGGATCATCGATTATTCTCGATTGTTCTGATAATTTTAAAACACGTCATGCCGTTAACAAGGCATGTTTCGAGTTTAAAAAACCCCTAGTATCCGGTGCAGCTATAAAATTTGACGGGCAACTGGCTGTTTTTGACGCGAAAAACCCGAACAGCCCTTGCTACCAATGCTTATTTCCTGAAGAAAACGAATTCGAGGAGACTCGATGCGCAGTCATGGGCGTTTTTGCTCCATTAGTGGGTATCATAGGCACAGCTCAGGCTGCCGAAGCTCTTAAGTTAATGGGCAATATCGGTCGGCCTGCGGTTGGAAAGCTAATGCTCTTTGATGCTCTTGCAATGGACTGGCGCTCAATCAAATTAAACAAAGACCCCAAGTGTCCGGTCTGCAGCACCTCCCTCTAATCAAGCCTCATCCATACTCGCAGGTGCTCTAAATATCAGATAAGAACATCCTCATCTGAATTTCGCTGTACATCGTGGGATCCTTGGTATACCGACTCTTGGCGAATTGATGCCAACGACCGATTACATAAGCCATCAGCTGATTTCCTTTCGGCTCAATTTCGAGTGCCGAGTTCATTTCACCTTGATTAATGGCGAATCTCAATGACTGTTTCATTGAAGACTCCAACCTATCGTGCAAACGGTTAATTCGATCCTGTAATCGATCATTTTCATGGACAAGAGCATCGCCAATTAACACTCTCGTCATCCCCGGATTTTTTTTTGCAAAGCTTAGCAAAACATTAACTATCGCAGAGATCTGCTTTAAACCACTCTTTTCAGATTCAGATATTTTATTGATTAAACTAAAAATTGTTTGCTCAATAAACTCAATTAATCCTTCATACATCTGGGCTTTACTTGCGAAGTGTCTATATAAAGCAGCCTCAGAAACCTCCAGTCTCGATGCCAACAACGCTGTAGTTACCTTTTTACAATTAGGATCTTCCAGCATTTGCGCTAATTGCTGAAGTATTTGCAATTTTCTATCGGCGACTCTAGGCATTGTTAGAAACTTATAGTTTATTAACTAAATTTTTAATGAATCTTAACAACCAATATACCAACAATACTGAGCCAATGCGATTCTGCGAAATTAAAGCATCTCGGAATAACCCAACACCTAGTAGAGATGGCTAGCTCTAGCGTCTATCCAACTCATTCGTTTTGAGTTGCGCGCCACCCAAACCGTCTTCATCCCCAATCTTTTTGCCGTCACAAGATTAACTAACGAATCTTCAACCATCACGCATTGCGAGGCATTCAGATTATGGTTTTTCAGTAACTTACGAAAACCAATCGCAGAAGGCTTGGGATTCATATTAGTCGACTCTATAGAAAAAGCGTCCGTCATATAACGACCAATGCCTAAGAGCTTTAACATTTCCTTCAGGTAGGCCGCAGGAGAATTAGAAAATATAAATTTTTTACCCGGGATATTCCTCAACAATTGCATAAGTCTCGAAGACCGATAAATAAATCCACTTAAATCTCCAATATCATGTGTCTTCTCCAAAAAATGCTCGGCATCTATATCGTGATGCCGCACAAGACCTGTCATTGTGGCGCCATACTGATCCCAGTAAAGTTTACGAAGACGGTTAGCCTCATCTCGATCAACACATAAGTGTTGTTCAATGTACTGAGTCATCTTTTCGTTAATCAGTGGAAAAATTTCTCTGCCTGACGCAAACAGAGTATTATCAAAATCAAAAATCCACGCCACTGGTCTTACTTTTGATTTTTGAATCGCAAAGCAAGCGTCAGCTAAAAACCTCACTTTAACGGCTTCTGATTAATGTGCCGACACCTTGGTCAGTTAACACTTCCAATAACACCGCGTTTTCCACTCTACCATCAATAATATGGACGCTATTGACACCGCTCCGCGCAGCATCCAGCGCGGAGGTGATTTTAGGCAGCATACCGCCAAACACTGTTCCATCCTCAATAAGACGATCGATATCACCCGGAGTAACTCCAGTTAACAATTGTTCATTTTTATCGAGAATACCTGCCGTATTTGTCATCAAAATCAATTTCTCTGCACTCAGTACCGTAGCGAGTTTACCCGCCACGAGATCGGCATTGATATTGTACGCTTCGCTGTCCTCGCCATAACCAATTGGTGCTACCACAGGAATAAAACCCTGCGTTTCAAGGGTAGAAATAACACTGGGGTCAACTGATTCAACGTCTCCGACCTGGCCTAAATCGAATCGCTCCCCGTCCGACTCCATATGCAACTTTTTCGCTCTCAACAACCCTCCGTCGCGCCCGGTTAGGCCCACCGCTGATCCGCCTGCTTTGTTAATCAGACTGACGATATCCTTATTTACATGCGCACCGAGTACCATCTCGACTACATCCATCGTGTCTTTATCAGTAACCCTCATGCCCTGTACAAACGTTCCATCTTTCCCTAGCCGGCTTAGCATGTCATTTATTTGTGGGCCACCACCGTGAACAATAACCGGATGCATACCAACGAGTTTTAACAACACCACGTCGCGAGCGAAAGATTGTTTCAAACCGTCATCGATCATCGCATTACCACCGTATTTAATGACGATGGTTTTGCCATGAAAACGTTTAATATATGGCAGGGCTTCTGCCAGAATTTGCGCCTTCTTGTGTGCTTCTTCGTTGTTTAGCGACATTGATTGAGCCCTATTCACATGACTTACAAATTTAAACCCAATTTTAACCGACTTGGTCCTTTAAACGTTAGTGCTAAATATTACGCCACTAACCGTTTAAAATAACGCGTTTTTACTACACGTAACAGCCGTCAATGAAAAGTAGAATTTTTTTAGTGTTAACTTGCTTGCTTGCACCTGCTATAGCCTTTCCAAAGGCCATGGACTCCATAGAGTCCATGGCCTCAATCTACGTTCTAGGTGACCTATCGAGCGGACTAGTCATCGCAGAAAAAAACGCATCAAAAAAGATCAAGTCGGCGTCTTTACCGAAACTAATGGCGCTTTACCTTATTTTTGATGCACTAGAGGACGGCACGCTTAACATTCGAGATAAAGTAAAAATTTCAAAGACAGCTGCTATGGCCAAAGGGGTCCGTATGTTTCTTAATGAGGGGGACATCGTAAAGATCGAAGATCTACTCAAAGGCTTAGTGATTTATGGAGCCAATGATGCGGCCCTAGCACTCATTGAAGAAATATGGAGGACGGAAGCACAATATATTGCTGCCATGAGTCAAAAAGCAAAAGTATTAGGACTATCAAAATCGTCATTTACCGATGACATCTTCGAACCAACCAACCCCCAGTCCACATCAGCATCAGATCTATATCAGCTTGCCGTTGCAATCATCTTGGACCATCCATCTTATTATCAACTCTTCAAATTAAACGAATACGAATGGCAAGGTATCACTCAATATAATGCGAACAGCTTACTAGGTAGAGACGCGCACAACGACGGACTCGTAGTAAGCTCACTACCCTCATTGGGGACTATTGGGATCATTTCGAGCATAAGAAATGAGAGACGAATACTTTTGGTAATAGGTGATGAAAGCACAGAAGCGACATTCGACTCAAAAGCACAAAACCTCATTAATCAGGCGTTTAAAAAGTTCACGACCATCCATTTGTTGCAGCCTTGGGTGCCGATTGCTCAACTCACCGTTGCCCATGGCTTCAGTGAGTCCCTTGAAATCGGGTCGCAAGAGAAGGTATCCGTCACCATTCCGAGAAAAAGTGAGCGAGAGCTTGAAGTTACGATCGAGAGCATAGAACCACTGATAGCTCCAATTAAATCTGGAGATGTTGTTGGCAAACTTTCAGTCAAACTAGAAAAAGACACGATTCTAACTTCAGATTTAGTCGCCCTAAAGGGAGTCGGACGGGCAGGCATAATGGTTCGAGGGTGGAAAAGGTTAAAATCATGGACATTACAAATTCTTGAATTCGAGGAAAATAATTAGTCTTGTCTACCCAAATTTTTGAAAATCTGTAATGAACACAGAAAATAATAAAAAAACTGAAGGCATTGAGTACCCGATGTTGTTTCCGATTAAAGTGATCGGCGCGTCAACATCCAGTTATGAAAAAAACGTTCTTGAAATACTCAGGAAATATGCGCCCGATGTAGATGACCATAAAGTGGTTTCAAGCGAGAGTAAAACAAAAAAATATACAAGCCTAACCTGTACCTTTTCTGCTCAATCTCGTGAGCATTTAGAGGAAATTTACAGTGCATTGAAGGCCAGCCCACTGGTATCAATCGTGATATAGCAATGCGTAAAATTAACGTCAGACCGAAAGAATCAAGTTGTGATTATTAAATCACTTGGCTCATTGCCTTATGACGAATCGCTCGAAAAAATGAGGAAATTCACTCGTGAACGCTCTAAATCGACCGAAGATGAATTATGGTTGGTGGAGCATCCGCCAACATACACCCTAGGATTAAAAACAAAACCAGAACATGTTCTCAATCACGACCATAAAATACCGCTCATTCAATCTGACCGAGGCGGCCAAATTACTTACCATGGCCCTGGTCAAATCGTTGCATACACGCTGTTTGACCTAAGGAGACTAAACTTAACCGTTAGGAAAGCCGTGAGATTATTAGAGCAAACTACGATTAACTTGTTATCATCTTTAGGTATTGCAGCCTGTGGAAACGACGCTCGACCAGGGGTTTATGTTAATAGTAAAAAAATAGCTTCATTAGGGCTTAAAATTAGAAACGGATACTCGTATCATGGAGTAGCTCTGAACGTTGACATGGATCTGAAGCCCTTTGATAACATCAATCCCTGCGGATATCCCGATTTAAATGTGACGCAACTCAAAGAATTGGATGTTAACCTCTCCATTGATGAGGTACGTCAGTTGTGGGCCAATCAATTTATATTGTCCTTTAGTAACTAGTTTTATGAAGAAAACATTATGAATACCAAACTTATCAGGGAGACTGGGGTTGAGAAAACCGCAAAGAACCCCATCAAAATAAAACCCGTCGAACCAATCAAAAAACCTGATTGGATTCGTATCAAACTCCATACGAGTGCGAAATTTCAAGATGTAAAAGCAAAACTTCGTAAAAGCTCACTGCACACTGTTTGCGAAGAAGCTACTTGTCCGAACATTGGCGAATGTTTCTCAAAAGGTACAGCGACATTCATGATTCTTGGCGATCTATGCACGCGGAGATGTCCATTCTGTGATGTAGCGCACGGTCGACCCAACGGGGTTGATGAAGCTGAGCCTGAAAGACTAGCGAGCACAATAAAGGACATGAATCTTAAGTATGTTGTCATTACGAGTGTTGATCGAGATGATCTTAGAGACGGTGGCGCTGCTCACTTCGCCGACTGCATCAAAGCGATACGTTCAGCTTCACCTAATATTAAAGTTGAAGTTCTTACCCCCGATTTTAGAGGTAGACTTGACACGGCTATTACCTTATTAAGCTCGCAACTACCGGATGTTATGAACCACAACCTCGAGACAGTCCCTCGTTTATATAAAAAAGCCAGACCCGGAGCAGACTATCAACATTCTTTAGACTTACTTCATAACTTTAAAAAAATAAATCCTCGGGTGATTACCAAGTCTGGCGTCATGGTGGGGTTAGGTGAATCTGATTCAGAAATTGAGGAGGTCATGCGCGACTTGAAGAGACATGAGGTAGACATGGTTACGATTGGACAATATTTACAACCTACAAAAGGTCACCTACCTGTCCATCGCTACGTGCATCCTGATCAATTTCAACGATTCGAGGAAATAGGGCTCGCTATTGGATTTAAACATGTCGCATCAGGACCATTAGTTCGATCGTCTTATCACGCAGATGAACAGGCTGGAGCAAGTCTTACTGAAAATTCCTGAGTATGGCTTGCGAAACCTGCTCTGAACCTAATTGCGTTAAACAATCACTTTCGCTGTTCACGTGTCGGTCACAACCCTCTTGAAGACAAGGAACACAGGATCCAGAGCCTTGAATTAAAGTTACGTTACCGGAAGACTGAGACCCCAGCTGCGCCCAGGGCGCGTCGTCACTTGTATGTCCTGCAGGCCACGGTCCCCACACCAAAGGGCTTGAGGGACCAAAAATAGCTACGGTAGGGTTGCCGGTTGCTGCAGCCATATGGGTTACAGCAGTATCTGTACCGACGTAACAACCTGCCAGATAAATCAACCGAACTAATTCATCAATTTTGAGGCGATTTAACAGGTTCAGAACCCTTGTATCATTAGCGTGTAACTGTTTCAAAACGTCAGATTCTGTTTCATTTAAAAGACCCGACAGTATGACCCCAATGTCATGGTCAAGACATTTCTGAATTAATTCTCTCCACCGCGTAATTGGCCATTCTTTATAACGGAACTTTGGAGTTAAATGCATCACCACATAGCGATCTTTAAATCGCCAACTATTAAATTCAGACACATAGCTACTGCCTTCGCTTAACCGCTCAGGTATCTGTGGTGCGATTTTGTGTTTACCCAATAAATTCGCAACAATGTCGTGGTACGTTACTAGTGTATGACGGCCAAATCCATCAAACTCCACTGAATCATGGAGCACCCACCTCTTCCACGCCGATTGCTTGCGGCTGATGATAGTCCCATAACGTTTTTTACCCATTAACCAAGCATATAACGTAGGTCTATCCCCTGGCAGTAGCGATATAGAAACATCATAACGTTGAAAGTGTTGATATATAAATCTGAAGTGCTCTCTTGCGCCAATCCGCTCGCCGATAGAAATTACATGATCCAATTCTGGATTAGATAACAATCCAGACTCAGTACCTTGAAACACCAACGCATCCAGTTGAGCATTAGGGTAACGGACTCTTAGTGCGTGAATTGCCGATGTCGATAAAAAAACATCGCCCACCCTTCGGGTACAGATAACTAAGATTTTCAATCAAATTTCTCCAAAAAGAGCGCCTTAAATCTCTAAAGTCCTATTTGCTCGAGGCCAATGTTCGCCTTAATACGGTCCGAGCTCATTATGGCCCTTAGCCTCTCCTGATTTCTCTCCAAACTGCCTCTATCATTTTCTGTATGCCATAGGTGCAGCGTTGGAGTGGCTTGTCTTGCATTTTTATGTTTTACTCCATTTTTTAAAAGACGCACGACCAAATCTGAATCTTCAAGTCCCCAACCTTCATACTGTTCTTCAAAACCATTAACCTTAAATAAATCAGACCTCCAAGCTGAAAAATTACAAGTCTTAACTCCCTCCCAACGAGAAGGCGATGACTTCCTAAATGGTGTAAGCCATGTAGATGAAATTAAAGGCATCAGGCGGTTAATGTCTCGAACAAAATAATACTTAAGTATGGTCCAACTGCGCCACTGGCCAATCCCAACATCATGTGTCAATATTTTCTGCGTAAGTGTCCGACTTAGAAGTGCTCGGTTACCGGCCAAAAAGTAGCCGTGTTCAGCTAATTTTTTATGATTTGAAACAAAGCTTGTTCGCGGGATACAGTCACCATCTGTAAATATTAAGTATTCACCTCTTGAAGCCCTTATAGCCTTGTTACGAATTGCCGCAGCCCTGAATCCAAGGTCCTCATGCCATACATGTGATATTTCAAAGGGCGTGTCTAATTTAAGTTGAGAAATAACATCCCGAGTATGGCGGTCTGACCCGTCATCAGCGATGACAAGATCAAAATCAAGATCTTTTTGCAAAAAGAAACCTTGTACGACAGACGCTAGAGCATCAGGGCGATTATAAGTAGTGACAATAACGGTCGTTTTCAATGCTTTTGCTTGTTCAAGTAATAGAGTTTGACATATTTATAATAAGCCCCCTCCGCATTAGAGACGGCAAGTAAAAAACCCTCAGGCCCATCTAGAAAACCAGCTTTTAATATGTAAGTCTTAAAAAAAGCACCTAGCCCATGGATAACTGCCCCGAGTAAACCTACCTGTCGCCCTCGATTCGCAAGCTGCTGAGCGCCCAATGTCGAATACCGATTCATTTTTTCAAGCACATCATCCGGAGAGTGGAATGAATCGTGGAATAAGTATCCCGCTAATCGCTTAGATTGGCTTTCATAAATAAGTCGCTCGTGCACGAGACTGTCACTAAATCGCGCTGTTCCATTGCGAAACAACCTTGGTACGAAGTCTGGGAACCAGCCCGAGTGACGCATTTGCTTTCCGCAGTATTTTGAGACCCTGGATAATTCGAAAACATCCTCTGCGGGCGATGTACTAGTTATGTGCAGTATTGAAGACGCGAGCTCAGCACTTACAAATTCATCCGAATCAATCGATAGAACCCAGTCTGACTTCGCGAGCCCAATCGCCAAATTTTTTTGTGGGCCAAAACCACCCCATTCAGCGGAATGAAATTTTACTCCTTTTCTGCTCGCTATCTGTGAAGTCTGATCGTTACTACCACTATCTACTACAATAATTTCTGAAGCCCATTTCAAAGCATCGAGGCAAGCCTCAAGCGTCCGATCAGCGTTTTTTGTAATGATAACGGCAGAAATGGTTTCAGGCGCAATTACCCGATTTTTACTCACTCCAACCATTTGTTGGTCTTCATTCATCGCCACACGAACTCACCACTTTGTCTTAAGCCATGGACGGTCATATTGAAATTCTGTGTTTCAGTCTTCCTCCACAAAGACTCACTTTTCTTAAGTCTAAAACGTCTTACCTTCCTCTTAAACCAGTTCATACCAAGCATCTTGTAGTTCTTTCGGTCTCCCAACGCCTGAGACATGGCTAGACCCTTCTCTTTCTTCATTTGATCTTGCGTTACAGAGCCAAAATGATGGAACCAAACCGCCCCAGTGATCGCGGTCTGTATTCCCGCTTTTTCCAACTCATTAAAAAAAATCGTGTCCTCATAGCCCAATAATCTAGGTTTAGGCGTGAAATAACCTATATCTTCCCAGACACTCTTGTGAATGGCCAAGCAGACTGCATGCTTTGCCCCTAAACGCGACACGCCTGACATCCGTCGCTCGGCCTCTTCGGCAAATTCTTGAAAGTCATAATCCAGAGGTCCCTCAATCATCGCCGGACTGATGACTCTGACATCAAGTTCACGCGCGGATTCAATCAATCGCTCTGCCCAATCCTGGGTTACTAAAACATCATTATTCATGATGATGGTCCACTCCGCCTGCTGAGCCAAAGCCCCTTGATTCCAAGCGATACCGCATCCCAGATTAGTTTTATTGAATATGACTTCCCCAAACGGCTGGGTTTTTAAATAGTTTTGAGTCCCATCATGACTACCGTTATCCACGACAACCACTCGACTCATAAGGGTTCCCGAGGCCATTAAACTGTTAACGCACTTTTTTGTATACTCAACAGAGTTGTAGCACGCAAAAGTAATTGAATAATCATGCATATTTTTGCACCAACCTTTTGTAAAAGTATCTTATAGAGTAAAGTTCGCCTAAAGAACACATTTGGTTAATAGTCTAAGTCCTAAAGCGTGCCTAAACGTAAAATTTACGATTGTTTTTGTTTTTTCAACGAAGAAATGTTGTTGCAACTGCGCATGGACACGCTTTGGGATTATGTTGATTACTTTGTTATCTCTGAGGCTACTTATACTCATAAAGGACTCTCAAGAAAAACCGTCTTCGACATTAGTAAATTTGAAAAGTATAAATCGAAAATTCGTTATCAAAGACTGGAAATCCGCCCACCTGGAGAAAATGAATTCTGGAAAAATGAAAACTTTATCCGGAATAATATCACTACCGGGCTATTCGACTCGAACCCAGAGGACCTCATACTAATATCTGACCTTGATGAAATACCAAAGCCAAGCACAATAGGCTTATACGACCCTCGTTTCCTGCGTGGTGATTTTCTCCAAAACTACTATAGCTATTACCTTAACAACCTTTGGGTAAAAGACGCGAGCACCAAAAATGCGTCAGGAGTGAATTGGAAGGGTTCGAAAATAACAACCATCGATCATTTCAATACATTTTTTCGTGCCAACGCATCAAGCGTCAGAAGCTACAAATCTCATGGGGCATTAAGATCCTTAAAACGATCTTGGTTCAACATGTGGCGAGTTCAAGATATCCCGGATGGAGGATGGCACTTTACGTGGGTCCTAACACTGGAAGACATTATTAAAAAAATGGACAGTACCGCTCATACTTTTGATGACCCACGATTCAAAGACAAAACATTTTTAGAGGAAATAATAAAATCCAACAAGGACTTTCAAGACCCTAAGAAATCCTATGTAGCCTTGGACATTGATGACTCATTCCCTGAGCCTTTAAGACGCGATCCAGAAAAGTACAAAAAATTTCTAATCGATCCGCCTAGTAACCGAATGAAACTGAGCAAACACTAAAGCAAATCGTCAATATTGGTTTAGCGAGCGCCATAAAATACCTTTTAGCGAATTCCAAGTTGGAAAGTTAGAATGTTGGTACGCCCACTTGCGCGAGGTTGCCCTTAAACGGTTTTCAACTCTCATCCAAGAGTCCACCCTCTTCTCAAATAATTCGCCTCCGTATTTAGGATATCGATCAGATTCGGGATGCGAGTATGAATAAATATGGTCCTTAAATTCCGCCGATCTAATTACGTACATTTGATCCGAAAATCCATAACCGTAAGCAAAGCTTTCCTCCAAAAATATTGCATCTTTATCGACCTCGCTGAATTTAGAGTCCCAAGCGAGGTTGACAACAGAGACATCCTCCCTTTCTTGTAGCAGCTCGACTGCGGTATTAAGCCAATCAGAAGGCATACTATCTTGCGCAATTGTGTCACCAGAAAAGTGGGCTAAATAATCGGTCTCGCATAAATAGATAGATACCAATTCAGCAATTGAATAGTAATAACCTTTCCCCAGGTCCTCTTTACTAATTTTAAAAAAATTTAACGCGGCCGATGCATAATCATCAACGAATACATAATCATCTAGAATGCCATCGTGAATCAACTGGTCCGCGTAACGTGCAACCTCAGTCGGACGATCAACGTTATTAATTAAAAGCAACCGCTTTGTGGCTGAGCGACCTAGACCGAGCATCACTTTTTTGATAGCCCCTTGTTTTAGTATGAATCTCCAATCTTTCTCCCATACTTTGGTCTCAACTGTAAGCGCCATACTCAGATCCTCATTAAAAGCTACATCTACTTAGGTTACATTTTATTCTAAGCAATTGATCGCCCTAGGAGTAAAATGGATAAAATTGTTATCGAAATCATCCAAACAATTAACCGTGACCGCACCAAAGCGAATACTCATCGTAAAAACTTCATCTCTGGGTGACGTCATCCACAATTTTCCTATGGTTTCGGATATCGCAGCCAAATTCCCCGATTCAAAAATCGATTGGCTTGTTGAAGAGGACTATGTCCCACTGGTCAAATTACACCTTGGGGTTGAACGTATCATCCCTATCGCTTTACGTCGGTGGAGAAAATCAATATTTTCTTCTTTAACCTGGAAAGAATTAAAAAACTGTATTGTTGAAATAAGGAAGTATCGATACGACTTAATCATCGACTCACAAGGCCTTATAAAAAGCGCAATATTTGCACGATTAGCAAAAGGGGTCCGTTGTGGATTCGGACCTCGATACTCAAGGGAAAAATTAGCAGGCATGAGCTATGACATCGGGATCGGCGTTCACCAGGAACAACACATGCTCGAGCGGTGCCGCAAATTAGCGTCTCTGGCTTTAAATTACCAGATAACCGACAAACCAGACTATGGGCTAATCACAAAGAAAACCGCGGTCTTAGAAAAAAAGAATGTGATTATTTTCTGCTCCTCAGCACAATCTAAAAAACTATGGCCCACAGGCGATTGGATACGTCTCTGTAAATTTCTGAGTTCGAATGGATTTACCTGTCAATTCACTTGGGGTAACCCTGACGAATATGCGATTTGCAAACATATTATATCCGCGTCCTCAGGCGAACTATTACCCAATATGCCCATTAATGACATAGCTGCGCAAATTAATCGCTCTTGCCTAGTGGTCGGGCTCGACACCGGGCTTTTACATCTGGCAACAGCCCTTGAAGTTCCTACAATTGCTATCTTTGGCGCTTCTGACCCAATAAAAACTGGGCCCCAGGGTAACGGAATCATCAAGATCTGTGGTTCGAAAAACCACTTTCCGAGTTCGGAGGAAGTTGAATCAGCCATCGCCGCCGTTAGCAAGGTGATCAATTAATGTACCTGCTCTACCAAATTTTGAGTTGGGCTATGTTACCGATAATAGTAGGGAGATTATTTGCTCGAAGTCTCAAAGAACCTAATTACCGCAAACATCTATTGGAACGTTTTGGCCTATCGAATCAACAAGCAACAGCGCCAGTAATTTGGTTGCACGCGGTTTCAGTGGGAGAAATGCTTGCATGCCAACAACTGATTGAGCATATTCAACTCCGGTTTAAGGAATACGATGTGCTTGTCACTTGTACCACCCCAGGAGGACGGGAAACAGCGAAGACCTTCACTTCAACCAAGATGCGCATTTCTTACGTACCCTTTGACATCAAACCCTTTATTACCAACTTTCTCAATCGTAATAAACCGGTGTGCCTTTTGGTTATGGAGACGGAAATTTGGCCGATGCTTTTTAGACAATGTTCAAAGCAAGCAATTCCCATTTTTATGTTGAATGCGCGGTTATCCGAAAAATCGATGCGTGGATATCGGAAAGTAAGGAAACTAACGTCCGCTACTATGAGGAACGTGAGCGGCGTTCTATCTCAAACAGAAGAAGATGCTGCACGACTAAAACAAATTGGCGGACCAGAAGCGCTCGTTACTGGCAATCTCAAATTCGATCGTAAAGCTAGGCCAGACCAACTTGAGCTTGGACGTCATTTCAAACAATTATTTGGAGAAAATCGATGCATCATAGTTGCAGCTAGCACCCACGAAGGCGAGGAAAACTCAATAATCGATAGCTTTATATCTCGATGCCCCCAAGAATATTTGTTGATTGTTGTCCCTAGACATGCCCGGCGATTCTCAAGCGTTATGGCACTCATTCAAAATAAAAAATTGTCGGTCATGAGACGTAGCAGTAATAAACCCGTACCCGAAACTTGTCGCGTAGTATTAGGAGACTCGATGGGCGAAATGTATAGCTATTATGCTTGCTCGGACCTAGTAATCATGGGTGGTAGTTTCAATCCTTCAGGGGGACAGAACCCCCTCGAGGCGTTATCTATTGGAAAACATGTTGTTACCGGCCCTTACAACTTCAACTTCAATCAAATCGTAGAAAAAGGTGCGTCAGCCAAGGTCATTCACTTAGTAGACAACAGTGACGCCGCCATGCTGCTGGTCAACACATTGTTACCGAGTTTAAAAATGTCGAATTTACAACGAGACGCAGCTGTTCAATTCGTCAAAGAAAACGTTGGTGCGCTCCAAAAGACAATCGACTACTTAGAACGAGTAAGAAAGACATGGCGACAATATTGAGAACGTATATTTCAGGTTGTAATCAACAAATCAACTTTTAAGTCATGCGCTTCACAGGGCACTTCTGGGACTACTTGAATGGGGAAGGCAGGAGCTGCCGCAACTGAGGATTCAGGCAATTTGGATATTAATGAGTCGTAGTATCCTCCACCATAACCCAGCCTAAACCCTTGCTCAGAAAAGGCAATGCCCGGCACGATCACAAACTCTATTTGAGAATGATCTATTAACTCACTTTTTTCAGGATCAGGCTCCGGGATGTCCCAACGTCCGCTTATGAGGTCCTCAGACTTGCCGTTAAAAGTGCGGAAAGAAAGTGCGCGACTCACAGGCTCGATTTTCGGCAATACTACGGTCTTGCCCAGCCGCAAAGCCTCATTAAGGACAGTATCTGTCTGGAATTCACTTCCAAACGAGATGTAGGCGGCTATGACCGTCGACTGTTGAAAAGAGTCTAAACTCAAAAGAGACGCGGAAATAATTCGAGACGTCTCGCTACGATACCTCGCCGTTAGATGGTCGCGTTTTTCTAGAATCGCTTTTCTCAGGTTAGTTTTTTGTTTTTTTATGTCCATGACAACTCATAAAGTTAAGTTGTAGACTACAGCGATCTTTAATGATCCATGTCGTTAAAAGTTGTGAAGTCTACGTGACTGATCCTGCGCTTACCTTCGAACCAACATATAAATTATTAAGTCCACCAGAATTAGTTAGTCTGCACTATACTATCCCTATTAACACACGTTATTTTCCGTATTGTCCGTTCCGATTTAAGGAGTTTCAAATGAACGCGAACCCTAAGTTTCTAAATTCTGAGGCTGAAATCGATCAAGCCTCGACCTCCTCTTTTCCTAATTCTAGGAAGGTTTACGCAGCTGGATCGACAGATGACATCAGGGTGCCAATGCGAGAAGTCAGACAATCTTCGACGGCAGGTGTCGAGGGTAACGAGGAAAACCCCCCCATTTTTATTTATGACACATCAGGCCCTTATACCGATCCTGAGGTTAGAATTAATATCCAAGAAGGCCTTCCGGCCCTGCGTAAAGTGTGGATCGAAAAAAGAGAAGACACGGAAATACTTGGTGGCCCCACCTCAGAATACGGTACTTTGAGATTAAATGACCCAGAATTAAAAGCACTACGATTCAAGCTGCACAGAAAACCACGCAGAGCTCAAGCAGGCAAGAACGTTACACAAATGCACTATGCTCGAAGCGGCATCATCACACCAGAAATGGAATTTGTAGCCATAAGAGAGAATCTACAACGAGAAAAATATTTAGCCCGACTCTCAGAGTCTCAACGCAAGCTCATTGCAAAGCAGCATCCCGGCGAATCTTTTGGGGCGAATATTCAATCGAGTATCACTCCCGATTTTGTTCGGTCAGAGGTCGCGCTTGGAAGAGCGATCATCCCGGCCAATATTAACCACCCTGAGACAGAACCGATGATCATTGGACGAAATTTTCTAGTGAAAATTAACGCCAATATTGGTAATTCTGCGGTTTCCTCTGGAATTCAGGAGGAGGTGGAGAAAATGACTTGGTCAACCCGATGGGGTGGCGATACAGTTATGGATCTTTCAACGGGCAAGCATATTCACGAGACACGAGAATGGATCGTCCGGAATTCACCTGTACCCATTGGTACAGTGCCAATATACCAAGCCCTCGAAAAAGTTGACGGTAAAGCAGAAGAGCTCTCCTGGGAAATTTTCAAAGACACTCTCATAGAACAAGCAGAACAAGGCGTTGATTATTTCACCATTCATGCAGGAGTGCGTCTCCCATATATACCGATGACCGCAGACAGGATGACGGGCATCGTGTCACGCGGCGGTTCGATTATGGCTAAATGGTGCTTGGCGCATCACCAAGAAAGCTTCTTATATGAGCATTTTGAAGATATTTGCGAGATTATGAAGGCTTACGACGTCTCATTTAGTCTTGGAGACGGATTACGCCCTGGATCCATTTATGATGCAAATGATGAAGCTCAGTTTGCTGAACTAAAAACATTAGGCGAACTCACTAAGATCGCTTGGAAACATGACTGCCAAGTTATGATCGAAGGCCCGGGGCATGTGCCCATGCATATGATTAAAGAGAATATGGACCTTCAACTTGAACATTGTGGCGAAGCTCCTTTTTACACACTTGGGCCACTAACAACTGATATTGCGCCCGGACATGACCACATCACATCCGCGATAGGTGCAGCACAGATAGGCTGGTATGGAACGGCCATGCTCTGTTATGTGACTCCAAAAGAGCATCTTGGGTTGCCAGATAGGGATGATGTAAAAGAAGGCATTATGGCTTATAAACTTGCGGCTCACGCGGCAGACCTTGCGAAAGGTCACCCCGGAGCCCAGATGAGAGACAATGCACTTTCAAAAGCGCGATTCGAGTTTCGATGGGAAGATCAATTCAATTTGGGGCTTGACCCTGAAAAAGCGAAGGATTTTCACGATCAAACACTACCGCAGGAAGGGGCTAAACTCGCTCACTTCTGTTCCATGTGTGGCCCACATTTCTGCTCTATGAAAATCTCACAAGATGTCAGAGATTATGCAAATGAACAAGCATCTGAGGGCATGAAACAAAAGTCTAAAGAATTCATTGAATCAGGGAGTGAGCTCTACAAAAAGGCGTAGTCGTTTGATAAGAAGCGGCATTTACCAGGGCGGGCGGGATACTTAGCCATCGTATCACTCGTATTAGTAATCTTTGGATATCGAAATCCATATGGACAACACGATCACAGTTATTTTGATTGGAATCCTAGAAGGACTCACCGAGTTCTTACCGATCTCCAGTACCGGTCATTTAATCATTGCCTCAAGCCTCCTTTCGCTAAATGGAGCTGAGGTTAAAGCATTCCTTGTGGTTATTCAGCTAGGCGCCATCTTAGCTGTTTGTTGGTATCAAAGGCTTACGATCTACAACACGCTTGCGGAGTTGCCGAATAAAAGGTGGGATAGCTTTGCAATTAAAATCGCAGCCGCATTCATTCCAACAGCTTGCATTGGATTGCTCTTTCACGATGTTGTTAAAACCTATTTGTTCTCCCCTATTTCGGTGTCTTGTGCGCTGATTCTGGGAGGAGTAGTCATCATTTTCGTAGAGAATAAAAACAAATTACCTAGAGAAATACCGCCAGAAGATATAACTGTTCCCCAAGCAATTAAAATCGGTTTCTTTCAATCCTTAGCCATTTTCCCGGGCGTATCACGTTCTGGAGCGACGATCATAGGCGGCCTCTCAATTGGCTTACCCAGAAAAACCGCAACGCTATTTTCTTTTTTACTGGCCATTCCGACAATGTTCGCCGCTACAGTATTCGATCTAGCTCAAACCCCCGAATTATTAACCAGCTCCGCTCTACCCGCCCTTACGCTTGGATTTTGTGTCGCGTTCATTACCGCTCTACTTACAGTGAAAGTTCTCATTAACTTTGTCTCGAAGCATAGCTTCAAACCATTCGGGTACTACAGAATTCTATTTGGTTTGATAATTCTAATGACGTGGGAATCCGGCTTAATTGAATGGCAATCTATATAAACTCAATCGCATCCAGCACGTAAATCTCAACTTTGAACCCAAGGTAGTCCAGAGAATTTCCATCCAGCGGTGTTTCCTCGATGCCCAGAAGTGTCCTTATCGCCCTCGAAGCCATCAATAACATTAATAGCCTTTGAGAAACCAGCGTTACTAGCCAGCGAAGCTGCTGCATGCGAGCGCGCACCGCTTCTACATAGAAATAATACATATGCATCAGCCGGGACGGCTTGTTGCAGTTGATCTAAAAACCCGCGATTAAGCTCACCCGAAGGGAAGGACTGCCACTCGATTTGAATGGAACCGGGGACTGAACCAACATAGATCCACTCGGCACGCGTACGAACATCGACAATAAACGCTGAGCTCGCATTTGTTTGAATAAATTGCGTCTCAATAGAGGTTGATGCACCAAAATAGGGCAAACTAGCCTCAATCGCACGGGTTTTTATGCGCTCAATTACGGAATTTAACTCCATTTTTGTATATTCCTTGATTTCTGATGCCATTTATGCACCTTAATGATGCAAATTTTATTTAAATGCACCAAAATAATGCTAAATTGGTTATTAATTTAATCGTTAGACCTCATAATGCCTTAGTAATCCTTATTAGTATAGGTTGGCATGATTTGTGCGTGTAGAGAGTTGAGCCAAGAGGCATAAATTGCACTCAATATTTTAATCAATTTAAGGTTTAGGAGAATAATAATGGCATCACCCTCTGATGTACTCAAGATGATCGCTGACAATGATGTCAAGTTTGTCGATCTTCGTTTCACGGATACTCGCGGCAAAGAACAACACGTTTCAGTACCCACACGAGAATTCGATACAAGTAAATTTGAAGATGGACACGCCTTCGATGGCTCATCAATTTCAGGCTGGAAAGGGATTCAAGCATCCGATATGCTTCTGGTACCAGACCCAGACTCAGCTCGAATAGACCCATTCACAGAAGAACCAGTTCTAAATATTAGTTGCGACGTGATAGAGCCCTCCGACGGTAAGGGGTACGACCGAGATCCGAGATCAATTGCCAAACGAGCTGAGGCCTACTTGAAATCCACTGGTATCGGAGATACCGCTTACTTTGGTCCAGAACCAGAATTTTTCGTTTTTGACAGCATTACCTGGGATGTAAGCGCTGGCGGTAGTTTTGTGAAAATAAATTCGGAGGAAGCTCCATGGTCCTCAGGAATTGAAATGGAAGGCGGTAATCTCGGACATCGCCCGAGAACTAAAGGCGGTTATTTTCCTGTCCCACCGGTAGATTCATTACAAGACTTACGAAATGCCATCTGTATGGCACTGGAAGCCCAAGGCGTGGAAGTTGAAGTACACCATCACGAAGTGGCCGCAGCAGGTCAGGGAGAAATCGGTACCAAATTTAATACGCTTGTCAAAAGGGCTGACTGGACACAAATATTAAAATACACGATTTGGAACACTGCTCACTCATATGGGAAGACTGCAACATTTATGCCAAAACCCGTAGTGGGAGATAACGGTACAGGAATGCACGTACATCAATCAGTGTGGAAAGACGGAAAAAATCTGTTCGCTGGTGAAGAATATGCAGGCCTTTCAGAGACCGCTTTATATTACATCGGCGGAATCATTAAGCACGCTCAGGCTTTGAACGCGATCACAAATCCGAGCACGAATTCTTATAAACGGTTGGTGCCTGGATTTGAAGCACCAGTAAACCTAGCTTACTCGGCGCGGAATCGCTCAGCATCCATCCGAATTCCACATGTCGCTAGCGATAAAGCGAGAAGAATTGAAACTCGCTTCCCTGACGCCATGGCCAACCCTTACTTAGCGTTTACCGCGCTACTAATGGCGGGGCTAGACGGGATCGAAAATAAAATTCACCCGGGTGGCCCAGTCGATCAGGATCTCTACACGATGAGCCCAGAGGAACTATCAAAAATCCCAACGGTTTGTGGCTCACTTGAACAAGCGCTTAAAGCACTGAGCGCGGACAGAGAATTCCTAACCAAAGGTGGCGTGATGTCGGATGAAATGATTGATGCCTACATCGACCTGAAAATGGAAGAAGTCAATCGCTTTAATATGACAACGCATCCGGTTGAGTTTGATATGTATTACAGCTCCTAACCATAACGAAGCTAAAAGCTGCGACCCCTAAAGTCGCAGCTTTTAATTCGACGAAATTAATTATTACAACCAAACTAAAGACATTAAAAAAACTCAAACGCGTATCTCATATGAACGCAATTAAAGAATTCGCTGATTTTCCGGGATTAGAAATGCTGTCCTCCGCAGTTGTTTTAATTGATCAACATAACTGCATCAGTTACATAAATCCGGCCGCAGAGCACCTCTTTGACGTAAGCCGAAAAAGCGCAAAAGGTACCTCACTAAAAAAACTTGTTATTAATCCGAGTGCAATGTTAATAGGAGTTGAACACGCTCGGCGTTATCGTTGCAGCTACATCCAGCACGAAATCCCGTTTCAAATTCACGATTATAAAAAGACAGAACTCTCATTTACAGTGACTCCCGTAGGAGACATAAGCGACCATGACTTTCTAATTGAATTTTCGTGTCCATCACAACAAACAAAGATTGCACGCGAACAACGAATCATCTCCGAAACGAGCCATAGTAGAGAACTAATCAGAAATCTAGCACACGAGATAAAAAATCCACTTGGAGCGCTGCGTGGCGCGGCGCAACTGCTCGATCGAGAATTAGATAAAGAAGAACTCCACGAATATACGTCTGTGATTATCAAAGAAGCCGATCGACTCAAGGACTTGCTTGACCGATTGCTGACTCCACATAAGATACCGCAAATGGCTAGCTTCAATATCCATGAAGTTCTCGAACAAATTCGCTCAGTCATACTCGCTGAATTCTCATCCGGTTTGCGGATAGAACGAGACTATGATTTAAGCCTTCCAGAAATGTTCGGCGACAAACAACAAATAACTCAAGCTTTTTTAAATGTAGCGCGAAATGCCGCCCAAGCCCTTTGCGGTAAAGGGTTGATCAAAATGAAAACAAGAGTTGCACGGCGCGTCACCCTTGCAAACCAATTCTTTAAATTAGGATTATTCATAGAGATTTCTGACAATGGACCCGGTATACCGAAATCACTAATTGACAAAATATTTTTTCCACTCGTTTCTGGAAAAAATGATGGTAGCGGATTAGGACTTTCCTTATCTCAAACGTTTATCAGTCATCACAACGGGACAATAGATGTCGAATCACAACCGGGCAACACATGTTTTACGGTGCTCATTCCGATCAAATCAACGCAAGACTCAGGAGAACATGTAAATGGCTAAGGTATGGATTGTGGATGATGACCAGTCAATTCGATGGGTTTTTGAAAAAACATTACTCCGAGAACAAATCGACTTTCGATTGTTTTCATCCGCTGAAGAGGCGAGTGGCGCACTGAGTAAAGAAAAGCCCTCAGTTGTAGTAAGCGATATACGGATGAGCGGAAATAGTGGGCTAGACCTCTTGAATGAAATTAATGAAAAATTTCCAAAGGTCCCAACTATCATCATGACGGCGCATTCCGACCTCGATAGCGCGGTTGCCGCTTTTCAGAGAGGCGCATTCGAATACTTAGCAAAACCATTTGATATTGATGCCGCGGTCGAGCTTATTCAAAGAGCTATTAAGAAAAGTGATGAGCAAACCTCAAATACCGATAACAGCGCAAACCCCAATGGACTATTGGGCCAAGCGAAATCAATGCAAGAGGTTTTTCGAACAATCGGGCGCTTGTCACAAACGGATGCAACTGTCCTCATTACAGGCGAATCAGGAACTGGAAAAGAACTTATCGCTCAGGCATTGCATCAGCACAGTCAGCGCAGTAACAAGCCTTTTGTCGCCATCAATACCGCATCAATTCCTAAAGAGTTACTTGAATCAGAACTGTTCGGACACGAGCGAGGTTCATTCACTGGGGCTCAAACGACTCGCAAAGGTCGCTTTGAACAAGCGGCAGGTGGCACTCTATTTCTCGATGAGATCGGCGATATGCCTGCCGAACTTCAAACAAGGCTTCTTCGCGTTTTATCTGACGGACACTACTATCGCGTTGGTGGTCATGATCCGCTCAAAGCAAACGTGAGGGTGCTCGCGGCGACGCATCAAAATTTAGAACAAAGGGTAGCGGAGGGGTTATTTCGTGAGGACCTTTTTCACCGACTCAATGTCATTCGGGTGAAAGTTCCACCGCTTAGAGAGCGCAATGAGGACATCCCGCTACTCGCAGATTTTTTCTTGGAGAAAAATGCAATCAAACTAAATGCTCAAAGGAAATCGTTTACGAAAGAGGCGCTTATTTACCTTCAAACCAAATCATGGGAGGGCAACGTACGTCAACTAGAGAATCTTTGCCACTGGGTGACGATTATGGCACCAGGAGTATCCGTAGATATTTCTGACCTCCCAAAAGATTTCAAACACGAAATGGATAAACCAATAGACCCCGAAGAGGGTTGGCATCAATTACTTGGGAGAGAAGTGGATCAACTTTTACACACAGGCAATACCGGCTTGTACGAGGGATTGACGCAAACTTTTGAAAAAGCGCTGATATCCAGGGCTTTAACATTTACTGCTGGGCGAAAAATAGAAGCAGCAAATTTACTTGGTATTGGAAGAAACACTATTTCACGAAAGATATCCGAACTCAATCTCTCAATCGACAAGAAACAACTGCAAATCCGGAAGTGATGTTGACGGGCAGTGGTTCATCAATGAGTAGTAGCCATAACTGGAGCATGATCAGACGGCCTCTCCATTTTCCTGAAGGATTTTAGTATCTCGACTGAGACACATTGCTCGTACAAAGTATTAGACAACAATATGTGGTCAATCCGGAGACCAAGTTTCCTTCTAAATGCATTCATCCGATAATCCCACCACGTAAATCTTTCCGGGCCATCTAGGAACTCATCAAGGCTGTCGTGTAAACCACAATTCAGCAGCTCTTGATAGAAATCGCGCTCTTGCTGTGTACACAACACTTTGTCTCGAAAAGCATCAGCATCATAAACATCCTGATCTTTTGGTGCGATATTGAAGTCTCCTAAAACCACGAGCTTGTTATGTCGTTTAACCTCGGCGCGCACAAAATCAACAAAAGCACGCAACCAATTAATTTTATATTGGTACTTTCCAGAGGCAATCGAATCTCCATTGGGCACGTAAGCGTTAATTATTCGTGAGCCTTCGGCGCTTGTAGCGGCTATCACTCGTGCCTGATCGTCCTGTAAATCGGGAATACCTACCTGCACATCGATCATTTTTTCGCGTGAAAGGATTGCGACACCGTTGTATGTCTTCTGTCCATGGTAAACGACGGAATACCCCAGGTTTTCAATATCTTCTCTTAGAAAGTTTTTATCTTCTGTCTTCGTTTCTTGCAAACAAACAAAATCGGGGGCGTGCTCACTGAGCAAAACCTCTAAATGGGGAAGTCTGACTTTTAAAGAATTCACGTTCCATGTCACTATACGCATCGCGTTAACCTTTCAGTCCACATCATCAATAGTCGACATTAGACCCTTTTAAGTTGCAGATCGAGCTTGCTCAGATAACCCAGTGTGCTGCAACAATGCATCAATTTTTGGCTCTCTCCCTCGGAAGCCTATAAAGTTCTCCAAAGAGGGCCTAAGCCCACCCTTCGAAATAACCTCCTTTAGAAACTTGGTGCCGATATCACGCAGAGTCATCGAGCTCTCTTGAGACATACCAAAAGCATCAGCGGACAAAACCTCAGCCCACTTATAACTGTAATATCCAGCAGCGTACCCACCAGCGAATATGTGAGAGAAACTATGTGGGAATCGATTATATTCTGGAACCGGGATTATTGAGATTTCCTTGCGGAGACCCTCAAGAATCTTCATCACTGCCTCGAGGCTATCTGCTGGGACACCTAAATGTACGAGTAAATCGAAGACCGAAAATTCCACTTGCCGAAGTGTTTGAATCCCACTCATGAAGTTTTTCGCCTCAACCATCTTCTTAAACAAGTCCTCCGGCATATGCCCATCTCCGGAAATATCACTCGAAATCTTTTTGACAATATTCCAATCCCAGCAAAAGTTCTCCATAAATTGACTTGGCAGCTCTACAGCATCCCATTCCACTCCATTTATCCCGGATATGCCCAGCTCGTCGATTTGAGTCATCAAATGATGCATCACATGTCCACATTCGTGAAACAGCGTCTCAACCTCATTATGACTAAGATAAGCATCAGACGAATCTGTTGTGGCTGACGGAAAGTTACAAACAAGATAAGCCACAGGAAGCTGTGTGTGTCGATCAGTTTTCCATCTCCCGACCGCATCATCCATCCATGCACCGGACCGCTTACCATCTCGAGCGAACAAATCCATATAAAAATAACCAATTAAATCATCCGCGTGATCCCTCACCTGGTATAGCTTTACGCTGGCATCCCAAGCTTTTGCCTCTTTCTCCACAACAGAAATGCCATATAGACTGTTGAGTAACTCAAATAGACCATTAACGCACCTTTTCAAAGGAAAATATTGTCTTAAATCTTCGTCTTTAAACGTATACCGCTCTTCTTTAATTTTTTGAGCAACGAAACTGATATCCCAGGGCATTAATTTGCTGACCCCCAAATGAGATGCCGCATAGTCCTTAAGCATTTCGTACTCCGACTCTGCTCGAGACCGAGCTTTTTGCGATAGCTCGGTCATTAACTCTAAAGCTCGCTTAGGATCGACAGCCATTTTCGTCGCGAATGACAAATGGGCAAAACTATCAAAACCCAATAACTTCGCTTTCTCGTGACGAGCGCTTAAAATTTCAACAATGTTGTTTGAATTATCATACTGCGATGCGCCACAATCTGACGCTCTAGTCACGTAAGCGCGATACATCTCCTCGCGGAGATTACGGTCGACACAACTCTCCATAAACGGAATCCAGCAGGGCGCCTTTAGAGTGAAGCACCAACCATCCTTGCCTAAGGATGCAGCCTTTTCCCTCGCCTCAGAGATAATCGCTTGTGGCAATCCCACGAGCCGATCAACATCGGCAACATGCATCACAAAATGATCGGTCGCGTCAAGCACGTTATCGCTGAAACTTGCTGCAAGTGAAGCGAGTTTTTTAGACAGCTCTTGATACCTCTCCTGTTTAGCTTCATCCAAGTCAACACCACTCAATCGATAATCTCTGAGCTCGTTCTCAAGTAGCTTTATACGTTCAATGTTTAAATTACCTTCGCTCTTGGCGTTGTAAACGTTCTCAAAGCTTTGATAAATTTTTTTATTCTGAGATAGCCGTGAATAAAATTCGGACACCTCAGGTAACAAATCATTATAGATTTGCCTCAAGTCATCCGAACTAACTACGGAATTTAAATGGCCGACCTGCCCCCAAGCCCTATTCAAACGATCAACCGCCGCGGTGAGCGGCTCCACCGTCTCATTCCAATTACTCTCTTTTTGTGACGCCACTTGCTCGGTGGTTTTTTCAGCCTCCTCGATTAAAAATTGAATCGCCGGCCTTATGTCTTCGATTTTAAAATTGGAAAAGTTTGGTATCTCTTTAAAATCGCAGAGGGCATTGTTTTGGATCATGTTGATTACGCCTTATTGTTATCTAGATAAGTTTTTACAAACAAAAATGTTGTTATTAGTCATACCAGACTTGAGTTAGTTTCCCAGGCAATACAGGTAGCGTCGATAGGAGAGGGACTCATCTGCGCAGAACAACAAGTTATCGGGCTGTTCTCGGGTCAAATGACCAAGTTCGACGAGCATTAATCTTGCAATAAAGACATCACGGCCATCCGTACAGCGATACCAAACGTTACCTGGCGCAGAATGACAGATTGAGCCCCGTCGGCAACGTCCGACGAAATTTCTACGCCCCGATTTATTGGACCAGGATGCATCACAATAGCTTGAGGATGAGCAAGCGCCAAACGCTCTTTCGTTAAGCCGTAATCCTTATAAAAATCTTGAGCGCTGGGGATCAATGAAGCTTTCATGCGTTCATTTTGTAGTCTTAGCGTCGTTACGACATCCACACCTTCGATAGCAGCATCAACATCATTGTATACAGTCACGCCCATTTCAGTTAACACCTCAGGAACTAAAACTTTAGGCCCAGCTACCCGAATCTCATTGACACCGAGTGCTTTCAACACATGAATTTGTGATCGGGCAACTCGTGAATGAAGAATATCGCCGATTATCACAATTTTTAAACCACTGAAATCTTTTTTAAAGTGCCTGATCGTGAACGCATCGAGTAACCCCTGAGTAGGATGCGAATGGCTACCTGTCCCCGCATTGATAATGTGTATTCCCTTGGGGACATGCTTGGCAATCCTATACGCGGCATCGCTCTCAGCATGACGCACTACAAACATATCAGCTTGCATCGCAACTAAATTATCAATCATGTCCAGCAAGCTCTCGCCTTTACTTTGCGAGGAGGTAGCGATATTCAAATTGACCACATCCGCCGAAAGTCTCTTAGCAGCTATCTCGAATGTAGTGCGTGTACGCGTACTATTTTCAAAAAAGAGATTGAACACAGATCTTCCACGTAATAACGGGAGTTTTTTCGTCCGTCGATCTCCTACAGATAAGAAATTTTGAGCGCGATCGAGAATTTCAGTAACTAAATCTCCAGATAAGTTTTCCAAAGTAAGAAGGTGCCGAAGCGTTCCACCCTCATTAATCTGTACGTCCTCGGTCACGCAATAGCTCCTGTTTTTCTAAGCAACATAGACCTCTAACTCCTTATTTGTATCCAGCCGAACTGCAATTTTTTTATTAGTGGGAATATCAATAAGTCCACCCATAATCTGTGGCTCAATCGGCAACTCGCGGCCTCCGCGGTCTACAAGCACAGCCAATCGAATTGTTTTTGGTCTACCAAAATCATAAATTTCATTAATCGCAGCTCGGGCCGTTCTGCCCGACTGGACAACATCATCAACTAAAATTACATTTCGACCATTCACATCCACGTCAATCGATGTGCTTTTTTTACTTTTTGCTAAGCCACGGATTTCAAAATCATCTCTGTGCAGGCTGATATCTACAGTCGCAGACGCTACGTCGATACCAAGCTTCTTGATGAGATAGTCTAGTACAACAACGCCACCCGATTGAATGCCTATTAATAAAGTATCGGAATCTATTGCCGCGGCCACCTGCTCAAGAAGCGACTCCGTAAGTAATTTTGAATCAGGCACAGCTCTCAGTATCCCCCGAAGAAGCGATAAAAAAATCTTCTAGAATCAATTGCGCAGCAACCATGTCGATCATCTTCTTTCTTTTTTCCCATCCCACTTTATTTTCCGAGAGGAACTGATCAGCCTCCACTGAGGTATAACTTTCATCGATAGTATGCACCATCAGTTTAAATCTTGACTCAAGCGTTTTGCAAAATCGATTGACTCTTTTTTCCAAAGAGTGTGGTTCCCCACTCTCTTTTCGGGGCATCCCGACTACAAGGGCCGACGGCTTCCATTCACTAACGATCCTTTCTATTTCGGCCATCAATTCCTTTGATGTTTTATACGATATCGCTTTAATTGGATGAGCAATGCCAATAGACGCATCTCCCATAGCCACTCCAACCCGCTTACCACCATAATCAAAAGCTAAAAATAATTTATTCTTTTGGGATTTAGTCATGACGTTGAAGACAATTGAACGTTACGCATCTCAAACATGGCCTGTTTTTATAGAAATCTGCTCTGGCTTAATCCCCAGCGAGGAGAGCGCCGAGTCGTACCTTTCTTCAATTGGTACTTGGAACATGAGCTCTGCCTTAGCGGGAACGACTAACCATGCACTCATTTTTATTTCTTTTTCTAATTGCCCCTCGGCCCAACCGCAACAACCCAACGAAATTAAAGCATCAAAGTCTCCTATTTCAGTTCCATGCGCTATGGACTCCAATATATCTGTAGATGTTGTTAAGGCCATACCAGACGTCAACCTAATCGTTGAACGCCAATCACGAGAGTACCGATGGATTATAAAGCCACATTCAGTCTCTACAGACCCGCCAAAAAAAACATCGTGCCCTCTGTACCGATTCTTTTTAGTGTTGATCCCAAGCGTTAAGAACAAATCATCGATATCCATATCGATTGGCTTATTTACGATCAATCCTAGCGCCCCATGGCCGTCATGCTGACAAATATAGACAATTGAAGACGAAAAACAAGAGTCGACCATGCTGGGCATGGCAATTAGGAAATGATTTGTGAAATCAAGTTGATCCATGTGAATTTTTTTAGTCTACCCGATTATTGATATCTTCGTTAGCCTCAGTACCAAACAAAAAGTAAAATATCGTAGTTTTTAATTTAACTCAGTTCTAAGCATGCTCAATTACCATGAAGCTCAAAATCATCACGCCTCTCGTCCAACTAAATTACAACAGTTTTGCTCCTTGGGTTACGAATGCATTACTACCGTCTCATTAATTTTTACTATTGGGTTTGTAACAACAGCAATCGTAGGTTCGGCAGAACCTATTATCCTGAGATCCATAGTCGGCTCTACGATGGTATGCGGTATCTGGGCCTACTATGTTCTCTGTTGGAGCACATCTGGCCAGAGTCTTGCGCAAAAGGCTTGGGGCCTCAAAACGGTGAGCCAAAATGGGGCTAGACTGAGTATTAAAAGGGCCAGCATACGGTTAGTCTTTTCTATCGCATTCAATTTAACCCTTGTTGGCCCATTAATACTCCTCATCAACAACGACAATCAATTACCTCAGGATAAATGGCTCGACACGCGAGTGATGCGGACGGACCGGAATTATTGAACATATCAGGCAATTATCGTTGCTCACGATTCGCCACAAACGCGTAGGCGCCAAATAGAATTAAAACGATAGGTATTAAACTATAAGTTGCGGGATACCAACGCCCAATGGTACCTATCGAGGTTATCAATTGAGTCATAAAATAAAGTCCGACTCCACAAGTAGTTCCGATGAAAATCCAAAAACCCGTATGGCGATTTCGATTTTCAAAGCTGATAAACGCGACCGCAATCAATACCAGTAAAAATACCGTGACCAGGTGACTAATTTTTGACCACTGCGCCGACTTGTACCGATAAACATCCTCGCCATTAATTTCTAAATGCGCGATATATCGTGCAAGCTCCAAATAAGTTAAGTGAGCCTCACCCAAAAGCAACGAATTCAGAATTTTTGGATTAATCAACGTGTTGAGTGTTAAAGATGGGGTCGATGACCGAACTAATCGGTCAGAATAAATATCGGTCACATGCACGTCGCTCAATTGCCATTTGTTTTCATCAATGATGCCAGTTGAGGCTTTTATCATTCGGCTAAGAGAACGATCATTATCATCGAGTTCAAATATCAAAACGCCGGACAATTCGAAATTTTTAGTCAACCTCGTCACATTAATGATTCGATCTTGATCCTTAATCCAATGACCTGAACGAAAAGTCTGAGCGATGACATGCTGTTCCGATCCAGGGCCGACATTAATGGTCTGAAGCACTCTCTCTGCCTTAGGTACGATCAGCTCACCGACCAAAAAAGCGACAGAAGATACGATCAACGCTACGACCGATAGAATGAGCATTAAGCTTTTAAGCGACATGCCTGCACTTCTCATCACTACGTACTCAGAGTAAGACGAGAACCTTGCGAGCGCAGTTAAAGTGCCGGTAAGGGCCGAGAGCGGGATTAACTCGTAAGCCCAAGAGGGAACCTCCAAAGCTGAACCATATAAGGCCAAACCAATCCCCATGTTTGACTGTTTTCCCTCAGCAATAGCTTGAATGAGATCGAAGAGGAAAAATAACG